>Ga0256883_1000503_pt1 | contig 12130 bp, 10 predicted proteins | sample MC6MC0491MT_FD_186337 | JGI IMG/M metagenome (GOLD analysis project Ga0256883, IMG submission 186337) | Metatranscriptome of enriched soil aggregate microbial communities from Iowa State University, Ames, United States - MC6-MC0491-MT... | ecosystem: Environmental > Terrestrial > Soil >...
CCAGTCAATGCGGAAGCCATCAAACTTGGATGATAATTAAGCTTCTCCATTGTTTCTTTAACTCTTTCCCTTGTTGTATCGCGCATTTGTCCAGTATTGTTTATGACTTTTGAGACAGTAGCAATAGATACTCCAGCCGCTTTGGCCACATCATATATCGTTGGTTTCATTTCTTAGATGCCTCGTTTCTTAGTCTTACTCATATATCATATTTTCGGCCTTTATTTGAACTAATTGACCTGTTTCAAATGATGTTTTACATGAATATCCGAGAATGGTTGACTGCACCCCATCCTCAACATTTATATTCGGCGTGCGATTCTCCAAAATGCAATTGATGAATTCCTCTGCTTCACTTAAATATGCCTGCTCAAAGCGTTCCAAGAACCCATCTACACATTCTTGAATCACACCTTCATCTTTCATGATAACAACTTGATTTCTTTCTGGAACTGTTCCAATTCGAAGAGTCCCCTTCGTTCCGATAATTTCAGTTTCGATATGATATCCATGGGCACAATTGCGGCCAGCTACAAAAATTCCGATCGCATTATTATCAAAACGAACCATTGCCGCACCCGTTTCGGCATCATCAATTTCATCAAATTCCGGACGAGCGTAACTGCCCCCAATTGCCCAAACTTCCTTTGCTTCTACTCCTAGATACCAACGCGCCAAGTCAAAATCATGGATGGACATATCAAGGAAAAGACCTCCACTATAGTTCGCACGGGCAAATTTTAAAAAACTCTCCATTTTATTAGCCGGGTCCAAACCGTAACAACGAATTAAAATTGGTTTACCGATTACTCCCGCTTCAATTTTTTCCTTTGCCGCCATATAAGAACGGTCATATCTGCGCATAAACCCAAGCATGAACACTTGATTAGGATGAGCTTTTACTGCTTGTTGAACATCATAAGCTTCCTCCACGTATAGCCCCAATGGTTTTTCGCTAAAAACATGAAATCCAAGATCTAGAGCTTGTTTAATTTGCTCACAATGAAAATTAGAAGGTGAAGCGATAAAAATGGCATCTAATTCTTTATTCGCGAGCATATCTTCATATTTTGTATATCCGTAAGGTATATTCCATGCTTCCATTACCTCTTGAACTTCTTCTTCTATAACACTGCATACCGCTGATAATTCGCAGCGTGGAATTCTAAATGCCAAGTTTTCCGCATGCCTTCTGCCTAGCCGACCAAGACCTACAATTCCAACTTTAACTTTTTTCATTTAGACATCACACCCCGGCTGTTTCTTTTATAAAATGTCGTGCCTTTAAAGCGTATTCGAACGGATTAGCTTGTGCTGGATCTTGCTCAGCTTCAACAATCATCCAACCTTTATACCCTGACTTTGACAACACTTGAAATACTGGTTCAAAGTTGATGACTCCGTCACCCGGGACAGTAAACACCCCTTTTTTCACAGCTGTTAAAAAACTAAGACGGTCCTGTATGACTTCTCTAGCAATCTCAGAACGAACATCTTTTAAATGAACATGTTTGATTCTATGGAAATGTTTTTCCAAAACCTCGAGTGGATCCTCCCCGGAAAAATAAAGATGACCAGTATCATATAAAAGAGATACGAGATTCGGATCCGTCATCGCCATTAGGCGATCTATTTCTTCTGTTGTTTGCACTCCGGTTCCCATATGATGGTGGTAAACGAGTTTCATATTTTTCTCTTTTGATAGTTTACCTAATCTATTTAATCCTTCCGCAAGCTTCGTCCATTCCTCATTTGTAAAAATAGGTTTTTCCGCAAACAAAGGAGTATTTACATTTCCTTGAATACTGCGACCTTGTTCAGAAACAACGATTACTTTTGCACCCATTTCATGTAAAAAATCGCGATGGGCAATATACGCTTTTTCTGTTTCCTCAAAAGGCTTTGTCGTTAAAAAGGCACTGAACCAAGCACTTGCAATTTCTAAATTTCTTAAAGCTAGTGCTTTTTTTAGTATCGGAATATCTCTAGGGTATTTGTTGCCGACTTCGGTTCCTGAAAAACCAGCAAGTGCCATTTCGCTAATGCACTGTTCAAATGTATTTTCTCCGCCAAGCTCGGGTAGGTCATCGTTCGTCCAACCAATAGGTGCAATTCCAAGCTTAACTGCGGTAACATCAAACATAATAGCTTCCTCCTTTCAATACTGTCTCGCTTTTTTCAGTTGTTCTTCTTTTTCTGCAAAAGCGGATTGAATCGAATCATTTTTAGACACTTCTGCAACTCCGACATGCCACCATGCACCGTAGCCATCTGTCATTGTTTTCGGAAGTACTTTAATATCTATCAAAGTAGAAACAGTTTGTTTTTTAGCATCTTCCAATGCTGCGCCTAATTGCTCCATTGTTCTTGCTGTGTAAGTTTTCACACCGTATCCAGCAGCACTTTGCGCATAATCAATATGCATAATGGATCCAGTCAATTGATTCGTTTTAAGATCACGCATACGGAATTCCGTACCGAAGCTCCTTATTCCGTTCCCCATTTGCAGGTTATTAATACAGCCAAAGCCTGCATTATCAAAAAGGAGGACATTAATTTTTTTCTGCTCTTGAATACTTGTAATCAGCTCTGAATGAAGCATTAAATAGCTGCCATCCCCAACAAATGCATATACTTCTTGGTCTGGTGCCGCCATCTTCGCTCCAAGTGCTCCCGAAACTTCGTAGCCCATACATGAATAACCATATTCCATATGGTACGTATTTGGTGTTTTACTCATCCACATTCTTTGCAAGTCTCCTGGCAAACTTCCGGAAGAACCAACAACAATTGCGTCATCATCAATAGATTTATTGATTTGACCGATAACAGCGGTTTGTGTAAGACTTGATCCGAAGATTTCTTCATATTCAGCTAATTCTTCATCTAAATGTCCCGCCACTTCAGGTTTAAAATCGGCCGCTCCGTAATTTGTTTCGCAAAGTCTTTTTAACTCAACTGCCCATGAAGCTTTTGCTTCTTGAATTTCACTCTCATATGAGCTCTTATAATGGGCATCTTTCAGTTCTTCCATTAGTCCATGCAGCGCCGTTTTTGCATCAGCTACAACTTGGGTAGCATCTAATTTACCTGCATGGAACTCGGATATATTAATTGTGATAAAATCAATATCCTCTGATTGAAAAAGATGCTTTGAAGCAGTTGTAAAATCCGTAAACCTTGTACCAATTCCAATGACTAGATCAGCGGATTTTGCAATAGAATTCGCAGCAGCATTTCCCGTTACACCAATTCCACCTAAATTAAGTGGATGTGAGCTTTCAATCGCACTTTTTCCAGCTTGCGTTTCGGCAAAAGGTATATGAAAGACTTCGGAAAATTCACGCAAATTACTTGCCGCTTCCGAATAACGGACACCTCCACCGCAGATGATAAGCGGTTTTTTCTTACTTTTAATTAATTCAATTGCTTCATTTAAAGCTCGATCCGTTGGCCTTTTTCGATTAATCGTATAAACACGCTTTTTAAAAAAGGAATCAGGAAAATCATATGCCTCACCTTGAACATCTTGCGGAAGAGCAATCGTAACAGCACCGGCATCTCCTTGACTCGTCAACACGCGCATCGCATTTATCATCGCGGACATCAATTGCTCGGGACGATTGATGCGATCCCAATATTTACTGACAGCCTTGAATGCATCATTCGTAGAGATCCCAAGATTATAAGGTTGTTCAATTTGTTGAAGAACCGGGTCGGGTTGTCTAGTTGCAAAAGTATCCCCTGTAAGCAAGAGCAAAGGAATATTATTAGCTGTTGCCGTTCCAGCCGCCGTTACCATATTTGCCGAACCAGGGCCAACCGAAGTAGTACAAGCAATTAATTGTCCGTGATGCATTTGTTTGGCAAAAGCAGTTGCCGCATGGGCCATCCCTTGTTCATTTCGGCCTTGATATACTTCAAGATCACCACTGTCCTCTTCCAACGCTTGCCCCATACCGAGCACATTTCCATGGCCAAAAATCGTAAAAATTCCTTTGAAAAGCTTTTGCTCCTTGCCATCTCTCTCCATATATTGCTGATTCAAAAACTTTATCAAAGCTTGAGCAGTTGTTAGTTTCATAAAACACACCTCATTTTTTGTTAATTGCGGTTGAATCGCTTGTGCATTTCGCGGGGATTTTCGATTAAATCTACTCTCGGCACCATTACATCGAGAATTAACCTGAATTCTCGATCAAACCTTCTCCCAGAGTCGTTTCATCGTGAATTAGCGCTGATTTCTCGAGCAAATCCTCTAGCAGTGCTATTTCATCGAGAATTAACTCAGAATTCTCGATCAAATCTCTTCCCAGCACTATTTTATCGAGTATTAACGAGGTATTAGCGATGAAATTATCTAATCCATTAATTTCATCGTGAATAAACAATCATTTATACCCAGCGAGCAGTTACAACTTTCTTTCTCGTATAAAATTCCACGCCATCTGTCCCATTCGCATGCAAATCTCCGTAGAAAGAATCTTTATATCCTGAGAATGGGAAGAATGCCATTGGGGCTGGGACTCCTATATTGACTCCAAGCATCCCCGCATCGATCGTTTCGCGGAACTTGCGCACGCTTCCGCCATCTTTTGTAAAAATACAAGCGCCGTTCGCAAATCTTGATTCATTCGCAAGTCGTACTGCTTCTTCAAGATTTTTCACACGTGAGATAGACAATACGGGAGCAAATATTTCGTCTTGCCATATTTTCATTTCACTTGTCACTTCGTCAAATATTGTTGCTCCTACGAAATATCCGTCCCCATCCACGCTGTCCTTACGACCATCTCGAACAATACGTGCACCCTCTTCTATACCTTTGTCAATATATTGCAATGTTCTTTCTTTATGCTGTTCACGTATAACTGGTCCTAGGAAAACACCTTCTTCTAGTCCATTGCCTATTTTAATTTCGTTTGTTTTTTGTAATAAAATGTCGATAAATTCATCGGCAACTGCCTCTTCCACCGCAACAACTGAAGCTGCCATACAACGTTCTCCTGCGGAACCAAACGCCGCATTCATAATTTGCGTTGCAGCATTATCCAAGTTGGCATCATGTAATACGATGGAATGATTTTTCGCGCCAGCCAGTGCTTGAACTCGTTTTAAATTTTGCGTTCCACGTTTATAGACGTATTCCGCCACTGGTTGGGAGCCGACGAATGAGATTGCCTTCACATCCTTGTGATCCAATAATCCATTTACGACGTCGTGGGCACCATGGACAATATTCAGCACTCCTTTAGGCAATCCCGCTTCCTCAAATAGCTGTGCTAAACGATTCGCTAGTAACGGCGTCCGCTCGGAAGGTTTAAGAACAAACGTGTTTCCTGTTACGATTGCCATCGGAAACATCCAGCACGGCACCATCATTGGAAAATTAAAGGGGGTAATTCCTCCGACAACACCGAGCGGATAACGATAAACTCCTGATTCAAGATCCGTAGCAATAGAAGGTAATTGTTTTCCCATCATCAAAGTTGGTGCACCTGAAGCAAATTCCACACACTCAATGCCACGCAATACTTCCCCATGAGCTTCAGTAAAATTTTTGCCATTTTCTTTTGTAATTAGTGTTGCTAGTTTATCCCAATGCTCCACTAAGAGTTGTTGATATTTAAATAGAATACGTGCCCGTCTTGGAACAGGCATCTCTTTCCAAGCTTCAAATGCATCTGCCGCTGCTTGAACTGCCCTGTCCACATCTTCTTTTGATGAAATGGGAACATGTGCAAGCTCTTCCCCTGTTGCCGGGTTATAGACGATTTCCGTTTTCGCCGTATTCGCATTCACCCATTCTCCACCTATATAATTTTGTATATGTGTCATGTTCAAAACCTCCAAGTATGATTAATCAATTGTCATAGCGTCATCTATAAACTCATCAATTTCACTCTTCGTTGGCATCGCATCTGAACAGCTATGTTTGGAAATGACGATCGCTGCTGAAGCACTTCCGAATTCCATCGCTTTTGGAATATCCCAACCATTCATCAATCCGAAAATAAATGCTGATGCATACGCATCACCTGCTCCAAACGTCTTCAATACTTTCGTTTTAAATGTGCCGCCTTTATGAGAATCGCCATTTTTCGTATAGGCAATTGATCCTTCAGAACCATGTTTGATCACCACAACTTCAGCACAGTAATCAAACCATTTCTGAGCTGTTTTTTGATCATCCTGATTGAAATCTTTTTCAAATTGCTCCATCATATCGAATTCTTCACGTGTTCCGATGATGACGTCACACTTTTCCGCAGCCAAATTATAGTACACCGCCGTTTCCTGAGCGGATTTCCAAGTATACGGACGGTAGTCCAAATCCATAATGACGACAACATTATTTTTTCGTGCAAAATCCAACGCAAGAAAAACTGCCTCTCTTGAAGGGCTTGCCGCCAGCGCAGTACCAGAGACAAGTAGAACTTTAGATTGTTTAATATAATCTTCAGAAACATCGGCCGTTTCTAGTTTTAAATCCGCCACATTATCGCGATACATTAAAATACTGCAATCTTCCGGACTTTTAATTTCTGTAAAAGCGAGCCCTGTTACAGCACCAGTATGATCAACCGAAACTTCAGAAGTATCGATATCGTTAATTTTTAAGTATTGAACGATGAAACGCCCCATTTGATCGTCCGCTACTTTTCCGATAAACCCTGTTTTTAAACCTAATCTGGAAGAGCCAATCGTAATATTCGCCGGAGATCCTCCAACATATTTTGTAAAAGAAGATGTTTCTTCCATTGGACGATTGAACTGATCAGCATTTAAATCTATGCAAAGCCTACCAATTCCAATTAAATCGAGGGAATGATCTTGTTTAAAATTTAAGTTGTACACTGCTAATCACCTTTCCTATTAAAAAGCCATTCATGATCCGGATCATTATGAAACTTCCAAGTCCGATTCGGGCCTGCCATCACATTTAAGTAATACGATTCATATCCAGCAACAGCTGATACTGGGTGGTAGCCTTCTGGGACCAACACTACATTTCGATGTTCAACGCTCATCGTTTCATCTAAGCTGCGGTCATCATTATAAACTCGTTGGAAAACAAATCCTTGAGACGGATTAATCTCGTGATAATACGTTTCTTCCAAGTAAGATTCATGTGGCATGCGATCCTCATCATGTTTATGTGGCGGATAACTTGATGTATTCCCATCAGGTGTAAAAACCTCCACGACTAGTAAACTATCAGCCTCTTTTTGTTCGGGTAAAATATTATGGATTTTTCTACTCATCTTTCCCGATCCACGATCTTCCTGCCCTACATCCTCGGGGGAGATTAATCTTGCCGGATAATTTCCTTTTCCAGGCGCTAGACAAACAGCCAGTTCTAAATCGGTTAAGGCTTTCACCGTATAGGAGTCATCATTCGGAATATATACAGAATATGGCGGGGTTTTTTCAAAAACACTCATTCTTCCACCAATATCGCTAAAGGTTTCCTTTTCTGTCTGGACATCTGCTTTACCACTTAATAAAACAAGGCAGGCTTCACTTTTTTCGGTAGATCTCGTTAATTTCTCTCCTTCTTTTAAGGAATACACTTCAAATCCAACGTATTCCCAATTTGCCGTATCCGGTGAGACGTGCAAAATCTTCCCTGCATTGTCGCGCTTTTGAGGTTTAACAAGTAATTTAGACACGTACATCCTCCTTTTCCAATTCTGACAATGATACAGAACGCTTTTCCTTTACTGATACTTTCGCAGCAAGTGCGATTAACTCAGCCTTATAGCCATCTTCGCCACTACAGGATACCGCCTTATTTTCAATGATCGCTTTTGCAAACTCGTGAATTTCAGACATAAAAGCTGCTTTATACCGATCAAGGAAGAAAAACTTAGGATGATCTAATAGAATAGAATCTTTTGTAGCTATTTGAACGTTCGTATATCTTTCGTTTTCGGCAAAAGCAACACCTAGGTCGCCAAACACTTCTATTCGCTGGTCGTAGCCATACATTGCTTGTCGGCTATTATCAATGACACCGAGCGAGCCGTCTTCAAATGTAAGAGTTGTAATCGCAGTGTCTACATCATTGTATTTCTCAAAAATGGGATCAACTAAATTTGCAGCTTTTACAGATACTTCTACTACTTCTTTTCCTGAAAGGTAGCGAATCATATCAAAATCGTGAATCGTCATGTCCATGAACATGCCGCCGGAACGTTTAATGTATTCCTCATGTGGTGGTTGTGGGTCTCGTGATGTTATTTTAATAATATGGGGATTTCCAACTTTTCCTTCTTTAACAGTTTCATAGACTTTTCGAAAATGTTGGTCAAAGCGGCGGTTAAAGCCAACTTGAAGCTTTACTCCTGCTTCCTGAACCGCTTTTAATGCTTCTCTCGTCTCTTCAATGTTAAAGCTTACTGGCTTTTCACAGAAAATATGTTTTCCTGCTTTTACGGCAGCTTTTATAAAATGGACATGCGTATCTGTAGATGAACAAATAAAAACAGCATCGATAGATGGATCTGTAAGTATATCTTCCGGATTTGTAGAAATAAGTGGGATTTGTTGCTCAAAATGTGTTCCTTTCAAATGGTCCGTATGGATATCGGCAATCACTTTTAAGTTAAAAACATTCGATCTCAACATATTATCCGCATGTAACTGACCAATCCTACCTGCCCCTATTATCCCGACGCTTATTTTTTTCATCGTCTTCACCTCTTCAATTTAGTTAAGCGCTTACCTATCAAGAAAAAAATATGTACTTTTCATGGTGCAAGTTCTGATGAGCATTCAATATTGAAGTGCAAAATAATGGTAAAGCGCTTTCTTTCTAATACTATATAACACTATTTTCCACTAATCAACAGATTGTTAGAATATTTCACAATCGAGACACGATTAATGGTCCACTAATGGTAAAGCTAAATATCTTGTTCAAAAGCCTATTCGATGCTTCTTTTTTCTTCTAAAAAAAATAAACAAAGAAGGAAAATATTTTTCCCTTTGTTTTATCTTCAACAAAAAACTCCCTATACATTTCCACTAAAGGTTCGTACTACTCTGCGCTTACTGGCTCTATCATAACACCTTCCATTGTTAGCTATATGAGTACATGGGCAAGTTTTGCACCGTGTGCCTTCTGCCGTTTGATAAGAAAAACAGCATGTCTTTCTAATCCTTATTTCTACATCCTGATCTTCAAGATACGTTTTCTTCACATAGAATTTCTGTAACGGATTTTCTTTATAATCGCCAAATAATTGCCCACTTGCTTCAACAATTAAATAGTGGAAATCATCTATAGCATTCTCGCTATTGTAGTCTTTTAATTCAATTTCATATAGCCAAAATAAGTATACGGAAATGTTTTCCCATAGAATAAAGCTAGAAATACGTGCATTTTTTCCGAGTTTCGAAATGATGGGAGAAATGTTGTTGGAAAAAAGCTCCTTCAAAACAAGATCACGCCACTGTAAACGAGGTACACTTGTATCCCAGTCCTGAACAGTCATGTCGCTTAAAGAAAACTTGGGAAGCCAATTCTGACCATGTTCAGGTGCTTCCATATTTACATTATCCAGAGAAAAATTGATTTTCTTATTCCAAACCGTCATCGCATATAAAGTGATTACCGCTAAGAATGCATACCTTTTAATGAAGATGGAGGCTGCTGCTTTTTCAGTGGGTGATCCAATTGCCATGGATAGATTCTTCATAAAGTCTTTAAGAAACGATTCATCTAGTAATTTTTCTATACAGAATGAATTCCCTTGTTTGACATCATATCTATATTTTTTCAATTGAAGGAGTTCATCATCTTGTAACACACTAACCATTCATTACTACCGCCTTATTAAGAATGCATCTTCCTTTACCATATGGAATACAAAGTGGAGTACCAAAAATGGGATCAATTGTAACCTCGCAGTTCATGTCAAATACTGCCTTTACTAAGTTACAATTGATAACATATTCCGGTTTCCCTTGTGCATATACTTTTTGATCCTTGATGGCAACCACGTTATGAGCATAACGGCAGGCGAGATTTAAATCATGCAGGACCATAATTACTGTTCTTTTCTGCTTTTCGTTTAATTCAAAAAGCAAATCAAGAATTTCTATTTGATGGGTCATATCTAAATATGTGGTTGGCTCATCCAAGAGGATAATATCAGTATCCTGTGCAAGGGTCATCGCAATCCACGCACGCTGTCTCTGCCCGCCGGAAAGAGAATCAACTGTTCTTTCTTTTAAATCCTCTAAACGAGTAGCCTTAAGAGCATCGTTTACCTTTTTCTCATCTTCCTTGGACCACTGCTTCAACCAAGTCTGATGTGGATAACGTCCTTGTTTGACAAGCTGAAGAACAGTCAGTGCTTCTGGAGCTACTGGCGACTGTGGTAAAATCGCCATTTTCCGAGCGACTTTCCTTGTTGAAAGCTTGGCAATTGCTTCACCTTCCAACAAAACACTTCCGGATTTGGGCTTTAAGAGACGGGCAATTGAACGAAGAAGAGTTGATTTGCCGCACCCATTCCCGCCGATAAAAACAGTAATCTCACCTTTCGGGATCTTTAAATCCAGTTCATCAATAATGAGTGCCTCACCATAGGAAAGGGATAATTTCTTCGTTTCAATCGCATTCATTCTCATGCCATCTCCTTTTCAGTTTACGAATTTCTTGTTTTAAAAAGTAAATAGATAAAATACGGGGCTCCAATTCCTGCTGTAAATACTCCAGCTGGGATTTCTAATGGTGAAAACAATGTTCTTCCAATCAAATCAGCCACCATCACCAGAATTCCCCCTAGCAACGCCGCCACCGGAAGCAAAGCACCAAACGATGAGCCTACTAATCGTCTGGCCATATGAGGTGCCATCAAACCGACAAATCCAATTCCTCCTGCAAAAGCGACCGAGCTACCGATTAAGACCGTACTTATCATTAATAAGAAAAAGCGCTGCTTCTGCACTTTTCCACCTAAACCTGTCGCCACTTCATCACCAAGTTCTTGGATATTGACAGTCCTTGCAGTAACTAAAGCAATAGTAAGAAATACAATTGTCCAAGGCACCAGTGTGGCTACATTTTTCCAATTCGAACCGTAAACTGTTCCAGTAATCCATATATTCGCCTGACTTGCTTGGTAAATCGGCCCCATAACCATCATTAAAGTTGTCAATGCTTGCATTAACGCGGAAATTCCAATCCCAATTAACACTAGACGGATAGGTGATACACCATTCTTCCAAGCAAGAAAATATACTAGAAAAGCAACAATACCTGCACCTATAAAAGCGGCTAAAGGAAGCCAAGCAATACTCACAGTTAATGAATGATTTTTATCACTAAAAATAGCTAAAAACGCAACAACTGCTACACTAGCTCCACCGGTAATTCCAAGGATATCTGGTGAAGCAAGCGGGTTTCGAATCATTCCTTGTAGTATGCCTCCCGCTACTGCCAATGACATACCTACAGCTAATGCAACAATGATTCTTGGTAAACGAAAGGAGGTAATGACGAGCTGTTCCATTTCAGGACCGCCACCGAATAAAACTTTGACCACAGTAAGTGGATTTATTTTCATATCTCCTGATCCAGTACTTATAACAAGGATTAGGAACGTAACAACTAGGAGGATAGCAAATATCATCGATGCCTTTCGATCAAGCAAAAATGATATTCTTCCCTTAATAAAGCGAATGTTTTTATATTTATTCATTTGCCATTAAACCCCTTTCTTGCAATGTAAATAAAGAATGGGGTTCCAATAATCGCCGTCATTACACCGACAGGGATCTCTTGAGGCATTAATATATATCTTGCACTAATATCTGCACATATCAAAAGGACCGCACCTAAAACTCCCGATAATGGAATAACCCAGCGATGGTCAGTACCGATGATTGATCTTGCTATATGCGGAACTACTATTCCGACAAATCCAATTGGACCTGCAGCAGCAACAGAGCCGCCTGCTAACAAGATAACCAGCACTCCTACGGTCATTTTTATTAGTCCAGTATTTAATCCTAGCCCTTTCGCAACATCATCACCCATGGAAAGAATATTCATTTTTTTGGCTATCAAAATCGAGCCAATCCAACCAATTCCCATATAAGGTAAAACCGACATCAA
>Ga0256883_1000510_pt1 | contig 12039 bp, 8 predicted proteins | sample MC6MC0491MT_FD_186337 | JGI IMG/M metagenome (GOLD analysis project Ga0256883, IMG submission 186337) | Metatranscriptome of enriched soil aggregate microbial communities from Iowa State University, Ames, United States - MC6-MC0491-MT... | ecosystem: Environmental > Terrestrial > Soil >...
ATACCAGGTATCGGCAAAATTCCCGCGCCACTTCAGCTCATAAAGCGTACCGCGCGAAATCACGATCACACCGATGATAAATAGCGCTCCACAAAGCCAGTTCATACTCTGTTTTTGTGTATCCATCATGCCAATGGCGCGCCCCAGCATGCCGTAAAGCACGTAGTAGAAGGTATCGCCGTTGATATAGAGGTTCACCGGCAACCACTCAAATCCGTCAATTTTCTGCGAGACGGTATTGGGGTTTGCCACTACGCCAATCACTACCATCAGGGCCAGGAGCATTTTCCCGCTGACGTTCTTCACCTGTATCAGCGGGGAAACCAGGTAGATAACGATAATGGCGAAGAAGAACCACAGATGATAGAAGATCGGTTTTTGCAGCACGTTTTTCAGCGAAAGTTCGGCGTTAATTGAGGTGAAAAGCGTGATATAGAGCAGCGCAACGGCGCTGTAGAAACCCAGGCATGACGCGATTCGGATAAAATGCCTCGGTTGCGCACTGCGTTCGCCAAAGAAGAGAAAGCCAGAAATCATAAAGAACAGCGGCACACTCACGCGGGAAGCGGAGTTAAGTATATTAGCGATATCCCAGTTAACGTGGCTGATGCTGTGCGCGTTAGTGACGTACCAGGCCGTCGTGTGGATCATCACCACCATCAGACAGGCTATTCCTCGCAGGTTATCAATCCAGTTAATTTTTGACGACATCAGTTCCTCTTATTCCCTGTAAATAGAGTGTGACTGCGATTAGGGTAAAGTCTTCCCTTGGAAAATTCTGAGTTTAACTCGCGTAACTTGTACGAGGAGCGCGAGATTCGCAGAATGACGCACCATAATCTATAAAAGCGTTGATATTAAAAATAACAGCCACTGACCCGGGCGGTAATAAAAATGATGATGAAGCGTGTGGCGTCACTCTTTCTGCTACTCATACTGGCGGGGTGCAGCGCCTCAAAGGACGTGCCTGAACAAAAAGCACAGCAGGGGAAAATCAGCCCTGAACGTTCGCTGAATATGGAGCAGCTCTGCAAAGACCAGGCGGCTCACCGCTATAATTCCGAGGTGCAGAAAATTACGGTTAACGGATTTGAGCGCTTTCAGGGGAGCTATGAGCTAAAAGGCTATACTGCGCGTAAAGAAGGCTTTATCTGTTCTTTTGACGCGGACGGCCAGTTTTTACATCTCTCGATGCGCTAATCTGCTCGTATAATCAGCAGCCACAATGCCCTGGCGTTCTGGCTGTGCGCCTTATTCCCCAATTTATCTTAAACAACCCCGTTTCGTACTGTATATCTTGCAGCCAGCGGGTATACTGATCCCTTCCATTTAAAACCACACGTATCCAGCACGAAATACTATGCAAAAGTTTGATACCAAGACCTTCCAGGGCCTGATCCTGACCTTACAGGATTACTGGGCTCGTCAGGGCTGCACCATTGTTCAACCTTTGGACATGGAAGTTGGCGCAGGCACCTCGCACCCAATGACCAGCTTACGCGCGTTGGGGCCGGAGCCAATGGCGACCGCGTATGTGCAGCCTTCCCGTCGTCCTACCGATGGCCGTTACGGCGAAAACCCGAACCGTCTGCAGCACTACTATCAGTTCCAGGTGGTGATTAAGCCATCACCAGACAACATTCAGGAACTGTACCTCGGGTCGCTGAAAGAGCTGGGTATGGACCCGACCATTCACGACATTCGTTTCGTGGAAGATAACTGGGAAAACCCAACGCTGGGTGCCTGGGGTCTGGGCTGGGAAGTGTGGCTGAACGGCATGGAAGTGACGCAGTTCACTTACTTCCAGCAGGTTGGCGGTCTGGAATGTAAACCAATCACCGGTGAAATCACCTACGGTCTGGAACGTCTGGCCATGTACATTCAGGGCGTAGACAGCGTTTACGACCTGGTCTGGAGCGACGGCCCGCTGGGTAAAACCACCTACGGCGACGTGTTCCATCAGAACGAAGTGGAGCAATCCACCTATAACTTCGAATACGCGGACGTGGACTTCCTGTTCACCTGCTTCGAGCAGTACGAGAAAGAAGCGCAGCAGCTGCTGGCGCTGGAGACTCCGCTGCCGCTGCCTGCCTACGAGCGTATTCTGAAGGCCGCCCACAGCTTCAACCTGCTGGACGCCCGCAAAGCCATCTCCGTGACTGAACGTCAGCGCTACATTCTGCGTATTCGTACCCTGACCAAAGCCGTTGCAGAAGCTTACTATGCGTCCCGTGAAGCCCTTGGCTTCCCGATGTGCAACCGAAACAAATAAGAGGCGGCCATGTCTGAAAAAACTTTCCTGGTGGAAATCGGCACCGAAGAGCTGCCACCAAAAGCCCTGCGCAGCCTGGCTGAATCTTTTGCTGCGAACGTGACCGCCGAGCTGGATAACGCTGGCCTGGCACACGGTAAAATTGAATGGTTTGCTGCACCGCGTCGTCTGGCGCTGAAAGTGGCAAATCTGGCGGCGTCTCAGCCGGATCGTGAAGTGGAAAAACGTGGCCCGGCCATTGCTCAGGCGTTTGACGCGGAAGGCAAACCGAGCAAAGCGGCAGAAGGTTGGGCGCGTGGTTGCGGCATCACCGTTGACCAGGCCGAGCGTCTGACCACCGACAAAGGCGAGTGGCTGCTGTATCGTGCACATGTGAAAGGCGAAAGCGCGGAAGCGCTGCTGCCGGACATGATCGCGACCTCACTGGCTAAGCTGCCAATTCCTAAGCTGATGCGCTGGGGCGCGTCCGACGTGCACTTCGTGCGTCCGGTTCACACCGTGACCCTGCTGCTGGGCGATGCCGTTATTCCTGCCACCATTCTGGGCGTGGCGTCCGATCGCGTGATCCGCGGCCACCGCTTTATGGGCGAGCCGGAGTTCACCATCGACAATGCCGACCAGTACCCGCAGATTCTGCTGGAGCGCGGTAAAGTCATTGCCGACTACGAACAGCGTAAAGCCAAAATCAAAGCGGACGCGGAAGAAGCGGCACGCCAGATTGGCGGTAACGCTGACCTGAGCGAAAGCCTGCTGGAAGAAGTGACCTCTCTGGTGGAATGGCCAGTTGTGCTGACCGCGAAGTTCGAAGAGAAATTCCTGGCCGTTCCGGCTGAAGCGCTGGTCTACACCATGAAGGGTGACCAGAAGTACTTCCCGGTATACGCCAACGACGGCAAGCTGCTGCCAAACTTCATCTTCGTGGCGAACATCGAATCGAAAGATCCGATCCAGATTATCTCCGGTAACGAGAAAGTGGTGCGCCCACGTCTGGCGGATGCGGAGTTCTTCTTCAATACCGACCGTAAAAAGCGTCTGGAAGATAACCTGCCGCGCCTGCAGACCGTGCTGTTCCAGCAGCAGCTGGGCACGCTGCGCGACAAAACCGACCGCATTGCGGAGCTGTCCGGCTGGATCGCCCGTGAAATCGGTGCAGACGTCAACCACGCAACGCGTGCTGGCCTGCTGTCCAAGTGCGACCTGATGACCAACATGGTGTTCGAATTTACCGACACCCAGGGCGTGATGGGCATGCACTACGCGCGTCACGATGGCGAAGCGGAAGACGTGGCTGTGGCTCTGAACGAGCAGTATCAGCCGCGCTTTGCGGGTGACGATTTGCCGTCCAACCCGGTTGCCTGCGCCGTGGCGATTGCCGATAAGATGGACACCCTGGCGGGTATCTTCGGTATCGGTCAGCACCCGAAAGGCGACAAAGACCCGTTCGCGCTGCGTCGTGCCGCGCTGGGCGTGCTGCGTATCATCGTTGAGAAGAACCTGAACCTCGATCTGCAGACCCTGACTGAAGAAGCGGTGCGTCTGTACGGCGATAAGCTGACTAACGCGAAGGTCGTGGATGATGTCATCGACTTTATGCTCGGTCGTTTCCGCGCGTGGTATCAGGATGAAGGCTACACCGTTGACACCATTCAGGCGGTGCTGGCGCGTCGTCCGACCCGTCCGGCTGATTTCGATGCGCGTATGAAGGCGGTGTCCCACTTCCGTACCCTGGAAGCGGCATCAGCCCTGGCTGCGGCCAACAAGCGTGTATCCAATATCCTGGCGAAATCCGACGAGACGCTGAACGAGCGTGTTAACGCTGCAACCCTGAAAGAGCCGGAAGAGATTGCCCTGGCGATGCAGGTTGTGGTGCTGCGCGACAAGCTCGAGCCGTACTTTGCGGAAGGTCGCTACCAGGAAGCGCTGGTGGATCTGGCGGAACTGCGTGACGTTATCGACGCCTTCTTCGAGAAAGTGATGGTGAACGTGGAAGATAAAGATCTGCGTATCAACCGTCTCTCAATGCTCGAGAAACTGCGCGAGCTGTTCCTGCGCGTGGCGGATATTTCGCTGCTGCAGTAATGCAAAAAACCCGCCCCTGACAGGCGGGAAGAACGGCAACTAAACTCATGCCGGGCTGCAAAAGCAGCCCGGCTTTTTTATTACACTCTCTCAAATACCGTCGCGATACCCTGACCCAACCCGATACACATTGTTGCCAGACCAAACTGAGCATCTTTGCGTTCCATCAGGTTGATAAGCGTCGTGCTGATGCGCGCGCCGGAACAGCCCAGCGGGTGACCGAGGGCGATCGCGCCGCCGTTGAGGTTAATCTTCTCGTCGATCTGATCCATTAGCCCCAGATCTTTAATGCACGGCAGGATCTGCGCGGCGAAGGCTTCGTTCATCTCGAACAGATCGATGTCGCTGGCGGTTAAGCCCGCTTTTTTCAGTGCCAGCTTCGAGGCCGGAACCGGGCCGTAACCCATGATGGAAGGATCGCAGCCGACGACCGCCATCGAACGCACGCGAGCGCGTGGCGTCAGGCCTAGTTCGCGGGCGCGGCTTTCGCTCATCACCAGCATCGCGGCGGCACCGTCGGACAGTGCGGACGACGTTCCCGCCGTTACCGTGCCGGTGACCGGATCGAATGCCGGGCGCAGGGTAGACAGCGCTTCGACCGTGGTTTCCGGGCGGATGACTTCGTCGTAGCTGAACTGCTTCAGTACGCCGTCTGCGTCGTGACCGCCGGTCGGGATGATCTCATTCTTAAAGGCACCGGACTGTGTGGCGGCCCAGGCGTGAGCGTGAGAACGCGCGGCAAAGGCATCCTGCATTTCACGGCTGATGCCATGGAGGCGGGAGAGCATCTCGGCGGTCAGGCCCATCATCCCCGCGGCTTTCGCCACGTTACGACTCATGCCCGGGTGGAAATCAACCCCGTGGCTCATCGGCACGTGGCCCATGTGCTCAACGCCGCCTACCAGACAGGCCTGCGCATCGCCGGTCATGATCATGCGCGCCGCATCGTGCAGCGCCTGCATGGACGAACCACACAGACGGTTGACGGTGACCGCCGGAACCGAGTGCGGGATCTCCGCCAGAAGAGACGCGTTACGGGCGATGTTGAAGCCCTGCTCCAGGGTCTGCTGCACGCAGCCCCAGTAGATATCGTCCAGCGCTGTTGGGTCCAGCGCCGGGTTACGCGCCAGCAGGCTACGCATCAGGTGCGCGGAGAGATCTTCCGCACGCACGTTACGGAACGCGCCGCCTTTTGAACGGCCCATCGGGGTGCGAATCGCATCAACAATGACAACCTTTTCCATTGTGACTCCTTAAGCCGTTTTCAGCTCGCCAACCGGACGGGCTGGCTCAACTGCTGGATAGTAGGGTTCGTTATGGCGCGCTTTGTTACGCAGACCTTCCGGCACCTCATAAAGCGGGCCAAGGTGCTGGTACTGCTGAACCATATCGAGATAGCGGGCGCTGCCGAGTGTATCCAGCCAGCGGAACGCGCCGCCGTGGAACGGAGGGAAGCCAAGGCCGTACACCAACGCCATATCCGCTTCTGCCGGGCTGGCGATGATGCCTTCTTCCAGGCAACGCACCACTTCGTTGATCATCGGGATCATCATGCGGGCGATGATTTCATCGTCGGTGAAGTCGCGTTTTGGCTGACTGACGTCGGCCAGCAGGCCATCCACCGCCGGATCTTCTTCTTTCTTCGGTTTGCCTTTGCTGTCTTCTTTATAGCGCCAGAAGCCCAGGCCGTTTTTCTGACCGAAGCGGTTGGCGTCGAACAGGGCGTCAATGGCGTCGCGATAGTCTTTCTGCATGCGCTGCGGGAAGCCTGCCGCCATCACCGCCTGCGCGTGATGGGCGGTATCAATGCCGACCACGTCCAGCAGATACGCCGGGCCCATCGGCCAGCCGAACTGTTTTTCCATCACTTTGTCGATTTTGCGGAAGTCCGCTCCGTCGCGCAGCAGCTGGCTGAAGCCTGCAAAGTACGGGAAGAGTACGCGGTTAACGAAGAAGCCCGGGCAGTCGTTCACCACGATCGGGGTTTTGCCCATCTTGCTCGCCCACGCCACCACTTTGGCGATGGTTTCGTCAGAGGTTTTTTCCCCACGGATCACTTCGACCAGCGGCATACGGTGTACCGGGTTGAAGAAGTGCATGCCGCAGAAGTTTTCCGGGCGCTTCAGCACGCTCGCCAGTTCGCCAATCGGAATAGTGGAGGTGTTAGAAGCCAGCACGGTGCCTGGACGAACCTTGTCTTCCGTTTCGGCCAGCACCGCTTTTTTGACTTTCGGATTCTCAACGACCGCTTCAACCACCACGTCCACACGGTCAAAACCGCTGTACTCCAGCACCGGCTGAATGGTGGAGATCACGCCTGCGAGCTTCAGCCCGTCAATTTTTCCGCGCTCCAGCTGTTTATTCAACAGCTTGGCCGCTTCGGTCATGCCGAGCGTCAGGGATTTCTCGTTGATGTCCTTCATCACCACCGGCACGCCTTTCCATGCCGACTGGTAAGCGATGCCGCCACCCATAATGCCTGCACCGAGCACCGCCGCGTGTTTTGGCGTCTCAACGTTTTTGGTCAGCTGTTTGGCTTTACCTTTCACGAACTGATCGTTAAGGAAGATACCGACCAGCGCGCGGGCTTCATTGGTGTGCGCCAGCGGGACAAAGCTCTGATTTTCGAGCTTCAGGGCTTCGTCGCGGCCGAAGCGGGCTGCGGCTTCAATGGTTTTCACCGCCGTGATCGGCGCCGGGTAGTGTTTACCCGCCGTCTGCATCACCATGCCTTTAGCGATGGTGAAGCTCATGGTGGCTTCAATTTTGCTGAGCTTTAACGGCTCCAGCTTCGGCTGGCGTTTGGCTTTCCAGTCGAGGTCGCCATTGATGGCCTGACGGAGGATGGCGATAGCACCTTCAATCAGTTTTTCAGGCTTAACCACGCCGTCCACCAGGCCGATTTTCTGCGCCTGTTCTGCGCCGACATCTTTACCCGCGGCAATGATCTCCAGCGCGCTGTCGGCACCCAGCATGCGCGGCATACGCACGGAGCCGCCAAAGCCCGGCATGATGCCCAGCTTGGTTTCCGGCAGGCCGATGCGCAGATCCGGCGTGGCGAGACGGTAATCGGTGGCTAATACACATTCACAGCCGCCGCCCAGCGCGTAGCCGTTCAAGGCGGAGATCGTTGGGACAGGCAGATCTTCCAGACGATTAAAGACGCTGTTGGCAAAGTGTAGCCACTGGCTCAGCTGTTCTTCAGGCACCAGGAAAAGCGAGAGAAATTCGGTGATATCGGCACCGACAATAAAGGCCGCTTTGTTCGAACGCAGCAGCAGCCCTTTTAATTCAGGTTGTTTTTCAAGAATATCCAGCGCCTGGCCAAGACTGGCCACCGTCGCGGTATCAAGCTTATTCACTGAGCCGGGGGCATCGAACACCAGTTCGGCAATGCCATCTTCCAGCCAGTTGAGGTACAGGGTGTCGCCTTTGTAAAGCATGTCAGTCTCCTGAATCCAGCAAGTGGATCTGGTCATACCAGATGAGACGGAGTGTGGAATTTATGTTAATAAAATGCAAATTTCTCATTAAGAAATTGCTGCATTGATCACGGTCGGTGGAAATCACGCAGCCGGAGTGAGGTGTGCTAAGATGCGATGACTTGAGGTCAAAAAAACGAAAGGAAGAATGATGGACTCACTGGCTTCGCTTTATAAAAATCATATCGTTACCCTACAGGAACGTACCCGCGATGTACTGGCGCGCTTCAAGCTGGATGCCCTGCTAATCCACTCCGGCGAGCTGATGAACACGTTTCTTGATGACCATGCTTATCCGTTTAAGGTCAACCCGCAGTTTAAAGCCTGGGTGCCGGTGACACAGGTGCCAAATTGCTGGCTGCTGGTGGATGGCGTGAACAAGCCGAAACTGTGGTTCTATCTGCCGGTGGATTACTGGCACAACGTGGAACCGCTGCCGACTTCTTTCTGGACCGAAGAAATTGATGTGATTGCCCTGCCAAAAGCGGACGGTATTGGCAGCCAGCTGCCTGCGGCGCGTGGCAACATCGGCTATATTGGCCCTGTTCCAGAGCGTGCGCTGGGTCTGGATATTCCGGCGGATAAACTCAATCCGAAAGGGGTGCTGGATTATCTCCACTATTACCGCGCGTATAAAACCGACTACGAACTTTACTGCATGCGTGAAGCGCAAAAAACGGCGGTGAATGGCCACCGTGCCGCGCACGAAGCGTTCCAGTCGGGCATGAGCGAGTTCGATATCAATCTTGCCTACCTGACCGCAACCGGTCACCGCGACACCGACGTACCGTACAGCAACATCGTCGCGCTGAACGAGCATGCGTCTGTACTTCACTACACCAAACTTGATCACCAGGTTCCGTCGGAAATGCGCAGCTTCCTGCTGGACGCAGGGGCAGAGTATAACGGCTATGCGGCCGATCTGACCCGTACCTGGGCGGCGAATGGGGATACCGATTTCGCGCAGCTGATTAAAGACGTGAACGATGAACAGCTGGCGCTGATTGGCACCATGAAGGCCGGAACCAGCTATGTGGATTATCACATCCAGTTCCATCAGCGCATCGCTAAACTGCTGCGTAAGCATCAGATTGTGAAAGACATGAGCGAAGAGGCGATGGTCGAAAACGATCTGACCGGGCCATTCATGCCGCACGGTATCGGTCACCCGCTGGGCCTGCAGGTTCACGACGTTGCGGGCTTCATGCAGGATGATACCGGCACGCACCTGGCGGCACCGTCTAAATATCCTTACCTGCGCTGCACCCGTATCCTTGAGCCGCGCATGGTATTGACCATCGAGCCGGGGATCTACTTTATTGAATCCCTGCTGGCGCCGTGGCGTGAAGGGCAGTTCAGCAAGCACTTCAACTGGGAAAAAATTGACGCGTTGAAACCGTTTGGCGGCATTCGTATCGAAGATAACGTGGTTATTCATGAGAACGGTGTCGAGAACATGACGCGAGACCTGAAGCTGGCCTGATGGAAAGCTGGCTGATACCGGCTGAACCGGTCACCTTTGTTGAGGAAATCAAGAAAAGCCGCTTTATTACGCTGCTGGCGCACACCGACGGCGTAGAGGCGGCAAAGGCGTTTGTAGAGTCCGTTCGCGCGGAGCATCCTGATGCACGCCACCACTGCGTGGCGTGGGTGGCAGGACCGCCGGACGATTCGCAACAGTTGGGGTTTTCTGACGACGGTGAACCGGCTGGCACGGCCGGTAAACCTATGCTTTCGCAGCTGATGGGCAGCGGCGTGGGCGAGATCACCGCCGTAGTGGTTCGCTACTACGGCGGCATTTTGTTAGGCACGGGTGGGCTGGTTAAAGCCTACGGTGGAGGTGTCCAGCAGGCACTTAATCTGCTGATAACCACCCGCAAAACGCCACTTACCGAATATACTCTGGTATGCGAGTACTCGCAGCTTTCGGGCATTGAAGCGTTACTGAAGCACGTTAACGGTGTGATTGTGCACAGCGATTACCAGGCGATGGTGCAATTACGCGTGGCGCTTCCTCAGGCGGAACTGGCCTCTTTTTCAGCAAAACTCGCTGATTTTAGTCGTGGTTCGTTGCAATTGCTGCCGATTGAAGAATAATCCCCACCTCACTTTTTGAATACCAAAGGAAGCGGCAGAGATGCATTTTCGTGCCATAACCCGAATCGTTGGACTGCTGGTCATACTTTTTTCCGGGACGATGATTCTCCCAGGACTGGTGGCACTTATCTACCGGGACGGCGCGGGGCGTGCGTTTACCCAGACCTTTTTTGTCGCGCTGGCGATTGGCTCGCTGCTCTGGTGGCCAAACCGTCGTGAGAAAGGCGAGCTGAAATCTCGGGAAGGGTTTCTGATCGTCGTGCTGTTCTGGACGGTGCTGGGAAGCGTCGGTTCGCTCCCGTTTATCTTCTCTGAACAGCCCAATTTGAGCATCACGGATGCATTCTTTGAATCGTTCTCTGGTTTAACAACTACCGGTGCGACGACGCTGGTGGGGCTGGATTCTCTCCCACATGCCATTCTCTTTTATCGCCAGATGCTGCAGTGGTTCGGCGGTATGGGGATCATCGTCCTGGCGGTGGCTATCCTGCCCATTCTGGGCGTCGGTGGGATGCAGCTTTATCGGGCTGAAATGCCCGGCCCGCTAAAAGATAACAAAATGCGTCCGCGTATTGCGGAGACGGCAAAAACCCTGTGGCTGATTTATGTCTTGTTGACGGTCGCCTGCGCCCTGGCGCTGTGGTTTGCCGGAATGCCCGCTTTCGATGCCATCGGGCACAGCTTTGCGACTATCGCTATCGGTGGGTTCTCCACGCACGATGCCAGCGTGGGCTACTTCGACAGCCCGACGATTAACACTATTATTGCTATCTTCCTGCTGATCTCCGGTTGTAACTACGGTCTGCACTTCTCTTTACTGAGTGGGCGAAGCCTGAAGGTGTACTGGCGCGATCCGGAGTTCCGCATGTTTATTGGCGTCCAGTTGACGCTGGTGATCATCTGTACGCTGGTGCTTTGGTTCCACGATGTTTATAACTCGGCCATGACCACGCTAAACCAGGCCTTTTTCCAGGTGGTGTCGATGGCGACAACGGCGGGCTTTACCACGGACAGCATTGCGCGCTGGCCGCTGTTCCTGCCGGTGCTTTTGCTTTGCTCGGCCTTTATCGGGGGCTGTGCGGGGTCTACGGGCGGTGGCCTGAAGGTCATTCGTATACTGCTGCTGTTCAAACAGGGCAACCGCGAGCTGAAGCGTCTGGTTCACCCGAATGCGGTTTATAGCATCAAACTGGGGAATCGTGCGCTGCCGGAACGTATTCTCGAAGCGGTGTGGGGTTTCTTCTCTGCTTATGCGCTGGTGTTTATCGTCAGTATGCTGGCTATTATTGCTACCGGCGTGGATGATTTCTCCGCATTCGCCTCTGTTGTGGCGACGCTTAATAACCTCGGTCCCGGGCTGGGCGTGGTGGCGGATAACTTTGCCAGTATGAACCCGGTGGCGAAGTGGATCCTTATCGCTAACATGCTGTTTGGGCGTCTTGAGGTCTTTACGCTGCTGGTGCTGTTTACCCCAACATTCTGGCGCGAGTAAGGAGTCATTAATGAAAACATTAGTTCTTTTCTCTACGCGAGACGGACAAACGCGCGAGATTGCCGCTTATCTGGCTTCTGAATTAAAAGAGCTGGGCATTTACGCGGATGTAGTGAACCTGAACCGTGCGGAACACATCGCGTGGCAGGAGTACGATCGTGTGGTGATTGGGGCGTCTATTCGTTACGGGCATTTCCATCCCGCGCTGGATCGTTTTGTGAAGAAACATAAGGACGTGCTTAATAAGCTGCCCAGTGCCTTCTACTCGGTCAATCTGGTTGCCCGTAAAGCAGAAAAGCGCACGCCGCAAACGAACAGCTATACGCGCAAGTTTTTACTTCATTCTCCGTGGCAGCCAACACTTTGCGCGGTCTTTGCCGGGGCGCTGCGCTATCCGCGCTACCGCTGGTATGACCGCTTTATGATCCGCTTGATTATGAAGATGACGGGCGGTGAAACCGACACGCATAAAGAAGTGGTGTACACCGACTGGTCGCAGGTTGCCAGTTTTGCGCGGGAAATCGCGCATATAACGGGCGATTCGCGACTTAAATAAGCGTTAAGTTTGAAAAGTGAGCGAACGAAAAGTTTTTTGTATTTTGTGCTTGTCACTTCAG
>Ga0256883_1000514_pt1 | contig 11937 bp, 10 predicted proteins | sample MC6MC0491MT_FD_186337 | JGI IMG/M metagenome (GOLD analysis project Ga0256883, IMG submission 186337) | Metatranscriptome of enriched soil aggregate microbial communities from Iowa State University, Ames, United States - MC6-MC0491-MT... | ecosystem: Environmental > Terrestrial > Soil >...
AGTCAGCCGCAACCGACCAGAGAGGCATGACGACCGTAGCCTATATCGACACCATGGCCGAGTCCCTGACCCTGACAGCAAGTCTGGCTAACGGCAGCAGCGCCACCGCGTCAAGTCAGTTTGCGACTGATCTGGATAGCGCGGTGATGACTGTGACCTCCACCACAGACGCGCTGGCCGACGGTAGCGCCACAGATACGGCGACAGTAACGCTGAAGGATAACAGGGGTAACGCACTGCCAGGGCAGGCCGTTATCCTCAGCGTTAGCGGTAGCGCAAAACTGTCTGCGACATCCGGCATAACCGACAACAGCGGTCAGATTCAGGTGACACTAACGGATACCACGGCAGAGACTGTCACTATTACTGCTGCACTGAGCAACGGTAAAACGGCAACGGCGCAGGGGGCATTCATCATTTATACCGTCACCTCTCTGACGACAAGCTCTGCAAGCGCGAAGGCTAATGGCAGTGCAGACGTAACACTCACGGCCATGGTTAGCGACAACAATGGCAAATTTGTGTCCAACGTTCCGGTTGTTTTCAGCGTGACAGGCAGCGCAATACTTTCTGCCACTACGGCTAACACGAACGCAAACGGACAGGTGCAGGTTACTCTGACAGATACCACAGGGGAAACGGTTAAGGTAACAGCGAGCGCGAAAGACAACGCTAATGATGCTGGCCAAACCAGGGACGTGACGTTTGTTGCTCCATCCATAACGGGTGTGAGCGCTAAGGGTACAACGCATGTTTTCAGTGCGGATTCCGGATTTCCGGAGACGGGCTTTGCCGGCGCTGAGTTTTACATGCTGATTGATGACTCTACTGATGCAAGCACTGATTATACCTGGAGCAGTAATCGCCCTTGGTTGACGATGGAAAATAACGGTATTGCTGTGATGAGTTCAGGAAACAATGGTTCTCCTCCGGCTTCTTCAGAACGGGAAGTCACCATCACTGCCACACCCAAAAAAGGTGGCACAGTGTTGACCTATACGTTTACACTCCGGAAGTGGTACAAAATATCCACGTCAGTTGCTGTCCATACCGGAGGAGAAAACCAAGTGAGTTCAGCCTGTAATAGCTATAACGGAACAATAGAATCTGCCGCAGAGTTGACGAGTGGTGCGGTGTCTGTGGTGGGGAAACTGTTTGGTGAATGGCGAGACAGTGCTTCTCTGAAGTCCTATTTTTACTGGGATGCTGAAACGACAACGACCTGGCGGGCGAAGGAGGACATTGCGTTCATCTACCGCACGGGAATAGCCAGCTCATCGTCCTCACCAGGCTCTTCATATGTAATGTGTCTGATTCCTTGATTAAAGAATTAGGGCGCTATGGTAAAAATTGTGAAGACAAATGCGGTAGGACAGCAGCCGCAAGTACTCCTCAGAATATGCACCGTTCAGACTGACTGAGAGAGGCCTTTCGTAAGCGCCCCGTGCAGGACGTGGGGTAAGGTTTAGTTTACAGACAGGGAGACGTTCCAGGGCAACTAAATCGGAAAGTGCGATCGGATCACATCGGAATCAATGGTCGGTTTGGGGCGGAATATGCAGGGCGGCTAACTGAACCTGAGTCCGGTATTCTACCGGGCTCAGGCCTTTTAATCTTGAGCTGATTCGCTCATTGGTTTTAGTTCATTCTCATAAATCCAGCGCTGTTTTTCAGTAAGTCTTTCAAGACACTGCGCCTTGATCTGGCGATAAACACCGACTTTTGAAACTTTTTTTCACTTTCCTGACCATGAACCCTCACCCCTCATGCACCTCATAAGAAATACCATCGGCAGACCCCGAATATTTCCCCCATATCGCCAGGTGTGAATCCGTCAACCCTGCAAACACATGGTACCCGATATACACAGCCTGGTAGCTCAGAGGGCCAACATCCGGATAGTCTTCCGCACTGAGGATGGATAAGGGCCATGTGCCCACGCTGCCGTTACTGCTCCGCGACTCAAAAGCCGCCCCTCCAGAGACAGCAGCCGGAACCGTTCTGCGCGCCCCGAGGTATCCCCATACCACGACGCTGCCGTTACTGCGCAGCGCCGCAAAAGCCCCACCCCCCCCGGCGACGGAGACGATATCCGTCAGGCAGGCGACAGCAACCGGAACCGTTCCGCCATACCCGCCGCCCCATGCCACGACGCTACCATTGCTGCAAAGCGCCGCAAACGCCCCGTCCCCAACGAAGACAGAGACGATATCCGTCAGGCCGGCGACAGCAGCCGGGATCGCCCCGCCGGACCAGCCGTCCCCCCACGCCACAACGCTGCCGTTACTGCGCAGCGCTGCAAAAGCCGCCTGCCCCCCGGCGACGGAGACGATATCCGTCAGGCCGGCGACAGCAGCCGGAACTGTTCCGCCATACCCGCCGCCCCATGCCACGACGCTGCCGTTACTGCGCAGCGCTGCAAAAGCCCCGTCAACCCCGGAGACGGAGACGATATCCGTCAGGCCGGCGACAGCAGCCGGAACCGTTCCGCCAGCATTGCTATTACCCCACGCCACGACGCTGCCGTTACTGCGCAGCGCTGCAAAAGCTCTCCCTCCCCCAAAGACAGAGACGATATCCGTCAGGCCGGCGACAGCATCCGGGACCGTTCCGCCATTATCGCTCCCCCCCCACGCCAGAACCCTGCCCGCATCAGTCCGGGCTGCTACGGAAGACAGACTGCGCGCGACATTAATCCGGTTCAGTGTCACTGCTTCTCCCCCGGCGCTGACATGCAGCAGACGGTGCGGCGCCGTATCCCGGAAGTATTGCGTAGTGATTCCGTCAGTCTGGCTGTCCCCGTCATACCACCAGGTCGCCTCCGTCAGCGTCAGCGTGTCCGCGTCAAGCGCAACTAGCGTGCTTATCCCCCCCCCCAGGTAATAACATGAAAGATTACTCCTGCTCCCCATCACCCGCAGGTTGATGGCCGTCACGCTAACGGTGTAGCCCGCCACGTCCGAGTCTTTCGCGGTGCTACCCACGCGGGTGACTGTGTACCAGACCGTCACCGCGTCGCCGTCAGCAACATTCGTCAACGTCTCTTCCACGGTCAATGACAGCGGCTTTCCGGCTTCTGCCGTCGTCACCGTATGGCCTGCTGTTGTGATGGTGCCATTCACGGTCTTAACTGAAGCTGACGCCGTATCCCCTGTTGCAAGATTTGCCGCCATCGGGATAATCACAGTGATACCCTCGGTCACATCCTTCGGATCGATCGTCATAGCAGTATTCTCGGCCTCTGCCACGGACGGCGCGGGTAGGGTGCCGTCATTGTTTCCGAAAGTCGACGATGTGGAGGCATTCACGCTGGGGTCTTCTGTCAGGAAAGCTTTAATGGTCACCGTCTCGTCCACTTTGTCGGTAAGCTGCACGGATGCAGCGCCCAGGGAATTGGTGGTGACCGTGACCGTATTAGTACCAGAGGATGAAAAGAGGGCGCTGCCTGCTGTGACGCTGAGTATAAGGCGTTGACCGGAGACATAAGTGCTTCCTGACATCAAGGTGGCGGTGACGCTATTCCTTGCAATCCCATCTCCGGCTGCACCACTGGTGGCGGACAGGGCCAGCGTGAAAGTAGCAGAAATATCCGGCGATGAGGCTGACGCGTTTGAAGAATTCATAGTGTACTGTTTTCCTTAAATAATATTCTGGATACGGGCGAATTGATGGAATTCTTTGCTAAAAAACAACAGGGCTACAGGTTGTTTGTTACCTGACAGCGCCGCAGAAAATATTCTTCCTGTTGCATATTGACTTAAATACTAATGAAAACCGGTTTATGGAGCCGGATAATTCTGGCAATGACAGTTCAACAAATCTGGTGTTTCGCATCAGTGAGTTCCGGATTGTGTTTCTGGTCCAGATGGGGCAGTAATTGCTGCCCCTTCTGTAATAAAAGAAGCGTGGCAGACTGTTGACGGTTAATATCGAGCATTGCGTCATAATCCGTACGCCATCGTTTCGCTTTATCCCTTTAATATTTAGCCGTCCAGCCTGACAGGAGCACTGCCGTTACAAGCAATATTGCGAGATAAATTCTGGTTGTCATGAGAACATTTCCATTATTGACGCAATGATTGTATTTAACTTGAGAACACCGCATTAATACAGTGAACATAATTATAAAATTATATTCACTATAAAAGCTCATGCGATCAATTAAAAAACCAACCAGCATCCGATTTAATATTTAATCGATGCCGGCCGGAGACCTCACTCTGTGAACCCGAGAGTAACAACATGCAATTATTTGTTCCAGGCCTGATGCCACGTACCCATCAGTGAGTCTGATTTTAGTCTGGGATAAAATATTAGAATCAGATGTCCAGTACCATCCCCAGTTCTGATCAAGAACAAATCCATAAGGCGTCATATTGCCCCAGTCTCTATATAGCCGTTTCAACTCATCGGTGGAAGGGCAATTGCCAAATCCAATCACGAGCATGGCAAGATAAAGTTGAGGGTCCGCATAGTGAGTAAAAAAGGCATTCAGATTGAATGTATAATAGTCCTGTTCGTGTGTTTCAGTATCGGTAAGAGTGATGGTATAAGAACCATACGCAGGCAAATTTCTGGCAAACGTAAATTCAGATTTATAGCTATTATCATTATGATAAATAACATCAACATCTGCTGAATCTATTGCCCATGAATATGTTCCACTGCCACCAACAGCTGATGCAGAAAAATTAGCCCCAAGCCAGGCCGTCGAGGGCCCCCCTGCAGGAAATGTTTTATTCAGATTATAGACTCTCTCAATCCTGAGCGGGGACAGAGTTTGCTTAAAATGAACGGAGGCAGCAGCAGTTTTTCCTCCTGCTTCCGCGCTGAGATCTACGGTTTCAACTGTGTCATCCCTGACAGCGGCATATGCCTCACCATTGCTGTCAGTGGCCGCGCGGTAAGAGACTGCACCATTATCAAAGAACGCCCTTCCGGAAGTTACGGTAAACGTAACCTCCTGTCCGTAAAGCGGCTTGTGCGTATCACTGTCCGTTACCATTGCACATACGCGGTTAACGGCATTGCCATTTGCCTGCGCATTGTCAGAAACCACGTCCAGTACCAGTGAAATGTCGGGTGAGGCAGACTTAAAGTTCGCCGTCACCAAGTTGTAAACGGAAATATCATTCGTGAGCCAGGCAGTAAGCTTTGACTTACCGGGGGTGGTGCTGGTGAACGGCAGGGAGGCCTGCCCTTTACTGCCCGTTTTAATTTTCGCTGTCTTTTCTCCGCTGATAAAAACCGCACCGTTTGTCAGTGAGAGGGAAACATCCGTTCCTGGAACAGGAATCGCGCCGCTGTACGTCTGAAGCAGAGCCAGATTCTGGTCTTCCCCATCAGCCTTAGCATTATCAACAGCCAGCAATAGCTCAATGGTATCAACAGCATTGTCTGACGGGGTGAACGTAACAGGCCGGGAGACTCTGACAGCAGGTGTCTTCTGAAGCGCAATTTCAACCACGACGGTTTCCGCAGTCATGTCAGCCAGACGGGCCGTTACTTCCCCGAGGCTGTTGCTCGTCACCACAATGGATGGCAAACCATTCGAAAAGATGGCGGAACCACTGGTAATGCTGAAAACAATGGGCTCATTTGATACATAATCTTTACCGTTCATAATGACGGCGCTGGCGCTGATGCTATCTGCCCCATTCGCGATAGCAGTTTTCGGCGTGATACTGAAGTTGACTATTTCCATGATATTATTCCGGCGCAACATGCGCTGACTGAGGTTATGCGGATATTATCTGAGGCTTCCTGCAGGCGAAGAAACTGATTGTTTGTTGCCTGACATCGCCGCAGACAATATTCTCCCTGCTTCAGAATGACTTAAATACTAATGAAAGCCGGTTAATGGATCCGGATGATTCGGGCAGTGACAGTTCAACACGCACGGTTTCCGCCACGGTGTTTGTGATGTCGATTTCAGCGGACTTGTCTGAGTTCAGCAGGATGTCCGCAGACTGACCTGAATAACCGCCAATCACTGCAGAGCCACTGACGGTCACCCGGACCCGTGTTATTTCAGCGCGAAGACCGGATGACTGAGCCGTTTTAAGATAAACAGAGCAGGGCGTTACCCCGTTAGCCAGTGCCCCCGTGGAGTAGTTAAGATACTGAATATCACCATTTCCCCTGGTATACGCGCCAAAACGAATGTTCTGCGAGACACTGACGCCGGGATTACTCATAGCTTCAGCGCTGATTTCAGAATTACTCTGCACCGCAGAGCGTAGTTTGAAGTTGCTTTCGCCTGATTCATTCAGTACGGGTTGATAAGTCCCTGTATCTGACTCATCAAAAACAGCGTCTCCCACTACCGATAAAATGACTGTTGCACCTGCTGGGCCTTTAACCACTCCCTGATTATACGGATGAAGATGAATAGCATCATAATCTGTATTTGCCGATCCGGTAGAGATTAACAAACCGAGGCCAGAGCTGCCGCCGCTCAAATCAAGCGTCGCTTTGCTGTATTCGGATACGCCCATTACGACTCTGTTTCGCCTGACCTGGTAGCTGGCCGTCACAGTACCTTTATCCTTAAGAGATTCGAGATTATTCTCCGGAATTAAAAATGTTGCTCCTGTACTGATATCCGCAGCCAGTATGACCTGACTGTCCACACCACTATCTACAATATCCCCTGATGCATTCTTTCCCCTCCAGAACAGGGTGACCGTATCATTCGCCATGATACCGGTATAGGGAGCGACATGAGCGTGCGTGCCTGCATTGGCAGTGATACTGGTCTGGTTTATGACTCCATTTACCGCGTCAGTAAAAACAGGTGCCGGATAGATTATTTCCGGTTCACCATCAATAATATTAACGTTAAACCCTTTGGACGTTCCGGTATTACCGGCAACATCCTCAGAGGTATACTTAACGTAATGCGCTCCTGTCCCCAAGTTACTGGTAATGACCACAACAATGGGGAAACTGGAGGATAAATCGTCCACGATAACTTCTTTTACAGGTTCGTTGTCCCATAATACGGTAATGTAGTCACCGCGGGCGGCGTCCTCATACTGCTTAATACGAACGAAAACACCGCCAGCCACATTCAGGTCATTAAGACTTATGGAATTGTCTTGCGTCATTTGCGGTAAATCCGGCGCAGGAAGCGGGTTTACTGTACTGGCCATGTAAAACTCCCGTTTTTTAGTCAGTTAAATCCCGGAGATGAGAGATAATGCATATCCGGGTATTAGTTTTAATCCTGAGGCAGATGAGGGGGAACCGTATCAATAATTAGTGACTTGGTAAAAGATGAGCCGGATACGGAGACGGACCCCCCTCCTGTCACGGTGTACCAGAACTGGCCACGTACGTCATCGAAGGTATCATGCTCGTCCGTAATAACGTTTTTCGGTAGAGTAACGAGAATGGTACTGTTATCGATGTCTTTTTGAATCACGGAATAAGTAGCTACAGCTTTGGTTGCTATAATTTCTGTCTTGTAATTTTTGTCGAACACCCGCATATAAAGGGTAATCGTATTACCGGCAAAAATACTTGCTCCTTCTGACTCTCTACTTTGGGGAAGAGGGACTTTAACCTGAACTCCATCGCCCAGTACATCTTCGTAGTTAATCGTATTATCCGTAATATCAGGGAACACCGGCGCATCATAAAGCGGGTTAACGTATGTGCCTCCGGTAACGGTGATAGGATTAGGTACTGAATAGGAAAGGTTCTTCGCCGGGTCGGTTACGGTGTAATAGACCGTATAATCGCCATCGGCCAGCACCTCAGTTACCGTAAAATCATTTTTAATGTTAATGACCCAAGGAAACGTGTCGCTGGTACCATCATCAAACCGGGAAATAGAATTATTTCCCCAGTAAAAGTTGTAGAGGTCCCCTATGACAGGGTCATCGGTATGGCGCACCACCATTGCCTGCACCGTACTTTTAACCTCTTTTTCCGTCAAAATGCCATTTTTAGCCTGCGGGACAACGGGAGCGACCAGATCGGATGAATAAAAACCGACTTCAAGTGTGGCTGAAGCGCCATTGCCATCATCCAGTGTGCCAGTGACGGTGACCGCCCCCTTGACGTCACAGGTAACCGTATTCGCCGCGTAGCCCGTCGCAGATGTTGTAGTAGAATTTTTTCCGAGCGTCGCCGGAGTGGTGGCGGAAGCGATGGTCCATTTGACCGTCATACCCTCCCCCCCCTTGCCTGATTCACTGTCATAGACTTTCGCGGTCAGGTTCAACGTCTCACCTGGAGCGACAACGGGGACGTCGGAACCGAGTGTAATTATATTTGCCATGATATGTATCCTCTCTTTATTTTGAATAAAATAGAATAACCCGAAATGAGCTATGTTCAGATAAAACCATTAATACTGAAAATTAGCTGACGGATAATCTGTTATTATTTCTTCACTCTTCGTATCGTGCTTTCCAGTGAAACAACAGGAAAACAGTTCAGCCGGCTTCCGGGACTGCAGTTAACGATATTGACTCTCCGTTTTATTTCAGATGCCAGCATTTCAAACTCTGCTTTCCAGCGTTGAACGCTGTCCCACGTCGGGTTATGCAGTCCGGTATGCTGCCCATGCCAGTGAATACCTTTTTCCAACGAGCAGTCATAGCCCAGCAGAATGATATCCTCTGCGCCCAGACTCATGGCGAAAAGAATCGCCACTGCTCCTGAGCTAAACGTACCTTCAGTTCTTCTCTCAAAATAATTTATACTATATGCCCCCGCGGCCGTTTCACTGCAGGTCCATTTTTCGGCAGGAGAATAAACCCGGTGATAATTGACATTCCACCATGCATGATCACCGGCAAAAATATACTGGCAGCCTGGATATATCATCCAGCTGGAATTCACTGTGACGACGGGGATATTATTATTACGCAGACGATAAACATCCGCACTGCACAGAGATGGTCCTGATGCGCATATTGCAATGGCTCTGGTTGACATACGTTACACCCGTCTGACGATAACAGCCTGATTACTCCGACGGCAGAAAGCATAGCTGCCTATCCCTTCCCGGCCGAGCTCACTTTCTGTTGTATTATATTCTGCGCAGTCAAATCCATGAGCATTAAACCAGCGCACAAGGCCATCATGTGTCCAGTACCAGATATGCTCATCCCGGCGGTAATGTCGGGAATGAAGGATGTGTTCAGCACTCTCAAACAGGGGGACCGAAACAAACACCCACTTTGCCGCATGAGACACCGCGATGTCCGGATGGTCAATGTGTTCCAGAGAGTCCCAGAAAGAGAGTGCCGGATAGTGACCCGTATACAGTTCAGCCCACAATCCCCGCATCATCAGCCAGTCAACTCCGGCAGGGTTGACATCATAACCCAGTGTTTCAGACCGGGATGCCACAAACTGACCCGCACCAATGCCAACATCCAGTAAAGTACCCTGATAATGTCGCATGACAAAATTAATGCGCGCATCGGTAAGCCTGCGACCCAAAGAGGTATCGCCCATCACCTGATATCGCATAAAGTAGCGCTCATCATAAGGCCTCTCCGGGGGGACCGGAAATCGTCCCATCCCCAGCTCAGGAAGCCAGACCAACCCGGAATTCAGTTCGTTATTAAAGTATTCCACAGGTATTATCCTTTTGTAATGGTGCGGTAACACGTCCAATGAACGGTATAATCCTGTCAGATAATCTGCTGATATGTTTATTGCAGTTGTGTTTCATAAGCTGGCAGCGACAATAGTTATCCGGGTAGATAAAAGCCGCCCGGGATAAATCCATACAGCTTTGGTCGGTTACTTTAGAATGGTGGTTACTCCCTCCACATCCTCCCTGCAGGCATATAACTGGACGCCGGTACGCCAGTGCGGCCAGCATCACCACCCCGACCCCAGTAACCACGATACCGGCACGCTGAACAAGCGCCAGCATCTGAGGAAGGGACAGCTCGCCGTGATGCAGCTTCTGATGAGCGAAAGGTTCAGCGCCCGGTATCCACTCCAGGCCGGGCTCAGTATCCGCAACACTGACAAGATGCCACCCTCTGACAGCGAGCATTCTGGCAACACTGTCAACGTATTCATTGAGCGGCCCCCGGCTGGCGTTATGCCATTCAGTGCGCTCAGTTGTAGGGCGCACAACGGCGAGAGGTTTATCCGGCGGTAGCCCGATATCAGGCAATATATAATCAGGCAAATCAAGGCCGGCCGGGGGGATGCCAAACTGGCGCTCCATGGTAGTAAAAATACAGCCTTGTTTCAGGTCAGTGTCACCATAAAAAATGCGCTGACAGGGAATATCAGCCGGAGAATATTCAAAATTTATTGTGGACTGTGTTTCATTTTTTTTCTGGGTACGTAGCCGGGAGTCTGCCTTAACAAAATGAAGATTGCTAATATCCTGATAAATTTCTGGTACAGGTGTTTTCAGCCAGACTTCGTGACCCCTACGCGTCAGCTGCCTTATGAAGCAGCGCTGTATGATATTATCACCGATACCATGCATTCCGTCGAAATACATTCTTGCCATAAGGTTTCCTTTTATAACAAGCATTAATTCGTTTAAATTATCAGCATAAAAAACTATCAAATTAACCCGGTATTCCACTCAAAAATAAATCATGCTACCGCCCCTGGCTCACACTAGTTTTTTAATGTTTACAAATAAAGAAATATAACTGTCTTACTTACTTCAGAAAGAGCGTTTTCTCCGCTTCCCTTCGCCGCACCAGTCCGGGCAGTTTTTTCCCGCCGGCGTTAACCCAGCGCAGCAGCTGGCCTGCGGCCCCCGGGTAATCGCCAGCGTTCAGTAGTCTCAGCAGCGTGGAGGTGCGCAAGTTTCCGGAACCGAGATTAAACGTAAAGGAAACAAGCGCATCGAACTGACACTGTGTGAGCGGAACGCGGACAAAACGGCTGACCGCCCGCTCAGCATCCGCCACATCCTGGCGCAGAAACGTATCGGCCTGCTCCGGGGTTATCACATCGCCGGGCCTGACGCCGACCGTGTGGCCGTAGCTGATGGTCCAGACGTCTGCCGAGCACTGATACGCCCGCAGGCGCAGCCCCTCAAAATGCTTAATCAGTGCCAGGCCTTTTTCACCGGTTTTCATGGGATGGCTCCTATTTATATAAACTGTAATAGCCCCGGTTATTCATAATGGCAAATCAGAAATAATTTACGTAGGCTGGGGGGGATCTGCGAGTATTCATTACCGGCCGAAAGTGAAATGAAATAAGTTGGTGGGGTAATAAATAATCCTATAGAATACAGTTAGTACGGTTAATGTCCCTGCACCAGACCATATGCTTGGTTTACCTTTTATACCATGTGATATTTCTTTTTGTTTCTTTTTTCATGGCAGAATCCACTCTGGCGATGATATTAATCATTACTGTAATTATAAGCGCGCTGCAGACAAAGGCCCCTACAGCCCGTACATCAGTGAAAATACCGGGTACAAATATACCGATAATTTCCAGTGTCGTATCTGCCCCGACAATTCCCATCACGAACGACACTAAAAAAGCAACAGGTCTGTGACAGCGGTTAAATCGCTGTTGCGTATTGATACAGACCAGCGCCCCTGAAAGTGAAGACACAATAACTTTCAGATCAATATTGCTGTAAAAAGTAGTAAGCATCTTTTATGCCTGAAAATATAAATAACAGCTCGTTATGGACAGCTCCGGAGATAAATACCGGATGGCGACACTATCCCTTGCGAACTTCCTGAGCAAACCCTAACCGCAAAGACAGAACATTTAAAACGGTTATTACCGATCGGAAATTAATAATAAATAGTCAATACCTATCATAGTTAATGAAATGATCGTCACAACTAATTAAATAACGCAACTAACTTTCCTATTGCATTGTTTTTACAGCGAATATAAATTCTCACCGGTAGTCATTTTAAATAAAAAAACAAATTTTTAACTACCGCAGCTGTATCAACCTAATATCAA
>Ga0256883_1000525_pt1 | contig 11839 bp, 8 predicted proteins | sample MC6MC0491MT_FD_186337 | JGI IMG/M metagenome (GOLD analysis project Ga0256883, IMG submission 186337) | Metatranscriptome of enriched soil aggregate microbial communities from Iowa State University, Ames, United States - MC6-MC0491-MT... | ecosystem: Environmental > Terrestrial > Soil >...
CGAACTAATTCGAAGAATAATGGAAAAAATAACGTAGAAGCAATAATGAGAACTACGCTCAAAATAAAATTAACTAAAAACGCATCTGCCTTTGAACGAAAAACCATTGGATAATCGCACCCCGTATAATTATTATACGGGTTAATTTGACATCACATATGATTCCTCAATTTGTAGTTTCTTAGCAAAAAATAAAAAACGCCCCCAAATGTAAGGGAGCGTGAAATAATTATTTTTCAGTCCTTTTTCAAGGAGCCCAAATAAAATTCTACATACTCACTGAAGGGAAGTCAAGAGGATTATTCTTCTTCCTCTTCCTCTTCTTCTTCCTCTTCATCTTCGTCCTCAAGATCGACATCTTCATCTTCTATATCGATGTCCTCTTCTTCATTCTCTATTTCATAATCATCTTCAATTAATTCATCGTCTTCGAATTCCTCTTCTTCACGAAGGGCTTCAAGACTTTCTTCCTCTTCTTCATCCTCATCCAATTCATCTGCATCATCAAATTCTTCTTCTTCATCGAGGTCGAAGTCAAGATCTTCATCTTCAAGTTCTAAATCTTCATCTTCTATAACTTTTTTAGCTTTTTTCTTCTTCTTCGGTTTAACAGGTGCAATTACTTCTTCATCGATCTGATCAATTGGATACCACTCACGTAAACCCCAACGATTCTCACCAAGTGTTAAAAAGCGGCCATCGACATTCAAATCTGTATAAAATTGCAGCATACGCGAAGTTTTCTCTTGTTCTGCCAAATCTAAGTAGTTTGCAATTTCATCTACAAGATCTTTGAAAGAAATTGCTTCTTTTCTTTCCTCAAAAATTTGTTGTGCTATTTCAATAAAAGACATTTCTTTACGCTCTTCTTTGGACAATTGCATTAAATTCAAAAAACGCACATCCCTTCACCCATAAATCAAAAATCCATACTCACCATTATAAACAAATTGTTTTCTATTATGCCACTGTTTTCGCCAATAATTATATGTTTTATTCCAAAAATCTTTTTTACATATTTCTACGGTACTTGCCACCGACCTCATAAAGGGCATTTGTAATTTGTCCAAGGCTTGCTACTTTTGTCGTTTCTATTAGCTCGGAAAAAATATTTCCTCCACTTATAGCTGTCTCTTTTAAGCTTGCAAGTGCATTTTCAACCTTATTTTTATTTTCCAGCTGAAAGGACTTTAAGTTCTGAATTTGAGTTTCTTTTTCTTCCTTTGAAGCACGGGCAAGCTCGATATTATTCAGTTCCTCCTCTGTAGGTGGATGTGGATTTATATACGTATTGACTCCAATAATTGGCAGCTGTCCTGAATGCTTCAGCATTTCATAATACATCGATTCTTCTTGAATTTTTCCGCGTTGGTACTGGGTTTCCATTGCTCCTAATACACCACCGCGGTCGTTAATGCGCTCAAATTCTTGTAAAACAGCTTCCTCGACAAGGTTTGTCAGCTCTTCAATGATGAATGAACCTTGAAGTGGATTTTCATTTTTCGATAAGCCATGTTCCTTCGTAATAATCATCTGGATAGCCATTGCCCTGCGGACGGATTCTTCAGTAGGTGTCGTAATCGCCTCATCATACGCATTTGTGTGAAGAGAATTGCAGTTATCTTGAAGAGCCATCAATGCTTGTAATGTCGTGCGGATATCATTAAAATCAATTTCTTGGGCATGAAGTGATCTTCCAGATGTCTGAATATGGTATTTTAACTTTTGACTGCGTTCATCTGCCCCGTATTTATTACGCATAACTACCGCCCATATTCTTCTCGCCACCCTACCAATCACGGTATATTCGGGATCCAGCCCATTTGAGAAAAAGAATGAAAGATTCGGAGCGAAATCATTGATGTACATTCCACGACTCAAATAATACTCTACATACGTGAATCCATTTGCAAGTGTAAAAGCTAGTTGAGAAATGGGATTAGCTCCTGCTTCAGCGATATGGTACCCAGAAATAGAAACGGAGTAATAATTTCGGATATTATGGTCTATGAAGTATTGCTGGATATCTCCCATCATGCGCAGGGCAAATTCCGTTGAGAAAATACACGTGTTTTGCCCTTGATCTTCTTTTAAAATATCGGCCTGCACCGTTCCTCTTACCGTCTCTAACGTCTTTGCCTTTACTTCAGCAAGCTCTTCATCCTCTAATTCCCTTCCTAGTTCTGTTGCCTTCACATCTGTTTGCTGGGCAATGGCCGTATTGAGAAACATTGCTAAAATAATCGGCGCAGGCCCGTTGATTGTCATTGAAACAGAGGTTGCAGGTGAACAGAGGTCGAAGCCCGCATACAATTTTTTCATATCATCCAATGAGCAAATACTAACTCCACTTTCCCCGATTTTACCGTAAATATCTGGTCGATAATCAGGATCTTCTCCATACAGTGTGACTGAATCGAATGCGGTGCTCAGTCGCTTTGCTTCGTCGTCCTTTGATAAATAATGAAAACGACGATTCGTTCGTTCAGGAGTTCCTTCTCCGGCAAATTGACGTTTCGGGTCTTCACCTTGACGTTTAAAAGGAAAAACACCGGCTGTGAAAGGAAATGAACCCGGAATATTTTCCGTATACACCCATTTTAAAATTTCACCGTAATCCTCGAAATTCGGAAGAGCCACTTTGGGGATTGAAAGACCAGATAATGTGTGAACTTTTAACTCAGTTATGATTTCACGATTACGAATGGTTGTTGTGAACTGGTCTGCTGCGTATTTTTTCTTCACTGACTGCCATTCATTTAATATTTCTTTGGAAGCGGGGGTTAAATGAGTGATTGCCTTTTCGCGTAATTGATCAAGCACTGTAATGACAGTCGGGTCGACTTCATTTCCTTTTGCAGCCTCGATTGCTCCTTCCAGTTGAAAAAGCTGGCGTGCATGTTGTGCCTGTTCTTTTGTTTGTTTATGATAATTCCGAACGATTTCCACAATTTCACGCAAGTAATATTGGCGGTTGATCGGTATAATGACGTCTTTTTTCTCTGCATTTTCAGTACTAGGAGCTGTAAAAGTCCATTCCACACCTGTTTTTTCATTGATCATGTCAATCAATGCTGTGAAAAGCGCATTCGTTCCCGGATCATTAAATTGACTTGCGATTGTTCCAAATACAGGCATCGTCTCTAATGGATCACTGAATAACATATGGCTGCGTTGGTATTGCTTTCGAACTTGGTTTCTTGCATCCTCTGAGCCTTTGCGCTCAAATTTATTTATGACGATGAGATCGGCGTAATCAATCATGTCAATTTTCTCAAGCTGTGAAGGTGCTCCGAACTCACTTGTCATGACATACATCGATAGATCGCTAAATTGGCTTATTTCGGCATCCCCTTGGCCAATCCCACTCGTTTCAATAACGACAAAATCGACTCCTGCCGCTTTCACGATTTGAATAGCATCCTCAAGGCAATCGGAAATCTCACTTTTTGATCCACGAGTTGCTAAGCTCCTCATATACACATTAGGTGAAAAGATTGCATTCATCCTAATCCGGTCGCCTAAAAGAGCACCACCCGTTTTTTGTTTAGTCGGGTCAACGGATAAAATCGCCACTTTTTTATTTGGGAATTCATTGATGAATCGGCGGATCAATTCGTCTGTCAGCGAACTTTTCCCTGCACCCCCTGTACCGGTAATACCGAGTACGGGAGCGGATCCGGCTCTAATTTTAATCTTTTCAAATATGCTTGAGAGAGTTTCTTTATCGTTTTCTGCTATCGTGATCAATTTGGCTGCTGATTGCAAATCACCCTGAAGCAGTTTTTCAACTTCATCTTCAAGTGATTGAATGGGAATTTCCACATCACATTCCTCAAGCATGATATTGATCATGCCTTGCAGACCGTGAGTTCGTCCATCCTCCGGAGAAAAAATTCGAGCAATCCCATAATCGTGGAGCTCCTTTATTTCGCGAGGGATGATGACTCCACCACCGCCTCCATAAATTCGGATGTGTGGGGCACCTTTTTCAATGAGTAAATCACGCATATATTTAAAATATTCGACGTGGCCACCTTGATAAGATGAAATGGCAATACCTTGTACATCCTCTTGGATAGCCGCGTTGACGACTTCTCGGGCAGATCGATTATGGCCAAGATGGATCACTTCAGCACCACTCGCCTGTAAAATTCTCCGCATTATATTGATGGAGGCATCATGGCCGTCGAATAAACTCGATGCCGTTATGAAACGGACGTGATTTTTCGGTTTGTAAACGTTCGTTATCACGATTACCCCTCCTATTTCGTTTCATATCCTTGGACCCCTGAAAAAAGCAAGTCAATTTGGAGTGAAATATAGTCATCGATCGTATATATTTTTTTAAAAGCCCAGCGGCGGAATCCCCACATTTGCCCTTGAACAAAAATATTATGAGCTAACAAATGCTGCTGTTCCTTTCCAATATCCAATTCACCATTTTCCACGCAACGATTGATTATCCGTTCAAACATTGACACCATTTCCAGTTCTTTCTTTAAAACATAAGGAAGTGCTTCTTGGGACAACGCTTTTGCCTCTTGGTACATGACAAGCACTTCGTCCTGCATATCGTCCATTACTTTAAAATAATGGCTAATTCCAAGTTTTAGGCTTGCAAGCGTCCCTTTCCCATGGTCGATGCTGCTTAATCGTCTGCTTACCTCATCGTAAATACTGTCGCATACGAGATAAAGAACATCTTCCTTCGTTCTAATATATTCATATAATGTTCCGATACTAAACCCCGAAGCTTTCGCAATTTCCCGAGTCGTCGTTCGATGGAACCCCTTTTCTTTAAAAAGAGAGACGGCGCCATGAATCATTTGGTCACGGCGTTTTTTTATGAGGTTTTCATCTTTTACCGATGCATACACCTCTCTTTTCTGCTCCACTTCCCTTTCACCTACTTTCTATTAGAAATGCGCAAGCCCCCGTTTAGCAAAGTACAAACTTTTATTTCGTCAGCATCCGTGAAATAACAAGACGCTGAATTTCTTGAGTCCCTTCATAAATTTGAGTGATTTTTGCATCCCGCATATATCTTTCTACTGGATAGTCCTTCGTATATCCGTATCCACCAAAAATTTGAACGGCTTCTGTCGTCACTTTCATTGCTGTGTCCCCCGCCATTAGCTTTGACATAGCGGATTCCTTGCCATATGGAAGACCTGATGATTCCAACCATGCTGCTTGATAGGTGAGGAGGCGAGATGCCTCAATCGATGTCGCCATATCCGCAAGCTTAAAAGAGATTCCTTGGTTTTCAACAATCGGCTTCCCGAATTGTTTTCGTTCTTTTGCATAGGCAATTGCTGCATCTAACGCACCTTGCGCGATACCGACTGCCTGAGCGGCAATTCCATTTCGTCCACCATCCAGAGTCATCATCGCAATTTTAAAGCCTTGCCCAACTTCACCAAGGACATTTTGGACAGGGACCTTACAGTCTTGAAAAATAATTTCCGTTGTTGGAGACGAGCGAATACCTAGCTTTTTCTCTTTTTTCCCAACTGAGAAGCCTTCAAAATCTTTTTCAATGATAAAGGCAGTCGTACTCCGTTTATCATTCGGATTCGTTAACGCAAAAACGATATAAATGTCGGCAATGCCGCCGTTCGTGATGAAAATTTTTGAGCCGTTTAATATATAGTTCTCACCGTCAAGGATGGCTGCTGTTTTCATTCCTCCTGCGTCAGATCCAGATCCTGGCTCAGTAAGTCCGTAAGCCCCTATTTTTGTTCCTTCCGCCATGGGCCGCAAATATTTTTGTTTCTGTTCTTCCGTACCGAACTTATATAATGGCCAACCAGCAAGTGATGTATGGGCAGAAAGTGTAACGCCTGTTGACGCGCACACCCTTGATAACTCCTCAACGGCGATACAATACGCTAAATAATCGCTCCCAATTCCCCCATATTCCTCCGGCCAAGGAATCCCCGTTAATCCAAGCTCTGCCATTTTTTCAAATATATTTAAATCAAAACGTTCTTCTTCATCTCTTTCCGCTGCGGTCGGCGCTACTTCATTCTCAGCAAATTCCCGGACCATCTTCCGAATCATTTCATGCTCTTCACTTAATCGAAAATTCATCTTTTTTCCTCCTCAATTGCAGGACTTTTATGTTAATAAAGGGAACTTTGAAACTGGATTGATTATAATTTATCGTTAATTGGTGGAATTCCGATTTGGATTATAAATTGATGAAATTCTGAACTAGATGGGATTGTTGAAAATCCATATTACCCACTTTTACATGCTATTTTAGGAGATGTTTCGCGATAACAATGCGCTGGATTTCACTAGTGCCTTCGTAAATTTCGGTGATTTTGGCATCGCGGAAATAGCGCTCGACTGGATAGTCCTCGGTATAGCCGTATCCGCCAAATACTTGTATAGCTTCTGTTGCAACCTCTACGGCTGTTTTTGAAGCGAATAGTTTGGCCATGGATGCTTCTTGTCCACATGGGATTCCTCTTCCCCACAAATCGGCTGCCTGGTATACGAGGAGACGTGAGCTTTCAACGGCTGTCGCCATATTTGAAAGCTTGAACGCAATTCCTTGTTGTTCTGCGATCGGCTTTCCGAATTGTTTGCGTTCTCCCGCATATTTTACCGCTGCTTCAAAGGCTGCTTCTGCTATCCCAAGCGCTTGAGCGGCAATGCCAATTCGACCGATATTTAAATTAGAAAGAGCAATTTTAAAGCCTTCTCCTTCTTCACCCAGTCTGTTTGCAATTGGCACTAACGCGTTCTCAAACATTAATTGCACCGTCCTTGAACCGTGAAGGCCCATTTTTTTCTCGTCTTTTCCGATTATTAAGCCCGGTGTATTCTTTTCCACGATAAACGCCGACATTCCTCTGCTTCCAGCGCTTAGATCCGTTATCGCAAATACAATATAGAGATCTGCTTCTCCGCCATTCGAAACGAAGGCTTTTGTTCCATTTAACTTGTAATGCCCATTGACGCGAACTGCACGAGTCTTTATATTGGCAGCATCCGATCCTGCATTTGGTTCAGTAAGCGAAAAAGCTCCTAAATACTCTCCGCCTGCAAGCTTCGTCACATATTTTTGCTTTTGTTCCTCCGTTCCAAAATAAACAATCGGGTTTGTACCGACAGACGTGTGAACAGATAAAATGACTCCCATAGTCGCACTAATTTTTGATATTTCATGAATCGCAATAATATAAGAGATAAAATCCATTTCCGAACCGCCATATTTTTCAGGGATCGTGATTCCCATTAAACCGAGAGGCCCCATTTTTTTCAAAACCTCCCGTGGAAACTCTCCAGCTTCCATTTTTACAACAAGAGGGGCGATTTCTTTTTCTGCAAAATTACGAACCATATTCCTCATCATCACCTGTTGTTCAGTCAATTGAAATCTCATAGTAGACCTCCTCGATTTAAGGAATTAGCCGTATTCGTAAAAACCACGCCCTGTCTTTTTACCGAGCCAACCTGCCTTTACATATTTTCTTAATAACGGACACGGACGATATTTGTCGTCGCCAAAGCCTTCATGCAAGGTTTCCATAATATACAGACAAGTGTCCAAACCGATAAAATCAGCAAGTGTTAGTGGACCCATCGGATGGTTCATTCCGAGCTTCATCACCTCATCAATCGCTTCCTTCGTTGCTACACCTTCATAAAGAGTGTAGATAGCCTCATTGATCATTGGCATGAGGATACGATTCGAAACGAAACCTGGAAAATCATTCACTTCGACCGGGATTTTGCCAAGGGTTTTCGCCATTGATTCGACCGTTTCATACACTTTATCTGCTGTCGCTAGACCGCGGATAATTTCTACTAGTTTCATAACTGGAACTGGATTCATAAAATGCATGCCGATGACTTGTTCTGGCCGAGCTGTAGCGGCGGCGATTTCTGTGATCGGAAGTGAAGATGTGTTGGAAGCGAGAATTGCATACTGTGGTGCAATTTCATCTAGCCTAGCGAAGATTTTCTTTTTCACGTCCATATTTTCAGTGGCTGCTTCAATGATGATATCTACGTTTTTCGCATCGTTTAAATTAATGGATAATCTTAGATTTCCCAGCACGTATTCTTTCTCTAACTCTGTCATCCTTCCTTTTTCTACTTGCCGATTCAAATTTTTCGCGATACCGCCGTGACCCTTTTCAACTAATGCTTCGGACAAATCATTCAAAAATACGTTATATCCAGCGAGTGCACATACTTGGGCAATTCCCGAACCCATTTGTCCCGCACCAACGACCATCACTGTTTTAATTTCCATATTAAGATTCCACCGCCTTTGGCACTTCGATTAAGATAGCATCGCCTTGGCCACCTCCAGAACATATCGAAGCGATGCCTAGTCCGCCTCCACGTCTTCTCAATTCGTACGCCAAAGTTAAAATAATCCTCGCTCCACTAGCCCCGATAGGATGCCCAAGTGCGACCGCTCCACCATTCACGTTCACCTTTTCAGGGGGCAGACCTGCAATTTTATTACTAGTAAGAGCTACTGCTGCAAAAGCTTCATTGATTTCAAAAAGGTCGATGTCTTCAATGTTTTTTCCTGTCTTTTTTAAAAGTTTATTGATGACAAGTCCAGGTGTTTGTGGAAAGTCCTTCGCTTCTACAGCTATTTCCGCAAACCCAATAATCTGGGCGAGAGGTTGCTTCCCTTCCCTCTGGGCACGTTCCTCACTCATTAACACGAGTGCTGCGGCACCGTCATTCACTCCTGGAGCATTCCCGGCTGTAATCGTTCCATTTTTATCAAAAACTGGCTTAAGCGTCGCCAACTTTTCTAACGTCGTATCCTTACGCGGCGCCTCATCATCTTTTATGACTAACGGATTGCCTTTTCTCTGTGGTATTTGAACTTCGACGATTTCCTCAGCTAGCTTTCCAGACTCCATTGCTTTTACTGCTCTTTCATGGCTCGTAAATGCCCATTCATCTTGCTCTTCCCTCGTAATCTCGAATTCTCTTGCCGTCTGATTTCCGTACGTTCCCATGTGGACGTTGGCGAATGAGCAAGTGAGACCATCATGAGTAAGCAAGTCGACTAAAGCAGCATCACCCATTTTGTAGCCCCATCTTGCGTTCGGCAACATATAAGGGGCATTGGACATCGATTCCATTCCACCAGCTACTATCACCTCTTCGTCCCCTAACCGAATGATTTGGTCAGCAAGTGTGACCGCCCTCATTCCAGAGGCACATACTTTATTGATTGTTTCTGTTTTGACCCTCCAAGGTATTCCCGCGTTCCGAGCGGCCTGCCGTGATGGGAGCTGTCCCTGTCCACCTTGTAAAACTGTCCCTAGTATGACCTCCTGTACTTCTTCAGGCGAGACATTAGCTCTTAACATAGCCTCATTTACTGCAATGCCGCCAAGTTCGGAAGCCGTTAATGAACTAAGAGCTCCTCCAAATTTTCCAAAAGGGGTACGTGCACCTGCAAGAATGACTGTTTTTGCCATGAACCATTCTCCTTTTCAACAGAAATTAGTAAACGCTTTCAAACCCCTTGACTGAACGCTCGCTCAATTCTCATATTTAACATAAGCGCTTCAAAACGAAGCGCTTATGTGCTAAGAAACTAGTTCTGATTCCATTCCAAATACTGCTTTTTCCAATAATTCCGCTACATCATACGTTTTTACCGTGTCTTCTACTTCCTTCGCTTTCGTTCCATCTGAAAGCATCGTCAAACAATATGGGCAACCTGAACTAATAATAGATGGATTTACAGCAAGAGCTTGTTCTGTTCTAGCCACATTCACTCGCTTGTCTGCATCTTCTTCCATCCACATCAAGCCTCCACCTGCTCCACAGCACATCGCATTTTCACGATTGCGTTCGATTTCCACAAGTGTGACGCCAGGAATGGATTTCAGGATTTCCCTCGGTGGATCATACACTTCGTTATAGCGTCCTAGATAGCAAGAATCATGGAATGTTATTTTTTCCTTGACCGCATGACGTGGTTGTAAACGTCCTTTCTTAACTAATTGGTCAAGGAGCTCAGTATGATGATACACTTCAGCTTTGAATCCAAAATCGGGATATTCATTTTTAAAAATATTATATGCGTGCGGGTCGATCGTTACGATTTTCTTCACGTCATTTTTTTCGAATTCGGCAATATTAGCTGTCGCAAGTTCTTGGAATAAAAACTCATTTCCAAGGCGGCGCGGCGTATCGCCTGAATTTTTCTCCTTATTTCCGAGAATGGCAAAAGAAACTTCTGCTTCATTTAACAGCTTCGCAAAAGAGAGTGCAATTTTTTGGCTGCGATTATCAAAGGCGCCCATCGAGCCGACCCAGAATAAATATTCAAAGTCTTCTCCCGCTTTTTTCATTTCTTTTATCGTTGGTACAAATACATCTTCGCGAGCATCACGCCAGTTTTCTTTCTCCTTGCGGTTGAGACCCCATGGATTTCCTTGTCTTTCTATATTTTGCATGGCACGCTGAGCATCTGGATTTATTTTTCCTTCTGTCAACACAAGATAACGGCGCATGTCGATGATGTGGCTTATATGTTTATTCATAACTGGGCATTGGTCCTCACAATTGCGGCATGTCGTACAAGCCCATAGTTCCTCTTCTGTGATGATTTCACCAATCATGCTAGGTTCATAGTTTAAGGCAGCAGCTGCTTCTTCAACTCCTTGCCCTTTAGCCGCTTTCGCTAGCTGATTTCCAATCGTACCTGCAAAGGCAAAAGTAGGAACCCATGGTTGTTTTTGCGTGACAGCTGCACCATAATTTGTGAGATGATCACGCAATTTTGTCATAATATGCATAGGAGACAGCATTTTTCCTGTTCCCGAAGCTGGACACATATTCGTACAGCGGCCACATTCTACACAAGCATATAAATCAACTAGCTGGAGATCAGTAAATTCATTTATTTTCCCAACACCAAAGCTTTCTTGAGTTTCGTCTTCAAAGTCAATTGGCGCGAGTTTTTTTCCACCATCAAGCGGCTCCAGATATACATTGGCGGGGCCCGCAATTAAATGGGCATGCTTTGATTGAGGAACATACACGAGAAAGGCGAGTAAAAGCAGCAAATGCACCCACCAAGAAATATAAAATATGACTGCGGCTATCGCCGGCCCAATCCAGCTAAAAAGAGCCGCAAGTCCCGATGCAACTGGTTCCGTCCATGTGAGAGACTCTTCATTCCATAAAAGAGACATCCCATTTCCGAGTAAAACCGAAAGCATGAGCCCCCCAATAAAAAGCAAAACGAGACCGGCATAAAATCCACGTTTTAATCGCGCTAATTTTTCAATATAGCGCCTATAAAAAGCCCACACAACAGCTACTAAAATAATAAGCGTCACAATTTCTTGGAAAAATTTAAAACCTGGATAAAGAGGACCGAGAGGAAGATGAGAACCTGGTGCAAGACCTTTCCAAATAAAATCAATTGCACCGAACTGAACAAGGATAAATCCGTAAAAAAACATGACATGAATCAAACCGCTCTTTTTATCTTTTAACAATTTTTTCTGACCAAATACATTGACCCAAATATTGTTTAAGCGTGCTTTCACATCATTATGAAACTCTGCTTTTTTCCCGAGTTTAATATACGTAATCCGCGTTCTGACAACATAAACGAATAAAGAAATTGCGTAAGCGGTTACAAATAAAAACGCAAGCCAATTGACCCAAAATAATATTTCCATCGCCCGCACTCCCTTCCGGCATTTCCGAACTTTGATTACTTTCATTATATAATGAATGAGCATTCAGTCAAGATTAAAAATCCCCTTAATAGATTACTATGAAAAAAGCTCCGGGAATTATCCCAGAACTTTTTTGGATTACA
>Ga0256883_1000539_pt1 | contig 11687 bp, 10 predicted proteins | sample MC6MC0491MT_FD_186337 | JGI IMG/M metagenome (GOLD analysis project Ga0256883, IMG submission 186337) | Metatranscriptome of enriched soil aggregate microbial communities from Iowa State University, Ames, United States - MC6-MC0491-MT... | ecosystem: Environmental > Terrestrial > Soil >...
GGGCCAGCATCAGCCAGAGTTTGAGCTGGTCATAAGTGGTTCTGGCCATCTGCTCTCGCAGCGGGCTGCCAGGGGGCAGCGCATTAAAGGCATTCAGTTGTGTCTGCAGATGGTCAGCGGCGGCATCACGCAACAGGGGCAATGCGATGTCCTGGTAACGCGGCCAGAGTGCGGCCAGCAGGGCATCATTCTGGCTCAGCCCGGCCTGCTCAAACCACGGCACACCGTGCTCAGAGCGGTACTGCAGACGGGCCAGCGTTTTTTGCAGTTCAGACAGCGCGTGCAGGCGCTGCTCCAGGGGCTGATTCTGTCGGGCGGCAAGTGCGGCCTGGGTATTCGCACCGTCAATCTGACTGCGGTTGGTAACATACGCAAGCCCCATCCACGCAGCCCAGCCCACCATCGACAGGGCGACAACCGACGCAAACACTTTGCGCCAGGGAATGCCGGGCTTGCACGGACGCAGTCCGGCAGGGAGTGTCCTGACAGACTCAGGCAGGACACCCCAGCGTTTATCCATGCCCCAGTGGTGCGGCACAGCACGTTCGGCACCGGCTGAAGGCTGACTGAACACCACGCCGGCCAGTGGAAGCGGGCGGTACGGATTGAGCATCACCGACAGCGGTGCGGTCACGCTTTCCGGCTCACGAATGAGCTGGTCGGCCAGCGTCAGCAGGAAGTTATGTTTCACTTCACCGCAGGTCTGCTGAAGACCCTGTGAAGTCAAATCCGGCGTCAGGGCGGTGAGTTGCTCTGCCAGCCCTTCGGTACGGCAACCGGCAGGCAGCAGGCAGCCGGTCGCCTGCGTAATACGTTCTTCCGGCTTACCGGCGCGCGGATGCAGGGACCAGACATACAGCGGAAGCTTCCAGCCAAGCGTTTCCATACGTGCGCTGATGGCGTGAGACAGGGAATCCATGGTGCTTCCAGACGGTACCGGCAACGGCTGTTCCAGCCCTGGTGCTGAGAGCTGGTCAAACGCTGAAGTAACCCACACCAGCCCATCTACCGGACGGCGGCGCAGTTTGCGCAGTGCTGTAAGCCAGGCACTGTCTGCTGGCGTATTGAGATCACCGCCCCACAGCAACAGTGTGCCGCGGTCTTCCTGCCAGAGCTGGCCTGTCAGGCCAGGGGTCAGTTGCTCAACCTCAGCGACAGTGCCAGTGACCAGCAGAATGCGTGTTTTACGGCCCCAGCTACGACCGTAGAGGTTACGCATGGCGTCACGGATGGTGTCGACGGTGACGTTACGGGGGGCAGTCTGCTCAACACGTCCCTCATCAACGGGCAGAACATTTTTGCGTTTTGACTGAAAGCGATGCCAGCCCTGTTTGATGGCAAGTGTAATTGTTTTGCCATGGCGCAACAGCATCAATAAAAAGAGGGCACCGGCAATGACCAGCCCTTTAAGTAACGGAGTATGCAGCCCCATTTGATCGTCAAAGTGCCAGATACCCCAGGCAATTCCGCCTGATAAAAGCGCAGAGAAGCCCAGTCTTCCCCAGCCTCCGCGCCATGCTGAATCACCCGTGGCCATCGTTTCGGTTCCCTGTTTGCACTGTATTAATAAATTTCTGCTCACCATCTGTAGAAAGCATCAGACAGTCTGCTTTTTGTATGTTCACAATATCGCTGGCGACTGCTGCCATTATCCATGGAGAAAAGGGGCCGCTGAGCCCGGCATATTTTTCCAGCCAATGGAGCTGTTCGGGTTTCCAGTGTCCTGCGTATTTAGTTGCCGCTTCAAGCAAGTCAGGAAATAAATCGCCCCAAGCAACCTGATCGCCGATGATATTTTCTGTAACACAAGCCTGAGTCTGCGTTGAGAAAAACGTATCCAGTGATTTATCGATATTAACCATATCTAACAACATTGGCCGTAGCAGGCTGGCGTCATGTGCAAAATGATATTTAGCGGCAACATCATCTGATGTCAGCAACAAAGAGGCCAGAATGTCGCTATAATGCCCTTTCCCCTGAGTCTGATGCACCAGAATAAGATCCACATCCAAAGTCGGTGATTTAAGCCGCTCATCAAGCCAGATAAAGATCTTTGCGGTCTGTATATTCAAAACAGGAATAGGAAGCAAAGGAACTGAGTTCTGCCAGATCTTTGCAAATTCGCCCTGAAGTGTCAGGAGATCTCCCGGCGAGTCGGTCAGCAAAGTGACGCTGAGAGGTAAATCCGATGGAACCTTAACCAAGGCATCACTGACACATTCAAGTAGTTGTGAAAAGCAACTTTCGGCAGTTTGGTAATGTAAACGCCGCGTCAATGTTGTTCGTTGCATTTGTCCGGCAGGTGCCTGCAAAAAACGAGATGGCGTCAGAGCATCCGGAAAAATGACATCGCTATGAAGCACAGCAATGTTGCGCCCGGCCCATTCAGTCCATTGCTGCTGGGCGTATTCAGCCTCATTAGCCTCGAACTCATGCTTATCAAACGCACTATTAAAGAGCCACCCCCGCAGACAAAGAAAGAAAAACCAGATAACTATGGGACTGGCAGTTATGATCCAAAGATTGAATTCCTGTAAAAAACCTGCGAGCTTGTTAGCATGCAGGACGAACAGCATCACACACCCTACAAGCGCGATAACCCCCAACATAAGCCACAGAACATAGGAAGGTTCTTCAGGCTTTCCGGATACCGTTGATTTCTGACGCTCCCAGCTCATTAATTATCCTATTACACAATCCGGTGCGCTGGATATCAGCTGACAACCACATTCACAGCGGCAACCATCCAAAGCAATCGCTTTACCGTCTGAGGACCATTCAGGGGAACCTTCAATAATAGAGTTGATTCCATGACCAATAATCGGACAGCTAACTTTATCTCCGATCAGAGCAACTTTTTTACCATTAACTATCATGGTGGATGATGCAGATACAACCTGACCACCATGTGTAGTTTTATCACCGATCAACACGAAACCTTTGGACATGACAATCTTCCTTTTGCTATATAAATAAATATTTAATTGACTGGCTGTACATTCTCAGCAACCGTCCAGAAAACCAGATTAGGGTCTTTCTCTGGCGATATCTTCACAAATTACTGAGATTCAATAGTTCTTATTTCCTGCACAACAGCATCAATGCCAGTTCTAACCGAGCCGCAGTTCTTTTCGTCAGGAGAGTTATTCACATCCTTACAAACCATAAAATCACTCAACACTTTCACAGCACTACCTTTCTTTGGGTTGGATAGTTTCGGTTCTACAAACGGATAAGATGCGTCACCGTGCGACACAGTAACCGCACGGTTCATTTCACCTTTAACCTCGAAGGAGGTGATATGAAAATCACCAGAAAGATCTATCTTTATTAAATCCCCCTTATCTGTTGTCACTGAATAAAAGTAGTCATCACCCGCAGGATATTGTACACCTTCTAACCCTGCGTCGTATTTATTAAAAAGTAATTTGTAGTTATCACGACTGCTGTCAGTATTATTTTCTGATGCAGCATTTGCTGTATAAACATACCATGCAGGCTTTGCTTTTCCCTCAAGAAGCATTGCAATTTCTTGCCCACCATCAACAATATAAAATTGTTTTACTTTATACTTAACCCCATCCAAATAAGGCAATAATACATTATTAACATCTCCACTCTGCAGATTAATTGACAATATCGCAGAGAACCCATACCCATCATTATCTTCAACAGATGCAGTTGTGTATAAAGTGTCTCCGTTTTCAGAAAGAGAGGCAAAATCGCCAAGTGATTTAAGTGAATAATTTATGTTTTTTGTAAAATGGACCACTGTCAGCTTATTACCCTTCGAGCTCTTTGATAAAAGAGAAAAGTGCTTATCAAAAAGAGCAATAGTTACATTATGTTTATCGTCAAAGAAAACTCGGTGAGCTTTATCTGAGGCATTGCTTGCTGCCCCGGAAAACATGATTCTGGATACAGGAGCGTCAATGCTGTAAGAATAAACACCATTCCCGTCAGTAAATATACAATGGCCATCACTTGAAGAAATGATAACATTATTCATGGGTGCAACGTTGGAGTACACATCTCTCGGTCGAAACTGTATTCTCTTAACCCCGAACTTAACGTCAGCGGCCCATAGATAAGGACTTGCTCCACCTACCCCACCACAGATAACCCCGGTAGTCGCATTGAAATCCATGCCGCCGGATAAATTGTATCCAATTAGCATTCGATCTTTAACATCTGGACCATTCCATAAGTACAGATTGAGGTTCTTAATATCTCTAACAAGAAAATACTGGTTACTCGCAAGAGAATTTAATGAAAAAAGCAATGAACAAAAAACAACAAGAACTTTAGGGAAAGTTAATTGCATACGTAAGTCCATTTTAATCTAGTCGTTAACGACACACCGAAAAACATAAGTAGACAGAATTCCATCTTTATCATAATTGAAAACGGAGTCCGTTTTGAAATTAGGTCTGTGCACTGGAAAAGTGATTATTTATTGATCACACAGCGGAAAACACCAACATCATAGACATAATCTTCATCTTCTGGTTTCGTATTAGGTGATAAAGACTGTCTGAAAATGGTTAACGCATATTGATCACTCCCTCCAACAGCTCCACGCAGCACTTTTTTCATTCCTTTATTTGGCCCCTTAGGGTCTTTTATCGGAGAATGCGAGTAGTAATCTGAAGCATACCAGTCATTAGTCCATTCCTTTCCACTTAAGCCCATATCATAAAGGCCCAAGGGATTTGGTGGGTACTTACCAATTGGGTAAATCGGAAGGCCTAACCCACCAGTGTATTTAATAAGATCATCATCTGTAGGATAATTTCTCCCTCGATCTATTTCTCCATTATCAGTTGCAAAGGGTAAGTACTTACCTTCTGATCGCGCGGCATACTCCCATTGAGCTTCTGTCGGCAAATCGATTTTTTTTCCTGACTGCTCCCCTAACCATAGGCAATAATCCTTTGCTTGCTGCCAAGTGACCCTAACAGAATAGCTGTCACTCAGAAGCGACGGAGAACCCTTGGCAAGAATGTTAACAGGAGGTGGGGTTTTACCAGTCACATCAAGATAAGTATTATAGTCTGCATTTGTGACTTTATATTTCGAGATCATAAAACTGCTAAGAGCGACCTTATGCAATACTTTATCATCCTGTTGAATACTAAAAGGTAATTTATCCCCAACCAGCGTTCCAAAGTCTCCCATCAGAAAATCACCAGCTTTAACACTCACCATGTTTGCAATTGATTTATCAACAAGCTTATTGGCTAACTCTGTCTTTTTTGATGAACCGTCACAAGCAACAATTGTAAAAACAAGGAGTAATAATATTCTTTCTACATTTCTATTTTTCATTACGACCTGCCTTATGCCATTTGAGTATTAACATTGTGGTGTTCATTAATCAATGCAATATATTGTTTCATTTCGTCGTGAGGAATTGGTTTAAAGGGTTCATCTGGATCAACTGTGCTAGGAAGCCTTTCATAGAGAGTATGGAGACTTTGTTCGTACTGTGTCGAGTAACGCCCCATAAATCCAAACTCCGTCATTCCTAAAAATTTTAACAACGCTTGCTCATTAGACTTGATTTTTCCTTTTCCTGCTGCAGGGTTCGCCGTCATATGCTGCATCACATTATTATAATCCGCTTTACTCTGCACCCACTTGAAGCAGAGCATCACTGCGGTTTTTCTTAGCTGCATCACACCCCATTTACTGGCACTCTTCTTTTGATTTCTTTGATCTATTACATCCAATGCGTTAACATCCATTAACTGGAAAATTATGGCTCCTTTTGTTTCTGGTGGTGTGTATTTCAACTGATCTGGGTTAGCAATAATGCTTTTCATTAGTGCTACCCGCTTATCTTCACTATCTAGAGCTTGGTTGAACTGCCCTAAAACTCCATCAATGTCGTCCTTAATGCGATTAAACATCTCAGTTCCAATTTGAATCTTCTCCGCAGCTAATATTATTGGTATCGCACATAGTGACTGAAAAGTACCTAACGACATCATGTCCTCAAGTTTCTGATAATCCACGTTCCTAAGCATATACATAAAACCTTTCATAAAGGCAGCAAACGAATTGCCATCAACTTCAAATCCTAAAGATCCTTTTGCACCAATACCCCAGCATAGAGCCGCCTTACAATATATTCTGAAGCGACTGTTAAAATACATTACGTAGAAAACAGCAGTTCCTCCGGCACCAGCCTGAGCAGTTACACCCAGGGATAAAGTGGCAATCGCAGTGAACTTCTTCTCTTTGGTAACAATTGGCTCATTCTCTTCATGCTTAACATTACTGTCTTTTTCAGGATGCGGATCAAACCATTCAATAGCACCACTAACGTTGCCACCCGCCTGAACGCCAGCAAAAGCGCCAATTTCTCCACCAGCCTGGACATCCGGCAGTGGAATGGTTAAATTAATCTTCCTCTGACCTGGAGGTGGCGGAGGTGCAAGTTTCGCAGGGCTTCCCTTAATCCCATAGCCCTTTGCCATTTCTCCATTAAAATCAGCTTCCACACCCAGCTCAATCCCCAGGCTTGCCCCGACATTACCGGATAACACCGCATTTATCGTGTAGCGGATAGCACCCATGTTACAGACATCACCCACTAACCCCGCAGATGCTTTGGCAGGAAACAACAATGCAATACCAAGTCGATCGGGAATAAATAGTTCAGTCGATGCTTTCGCCTCACCCAGTGCAAAACTTGAGTGGCCTTCCATCTTCGCGGAGGCTTTCTTTTCTAAAGGGTTAAATTCAGCAGACAGCCCGGCCCCCTGGCTATAGCGCATCAGCTGTGCCTGTGCGCTGATGTCGACGTACTGATGATAAGTTGACTCATCGTCGGGCTTATCATTTTCTTTGGGCCAGGTAAGCCCTTTATTCATTTTTTTTGCCCAGTCAGTAAGTACAACATTACTGTCTTCTAATAGTTCATCTTCAAACTTAAGGCTGACTGACGCTTCTTTTAATTGTTTTATTAACTCTTCGGCATCAATCTTTCCCGAACGAACTGTTTTTTTCGTTTCATTCCCATTAGCATCGACACCAGTAATTTCTTTATCTTTATATTCAATGAAGCTGGCCTCACCGCTTTCCTTATCTACCTCGCTGAGCTTGTACTTCCGCCAGTGGCTGCGAATTTTGTCGGAGCGGACATAAGTACTCTTAAACCCGGTAGTCTTCTGGAGAGGAATCAACTCCATAAGGCCTATCGCGGAGCCCTTGGAGTTCTCATCAAGCAGTTCCCCCTCGGGAATCTTTGCAGTCAGCGTTTTAAGTTCTGCCTTTAATTGTTCGTTAGCGTCATTGAGTTGTTGGTATGTACTCTGTAGCTTACTGTCATAAGCACGTTGTGGTTTTTTACCTGCCTGAGTCAGCATCTCATAATTGAGTTCATCCAGAGCAATCTGCGCTTTCTTCTGGTTTTCCAGCAACGCTGTCATTTTCAGCTGTTCCTGTATGAGTAAGCGGTTATCTTTTGCATCAACGCAAAGTAACGTTGCACTGCCTGGGTGAAAATATACCTGAGGGCCATGCTCTCCGTTGACGACAGTGTTTTTACTCACGTTATCCAGGCTACTTTGCTGTGTACCTTTAGTCATTTTCTAACTCCCTGAATTAGCCACCGAGCAGTTCAATATTGATTTTGCTTTTTGCCGCACCGAATATTTCAGCCGTCTTACCTTCACTGTCAGTGCGCCCTTCATAAACAGAGCCATCAGCAGTGGTGATCCGATATCGCGTGTTTGCCAGGATATCGCCGGACTCCTTATCCTGTGCAACAAAGTTCTCGCTATATCCTTGGGGAAGTTCCGGTTTAGGTGCGTCATAATCCGCACTTCCTATTTTCTGGATATTGGCACATTTCAGTAAAATATTGCCTGGAGCCCCAAGCTCCATATTTCCACCTGCCAGTTTCATAAATGCACCGTCACAGTTAACAACCAGCTCTGTTGCACCCGTGATGACCACTTTGCCTTCCACACTTGTCACCGTTACGTCTTTCTTCGCAATGGCCTCCAGCACATCATCCTGCGCCTGGATTTCCACTTTTCCTTTGGCAGCAAAGAGCTTCATCCCAGCTTTTCGGGCCAGAATACTCACGGCCTCGCCCGCAGCCACCGTAAAGCGCTTCAGAGCACTGATATCAGTATTCTGCTGGGACATAATTCCTACGCTGGCGGTACCAGAAGCTACACACACTGCCTGAGGACTGGTGATACTAACACCTTCAGGCGCATTCAATATGATCCCTGGTTTAGCAAGCTCTTTGAGAGCTGTGTTAAGCGTCTGCTGACTTGCAGTATCTGCTGGTAGGGCGTCAGCCCCTTCAGCAGCTGATGACAAACTTTTTGCTATCGTCAGAGCATTTTCAAGCTGGGTAATAGCCTCTTTCATAGAGAGCATCTTGTCCCCAGCAAACGGCTGTTTATCTGCTGTGATAAACACCCCTGCCCCACCGCGAATGGAAACGTGTCTGTCAGTACGAAGCTCAGCACCTTCGCCGCGAAGTTTCCTGGAAGCGTCTACATTGTGCCCTAAATTAAGTTGGGTCTTACCCCCGTACTCAGTACTGAGCTTAACGTGCTCTTCACCGCGCTTGTCCTCCATCCGCAGCTTGTTCAGCCCAGCTGTTCTGATAACGTTTCGCGTGCTGTTAGCTTCAGTCACATGGTCAACGTGACGGGAGTCGTGCATCGCGTGTGCTATATACGGACGATCCGGATCGCCTTCATGGAACGCAATGGCGACTTCAGTGCCCTGTATCAGGGGGAAGTGGAAGCCGTACTTGTCGCCACCGTAAGGTTTGGCAAAACGAACCGGCATACTTTCCATACCCTGACGTTTGTCATCGCGATCGGCATCAAACTTCACCCGGTACATGCCCGAGGCATCCTGCCAGGCGTAGATATCGTTATCTTTGGCGCTGGTGACGCGCGCCATCAGAGTGCCGCTGACCACCGGGCGTTTTTTAGGAGCCGGACGCCAGCAACGGTTTTCGTAATAAGGCATCCCTTCCCACGTCACTAACAGGGCATTCTTACGGCTGGCAGTATAACCCGTGCGGGTAATGATAATGCCGTTGTCCGTTTCGGAGGGTAAAGTCGGCGGGATCGCCACTTCACTGATGGTCAGCACCTGAGCCGGAGAAAGCAGGGCATCATTACTGCATCCGCTGACCGTCGTTTGTCCGGACAGAAAACGCTCATGCTCGAGGCGGGCCCAGAAGTTGCCGGTTTCTGCGGAAGGTGTGATTTTATCGCCACGTTCAAGATGACGCGGCAGGTAGTGATAAACCTCGCCGTAGGTCACACCGTCACCATCACCACGGGTCATGTCCGCAGGTGCAGAGGTCAGTACATTCTGGGCTTCACGGTGATTGTAATCACTGGCGGTGACAGAACGCTCAACGACGTTTTGCCGGACGTTTACGCCCCACACTGAATCGGCTTTATTGTCATTCATCCCTGACGGGCTGTTCAGAGGCAGCGTTTTACCGAAGATCCATGCACTCTGCTTGTCCGCGAAGTGTACCACTTCGGTTTGCGTGTCCGGTTGCAGGGTGAAAAAGTAGAATATCCCCACTTCGGACAGCAGGCGCTCTATGAAAGCGAGGTCACTTTCCTTGTACTGGTTTATCTGCTCACGCTTCGGATAGTCAGATTTGAGGGTGAATTCATACTCCCAGCCTTTCAGGTCATGTTCCTGCAATACTTCGGTGACAACTTCCGGTACCGACTTATTAACGAAAAAGCGGTGGGTACGGAACTGCTTGCGCAGCAAAGACAGGAACGGCTCAATAATAATCTGGTACGTCGCCTGGTCACGTGAGCCACTGATACGCTTAAAATGCGTCACAACACCATGTACCACTTTCTGCCCGGTTAGCCCCATCAATGGCCCGGTCCCCATGGTCAGCGTGGCAGGTTTGGTCAACAGTTGTGCCGAACTAATATTCTGATCGCTGCTGGTGAACAAGATGGTGTAGTAGTAAAGCTCGCTCATGAACTCTTTACCGGTAAAAGTCTCAACATCCAGTGAAGCCGTACAGGATGGAATGTCGAGACGGTAGCGGTTCAACCCGCCCTCCGTAAGAGCAGATAGGGTGTTCTTCAGCGTATCGGTCAGACTCATGATATTGACTCCATGGAATAACCTGCTGTCCATGACGCTATTGCCGACAAGCACATTGCAGGTTTAATCGGGTTACTCAGCGAGTACGAAAAAGGGTGATTACGATTCCAGCCCGAGGGCGCAGGCGAGGATTTTCTTCAGAAAAACGGTCATTTCAAAATTATCTATCGTATATTTCCCATCACCACTAATGTGAATAAAATGCTTAACAAACGTATAAATAAAAGCATCCGAAAAAAACAGCATTTCCATCATAGCCAAAGTAATAAAGATTAAAATTTTTGCAATTTTACATTGAGACACTATTCGGAAACTTGAATTGAGCCATAAGGCCTTGCGAACTCGCGATCCGTCAAAGGAAAATTATACACTTGATTGTTATTAATACCGACACCAACGACAAAACTTCTAGCCCCTTTATTATCAAGCGTTGGATGAAGTACAAATTCAACAATGTATTTAGTGTTATCTTTAAAATGATAAAATGACGAAGGAACACACAATTCATTATTTTGAATTAAAAGTGAGGGCTTATCAAAAAACTCTTGTTTCTTCGGAGGCCTATTTCTTGGGTTTATCGCTATAATGACGAGCCGATAACCTTGCGCATTGTCAATGGAAAAACAAATATTATCATCAATCAACTTAACTTGAGTCGTTTCATCAAACCGAAATCTATCTCCCTGGTCTGGACACCCAGCCAACAGGAAGGCACATATTAAAGTTACAGAACACAAAAATAATCTTCTATATTCTTTAATCACCATGGAAAACCTCTTAATGCCATTTTATAGCATTCCCGAATGACTTCTTCTGAAATATCACCATCAAGAGTGACATTATTCGACCTTCGTAAGATAATCCAATGCTTATAACCATGTGTCTCCAGAATGAAATTATCCGCAATAATCTGCGCCTGCTGCTCCATAGCATATTCGCTTAAAAGACGACCATCGAGGGTGTAATGATAGCTTACCATCCAGCTAACCAGCCCTCTGCCAATAACGTTCATTCCTTGTGCTCGTTGCCAGACATGACTCATTTCATGGATGAACATATGTTGAAGATCGTCAGTTACCTGGGAAAAATCATCGCTATATTGCTCACGAAAATAGATCTCCCCGTCCGGCGTCATCGCCGTATTCTTATCCTGTAAATTGAAAGGGAGGTAACTTCCCTGTGGATCCATACTTTCGAATAATCAATAGTGGATAAAAAAACAGAGTGTGCCAGCTGTATCTCACCCGTCGTAAGTAGCCTGACACCACCTTCTTTAATTCTGAACGGATCCTGAGTTTCTTCAGTCATGTTTAAACTCCAGCCCAACCCCCTCTTCATCACTCCAGCCTAACGCCAAGTGCTGCGGCTTCTGCCCCGCCGCCATATGACTTAACAGTTGCTGGCTCAGTACCGGCAGTATCTGCTGATTGAGCAGGCTGTCGACGTTGCGCGCCCCGGTGTCAGGCAGCAGACAGGCGACGGTCAGCGCGTCATACAGGTTCTCATCAATGTGCGTGGTCAGGCCGTAGTGACGGTTCAGGCGCCTGCTGACCTGTGAC
>Ga0256883_1000548_pt1 | contig 11520 bp, 8 predicted proteins | sample MC6MC0491MT_FD_186337 | JGI IMG/M metagenome (GOLD analysis project Ga0256883, IMG submission 186337) | Metatranscriptome of enriched soil aggregate microbial communities from Iowa State University, Ames, United States - MC6-MC0491-MT... | ecosystem: Environmental > Terrestrial > Soil >...
GAAGGCAGACCCGATCCTTTATGAATCGCGCTCGCGCTCCTTGCGCATCCGGGGCGTGGTCACCACCCTGCGTCTGGAAAACCAGTTCTGGGACATCCTGACCGAGATTGCTGCAGCGGATAGTGTCAGCACCAATCAGCTCATCGCCAAGCTGTACGAGGAGGTCATGGACTACCGCGGAGAAGTGGTGAATTTTGCCTCGTTCCTGAGGGTAAGCTGCACCCGCTACCTCAGCCAAAAGCAGGTGACCAATAGGGTGGTGCCACTTTCAATCGCAGCGGGGTAAGCCTGTGCCTTGTGGGGTTGTGCTGCCATGCTTTTGCCAGCGTTAACCGCGTAAAGTCGGTCTCCTAGATTTCATGGCTGTTCAGGACAATTCCGAGCGGAATAGATCGATCAACTCTCGCAGACCTGGCGGCATCTGGCGACGTCCATGGTAGTCAGGTAGAAAGCTGGCTCCACAGGTGCCCAGTCAGGCAGGACGAGCAGTTTCTCACGGTCGGTAGCGTGGTGGGGCTTGGTTTCCAGTGCTTGGCCGGACAGCTTTTCGAACTGTGATGCAGGGTAAATGCTGGTGCCGCCGGATGAATCTCGCGGCACTAGCCATACATCAGAAATGTTTCGTTTCGTCCGCTGATTAGTGAGTGAGGCGAGGCTAGACACCAATAGCGTCAGACGGCCAGCCGCGCTATCCCAAGCTCTGTTCCCTCGCTTACACGTTTTCGGGCCGGGTTTTCGCAAGGTGGCGAACCTGCCTATTCTGCTTGCTTTGGACACCGTTTGAGCCTTTTATGACCCATTCAAGCTACTAGGGCTGAGGTCGCGTTTCCTAAATCAGCACATTTATGGCATATAGCCGCTATCAGGCGCGCCATATAGACCTGTCGGGCCGGTGTGTTGCGCAGCTCAAAGACGGTGAGCGTGCTGCCGGCGTCGCAGGCCAGGAATCAGGATCAGGAAGATGAGTGGGAAATTCGTGAGCGGCATGCGCCGTTGTTGGTGGGCGTTGATTGCTGGGTACAGGGCCGCAGAGCGATCCTTTGCAGCTTGGGGCAGTAAAGACGATCGGTTTTTCGAACCTCTGACACCCGTATTGGTGGAAAAGGAGAGGGTGGCCCGATACGAACGTGAGCTATTGCGAGCGCTGCACAATGACGAGGTGCTTAACATTGCCGTCACAGGCGGCTATGGTGCGGGCAAGAGCAGTGTTTTGAAGACATTCTTCGAACATCACCGCGGCTTCAGGCACACCTTCGTTTCGCTGGCCACCTTCACCAAGGCGAACGCCCCTGCACCGGCAGGCGGGAAGCCTTCCGTAGATTCCAACGATACGCTGCATACCGCTGGGGCTGGATCGGTACCGGCGATCGCTGACGCGCCAGCCAGCAGCGATCTTATCAGTCGGATCGAAGAGACGATCGTTCAGCAGCTGCTGTATGCAGTGAAAGCCGAGCAGGTGCCCAAGACCCGCCTCAAGCGCATCACCCATGCCTCAACCCCTAGAGTTTGGGGGCGTACGGCATGCGTAGCCGTTGTTGGCATTTGTGCCCTTCGCCTATGGGCGCCAAAGCTTCAGACCCTATCTGAGGTAGCCAAAGAATGGGCGCTGAAAGGACTGATGTGGATACCTGAGCCTGCAGCATTGTTGGTGGTAACAGCTGGTTGTTTCTGGGCGTTGTACTTAGGGCTTAGGGTTCTGTCCCTTTTCAGCATCGATGGTCTGACGCTCAAGGGCGGTAAGCTTGAGGCCACCCATCACGGGTCGGTGTTGCACAAGAATATTGATGAGATCATCTATTGCTTCGAGCGCAGTGACATTGACGTGGTGGTGATCGAAGACCTGGACAGGTTTGACATCCAGGAGATCTTCTTCAGGTTGCGCGAGATAAACTTCATCATCCGCCAGTCTCCGCAGGTGAATCGCCCTATCCACTTCATCTACGCACTGCGCGATGAGATGTTTACGGTGATGGACAAAACCAAATTTTTCGATCTGATCATTCCGATCATCCCGGTCGTGAACTCCGAAAACTCCCGAGAGAAGCTTGTCGAATTACTGGGGGATCGAAAGGTTGGGAGCAATCTGCTAAGCGCTGGGCTCTCGCCAAAACTGATCGAGACGGTGGGCTACCACATCGATGAAATGCGGTTAATCAAGAACATCGTCAATGAATTCGACATTTATACCAACCTTCTCGCCACTGGCGGCTTGGTGCTGGATCCGAATAAGTTGTTCGCGATGGTAGCGCTCAGGAACCTTCACCCCGAGGCCTACTCCGATCTGTTGAAACGCAGGGGCGTTGTATACGACGTGATTGAGGGCTATGGAGCTTGGATGAGGACAGAGGCCCATCACCTTCAGGATCAGATTACTGAACTCAAGCAACGCCGGGAGTCGTGCGAGGCGGAAATCGCTACTGACTTAATAAGCTTGAGAGCCTGCGTGTGGCTCGAACTGTTCCGCAAAGGCGCTCTACATCAGGCGACCACGTTATCATTGGAGGACGGGACGACCATCTCCTTGTTGGAGTTTATAGATGATGCAGGTTTTGATCGAGCTATCAATCAACGGCATGTGACCCCCATTCTCGTGGCTAGGGGCTATGGCGTGCAGAGAGGCGCGGCAGTCAACCCTAAGGCGGTTCTCCAGGCGATGGGGTATGAGGGGCGTGTTGCCGTCATTGAAACTTCGCTCGATGACATAGACGAAGAGGTCAGCGAGCTCAAAAAGCAAATTGCCAAGCTCAAGACCATCCCCTTCCGGGTAGCCTGCAAAGATGGCTATGGAGAAGCATTTGCTCCGAAGCTCATTGGCTACGAACTGATTGTCTTCCTCCTCCACCGCGGCCACCTGGACACGGATTACACCGACTACCTCGGGTACTTTTACGAAGGATCGCTCTCCCAGGCCGATAAAATTCTCATCATGGCCTTGGCGCGGGGTGAGGTGCAAGATGTGGCTACGCCTATTGGCAGTCCGGAGCGCGTCGCCAGCAAGCTAGACATGGATTCCGTCGACAAGGGCAAAGGCTTGCTGGTGGACTTGGTGGCTGAGCTGGTTCGTTCCCGCCATGACGAAGCTGAATCACGCAAGGAAAAGCTCTCAGTGATCCTGAAAAGCGGCCATCAGCATATGGCGCGACTTTCTGAGGTGGTTGCTCTCTTGCCCTTCGAGGTACGTGGTGCATTCTTCCAGGCTCTATTTGAAAATGACCCCAATCTCATTAACCAGCTTTTGTCCTACGACAAATCAAGTTACGAGCGCGAAGACCTTGTGGCAATGCTGCTGGATAATTTGTCTGACGAACAACTCGAGCACCTGCAAGGCCGCAAGGGCACACTCCTGCGCATCATCAATGATCTCAGGGATGTCTCCAAGCTGGTTCCTGGGCTTGCCGGTAAGCAGATGGGATGGGCGTGGTTGCGAAACAAGCCCGCTCAGTTCGCCAATGCCAGCGCTACTACAGCCGCTGATGATCTTTCGGCGTTGGTCGATTGGGGCTGCATCAGTCCTGTTTTGCCGATGTTGAAGCTGCTTTATAGCTCCCGATACCCAGGCGTTGCGCCCAGTACCGTTTCTCACGAAAAGCTGAGCAAGCTTGGCATTGCTGGCTTCGACAGCATGGTTGCAAAGGTACCTTCCAAGTATGTCAGCGAACTGCTGAGCCAGGAGGGCGTTCTGGAAGAAACGGAGCACTCGTTGCACCACCTCGTCGCACTAGTGGCAGGTGCGGAGGACCTTCAGTTGACGCTTTTTGAGCGCACCGACTGTATTGTTGACGACTTAGAGGGGCTTCCCCATGGACTGTGGTTGTCAGCAATGGAAAATGATCGAATCAGTACCCGAGGGGACAACATCTGGACGTTTTTTGACAGCGTCGCTCTGACGCCAGATGACTCGAAGCTGACGGGCAAGGAGGAGCGAGTTGATCTCGGCGCAAGTGCGGTTCCTACGTTTATCGATTTCATCTGCCGCAACGCTTCGACGTTGGCCGCGACTCTGTGGGAAAGGGAAAACGAGCACGAATTGCAGCTTTTCCTGATTCAAAGTGACAAAGTGACCGATGAAGACCTGCGAACGTTGCTCTCCCCGGTTGTCTTGGACTCTGCTGAATTGGTTAAAGCGCCCATACCCGAGTCTCGGTGGGCAATGTTCGCCAGTGCACCTTTTGTCCCCTATAGCCCAGAGATACGGGAACGTGTCGCGCATTACAGCGCTGTGCTAGAGGCTCGGTACATCATCCATCACTGGAAAACTGCACGTGAAACGTTGACCTTGACGGCGCTGCCTATCACGCTTGTGGTTGCGCTCAGTCGCGCAGGAGTTGCGACTTTGGAGGACATCATGTTCATGTGGGGTGGCATCACAGCTGAAACCTTCAGCAATGAGGCGGGTTCTATCGAGGCGCTGGCTGACACCTGCTCAATTGCTAACCGGGAGCGGGGAGTGTTTCCGGTCAGCTATCTGCCGGTGATGCGGCAGTGTGTTTTAGCCCCCTCGCTGAGTCCTTCTAGGCGAACGGACATCTTGATCCAGATGCTGCAGATGAATTGTCTTTGGGGGGATGTGGCGGTGGTACTCCCTTTGCTCAGCGATGAGCATGCTCAACTCACCAAAAAAACCAGAGCGAATTTTTCGACCTCCAACGATGATCGCAGGCTTGCAGAGGCTCTGAAATGGCGTGGTTTTGTGGGAGTGGTAAAAGTTGAAGCCAGGCGCACTGTCGTGTTCGGAAAGCGTAAGAACATGGCGTAACCTGAACCGATCGGGCAAGGGCGGCCAGAGGCCACGCTTGCTCGACGTGCAGCGGTGAATCACGGAGCAAGAGCATGAAGCGAGATTTTTTGAAGATCTTGGTGGACAGCCAACCGCTCGCCCAACAAGCTGCGGATGCGCTTCGGCTCTATCATGAGGCCATGGGCGCTGGTCTCTTAGAGGAGGAAGTTGAGCGCCTTTGATTGAAGGCAGAGACGTTATTCCAAGCTATCTCTGATTACCAACCCAGGGCCATGGGCATCCCATCACCGACGCTGCAGTGACGGCTGGCCAAAAAACTGTGGAGCAAACCACCTTCCATGCCTTTTCCCAGGTGAGTGACCTCCGGGCAATGCGCAGAACAAACGCATCAAAACACTCATCAAGACCCTGGTGGAGACGCATCGCCGTCACGTCCGGTGCCATGATCAATGCTGTCAAAATGAACTGCGATTAAGCTTGTGCAGACATCTAGTCAGGGGCTCCAACGACGCTCGCTTGCCGAGAGGGAAGGAAGAAACTCTCACTGAGGATTAGCCGACCGCGATCTTGGCTTGAGAGCGCGTGCTGTAAAAACTGGCCCTTAATCTCTGGCCTAGTCAGGAGGTGCCCAACGCCTGATTTACGCGAGATACCATGACCCCTTCATGATTACTCGTAGCCGTATGCGCATCCTGATCAACATCGGTGCTCTTGGGGCGAATGTGATAGTGGGTCGTGTCTCAAGGTTTGTACGGGCAAAGCAACCTATGAACAGCTGCCGATTTACGTATCCAGCCTCAAATTGCGCGCCGCGCTTTTCCAGCTTTACAGAGCCCCGCTGGATCAAGAAGTGCCTGAATGCAGCATCCAACTCAGCGTCCATGACAATGGATCTCAACCTTCCGCTTTTATCAATGAAGCCGTAGTCGGCCAACACGATAGGATGGTCGCAGCGGCTTACGACGTTGAGGAACTGCTCCTCATTAGCCTCGGGCACCACGGTGCCAAGATCAATTCTATAGCTGTCTCGCTTTCCCTGAATCTGTAATTTCAAGCTCCAGACTCCTGAGCCCGCAGCAATCGTGGCGCCAATGAGGGTGACCCATTTCGTCCAGAAATCTACATTCATGTATGGTGCCTAAACTTCTGAAAGGTGATTGAACCAGCCCGGAAATACCTGTCACGAAGACATACTGCCACACCACTCCATTCGGTATCAGCTCCCGCAAATGCGATTGTGTGGGGTCGACTTCATCGAGCCCAGGGCGATTCAGTTATGCAGCATCCTCACTCTGGTGTGCTTAGGTGCCGGACTCCTCGGTTAGCATGATCTCACTCTCTTCAACTCGGCCAGCGGCGTTGCTTTGGACGTTGCCGGTACCGGCTAAACCGACATCCGTGTTGTAGAAAAAGGTATCCCCTTGAGTTCGCGGACGGCTTGCTCCCTTCAGCAGTTAATGTCGTTCAACACACGCCTAGATGGACCTGGAGGATCGTCATCCAAAGACGGTGGATCAAGCTGAGGATCTCGGGCTCTGGCTATCGCACTAGAGCCGTGTCGGAGAAGTGGCTCGGTATTCGGGATCTATGAGCAAGGTACTGACCAGAATGTCCTGCAGTCTGGGCCATCGCAGTGTAGTGTTCGTATCGTACGCAGTGAGCAGCAGGTCAAACACACTGCCTGACTGGGCTTTGCCAAAGGAGCACGCATGTATCAAGTGATAGGAATCAAAAACACAGCATTCGCCTTTCTGGTCGTTACCCTCGCTATTTTCGGGCTCCTGAACCATGACAACCTGCTGGCTTTGATAACCGAACCGATGAAACTGTTGAGGGCATTGTCCAGCGCGTCTAGCTTGGCTGGATTTGCCTTTGTGATAGTGGGGGAGAGCTTCATCTTTCCGTTGCTGTGCAAATTTCCCATCGTCCGAACGTATTTTCCCCCGATTGAGGGTTCGTGGACAGTCTCGCTTCAGTCGAACTGGGGGGCGATCGAGCGCTTGAGAGGAAATCAGTCGGTAGAAGACAAACTCACCAAACAGGGGAAAATCAAGATCTTTTCTCGATTTTTCCGCGTCCGTATGCAGTTCGAATCTGATGATCGCTATTCGAAATCCAGTACTGTCTGCGTCAGCGTTCAGCGCGACGTACAGCATGGCACCGTCGAACTGAATTACATCTACGAAAACCTGACCAGCAACCCCATGGTCTCGGACTGTAGCCGGCACAACGGTGCTGCCCGGGTGCAGGTGCGCGATGAGGATCGCGTGGTGACCATGGAGGGCGTTTATTTCACTGACCGTAACTGGAACCAGGGCTTGAATACCGCGGGCTACATCGCGTTCGAGCGAGAACAAAAGCAAGCTTGGTGGCGCTTCTGGGAGCGAAAGGGCTCAGCGTAGTGGCAATGTATAATGATACTATATGTTGTGTTTATATTTGTAGCTTGCACCACATGTGGTGGTCATGGCAGGATTGGATCCATGCTGTGACCGCTTCGCTGTTCTGTGTGAAGGATCGACGTCCGCTGAGGTAGGGCGGTCGGTGGGGCGGGGTTTGATTTAGCTTGGCGTCACTTGGACGCCGGGCGCCCCTGCAAGCCTTTGTGGGCTTGTTGACCATTGAAGGCCCTAACCGAAAAAGGAGTGGCGTCATGCCAAACCTAAGCCCGCTGCTTTACAGCTCCAAGGAGCACACAACGTTTTTGAAGGAACTCGACCTGGTCGAGACCGAGCGTCAAGAAATCAATTCTGCCAGGACAGATGTGCGCAATGAGCTGCGTGACAAGCTGCCTGCAGCGATGAAAGACCGCGGCTACAAGGGCATCGCATGTAAGCCTAAATTCTTCATCCAAGGGTCGTGGGCTTACAAAACGCTCAACCGACCATGCCAGACGCCGCCTCAGCAGTCTGATGTCGATGACGGTGTATATCTGCCGATGAGCATCGTTACGGAAGAAAATCGGCCCATGATGGCGATCAAGGATTTCAGGGCCGCAGTGTCGGATGTTCTGCAGCCATTGTGTGATGAGAAAGGCTGGGAGCTGACGTCCAAGGCAACCTGCATGCGTGTGGAAATCTCAACGACTGCTCACATCGATCTTCCTCTCTACGCCATTCCTGATGACCAGTACGCGCGGATCGTTGAGGGCATGGAAGCGCGCAATTTCAATGTCATCAAGTCGCTCGCGGTCAATTCGGAGCAGGATTCCTGGAAAAAGCTGCCGTCCGACAAAATTCTGCTTGCTTGTGAAGACAAATGGATCGTTTCAGACCCTTTGAAGATGAAGGAGTGGTTCGAGCTTGAAGTTTCGGACAATGAAGAGCAGCTGCGTCGAGTGATTCGCTACATCAAAGCGTTTCGTGACAATCAGTGGGACAAAGGTGGGCCGAGCTCTATCTTGCTGATGGCCGCGGCCTGTCCGCTGTTCGAGTTCAACTATAAGCGAGACGACCTGGCGCTGTTGAAGGTGGTTTCTGGCCTTCCGACTGCTCTGCGCGAAGGGGTTAAGAGCCCTGTTGACTCGAAGGTCTACCTCACGGATGCGCTGGGGGAGGACGGTGTAGAGGAGGCAGCAGAGAAGTTTGAGACGTTCAAAAAATACTTGATCGCCTCGATCGAAGACAGCGCACAAAAAGAGATGGCGTGCGTGTGGATGCGCAGCATGCTGGGAGAGCGCTTCCCCAATCGTCCTGACCTTATCGGCGAGGCGGTTTCGCAGCCTATGCCCGCGGTGATGGCGGCCATTCCGCCCGAGCAGGGGCCGTCTGAGCTCGTCAAGCGTACTAAAGCAGGATAGCGTTATGAGTGTGATTCCCCACCTGCTTGCAGCGCTGAAATCCACGGGTTTTCAACGCTGCGCGGATCAGATCAGTCCTTCACACCTGGTCATCGAAGGCAGCCTATCCACACGATTCGGCGATGTGCCCTGTTTGGCGAGAATCGATAGGTCGTTCCAGACGTTCCCGCTTGTCCAATTGACGCAGGTGCCTGAGCGCCTGCTTCCTGTTGCCCCGCACATTGGCCCTGCGGGATCGTTGTGTTACATCGCAGAGGCGACTGCTGTCGTCGATATCTTCGACCCAATAGGCCAGACGCTGGCGGCGCTTGAACAGGCAGCGCGCGTACTGGATCAGATCATGGCCGGCGAACGTGTAGATGAGCTTACCGAAGAGTTTTACGCTTTCTGGTCAGGCCCGCAGTTCTTTGAGGACGTGGATTCGAGAACGTCCGGCGCAAGCGTTTTGCTACAGGGAGGGGGAACGTTCGCTGTAACCGATAATCCCAAGCGCACCCTGGCAAAACTCGCGCACCTGCCAGGCAAGCTCCGAGAACTGCCTGTAGCAGTTGATCGAGTCACTACCAAAGCGGTACCCAGACCCAAGTCGGATGCTTGGCCCCCAAAGACTGTGGGCGAACTGCTCGCGTGGCAGAGTGGGCTTGATGACGCTTGCCGGCGAAAAATCGAAGCGCGGGTGATTCAGGCGTATCGCAAGCGGTGGCAGTTTGCAGTGGTAGTGATTGAGTCGCCCTCGATGCCATATGCTTTCGCGACAGTTGACCTTTTGAAGATTCCGCGTGACTCATCACGGGATCAGCGCATACCCATTTACGATGTGGAGATCATTCGCCTCAGCATGATTCGCTTTGATGACGCCTACGTGACCCAACGCAATATTCCCGGCCAGACTACACTCGCCGGCCTACGAGTTGCCATGGTAGGGATAGGAACCATAGGTGGGTACCTTGCCGAGATGTTGGCTAAGGCAGGAGCGGGGACGGGTGGTGGTGAGCTTATGTTGATCGATAACCAGGATCTTGAGCCGGGTAATCTGGGTCGCCATCGGCTGGGTGCAGACAAAAGTTTCCTGCCTAAAGCGGCTTCCCTGGCTGAGGAAATCAAGCGGGCCATGCCTTCTCTCAACGTGAAGCCTATCGCGCATGACGTGAGAGAAGTCAATTTGGAAGGATTCGATCTGCTGATCGATGCCACCGGCGAACAAGCACTGGGTCAGTGGCTTGCTGCAAGGCACTCACAAACTACTCCGCTTTTGCACATCTGGATCGAGGGTGCTGGCGTGGCCGTACGCTCATATCTGGCGAATCACGCATCGGAAGGTTGTTATCGGTGCCTTTGTGACTATGAACGCCAAGGGGATTTCGCGGCTGTCGAAGGTGGAGTTGAGCCATTGTTCGCGGGGGAGGGTTGTGAAGGCCCCTACGTGCCTTTTTCCGCATCGGTGTCGATACAGGCTGCGGCTCTGGGACTCGATTCGGTGATGGCGTGGGTAGGGCGCAAATGTTGGCCAGGATTATCCACTCGCGTGTTGAGCCGAATCCACGAGGCGACCAACGCAGACTGCACCATCCTCAAGCGCCCGGGGTGCCCAGCATGCGGTTCCTGACGACATGGCGTGGCTCCGCGGACGATCAGTATGTGTACTTCAGTCAAAGCGTTCTGGACGTATTTGAGCGTCACATCCAAGGTGACTCTGGAACGGAGGCAGGAGGCATTCTGCTTGGACATGTCCGCGGAAAGCACCTTGAAGTCCTTGAGGCAAGCGAGCCAACGTCACAAGATCGTCGACTTCGTTATTTCTTCGAGCGCATGATCCACGGACATAAAGGCTTGGCTGAGAGGCGCTGGCGAGAAAGCAACGGCTTAGTGAGGTACATTGGCGAATGGCATACGCATCCCCAGGACCTACCGAGTCCCTCTGGTACAGATCTTTGCGAGTGGGAAATATTGGCCAGTGACCGTTGTGATCGTCGCCCACTGCTGGCGGTCATCGTCGGGCGCCAGAACCTTCATGTCGAATTGATGAACGCTGGCGGTAAACGTCAGAAATTTTCCAGCGAGTAACACTGCTTGGTATGTGGCTTAGATGCGATCAATGCCCGTAATTTATCCAGTACCAAGGGGCTGACTCATAATCTTCATGAGGCTGGGCTCAAGTTGTGTGAACACAGAAAGTGCCCGTAACAAGGCAATGGCGGATGGTGAAAGGTTATTCGGCCTTGGGAAGTTCTCAGACTTTTTAACGCGCCTTCTCGTGTCGAGCAATTTATCCTCCATGCCACCATGATATTATCCAACTCGAATCGCATATGCGCGATAACTTTCTAGATAAGCAAAGAAATCAGATCGTACTTTGCGGATAACAGTTTCGCCTCCCAACGGAAGAGTTAGAATCCAGCCACCATCTCGATAACAAAGGTTTTGCATTGAAAAAATAGGCAGGGCACTACTGAACTCAACAGCACTCAGCGCAAAAAAAAATGACAGCAAGCATAAACGAATAAAACTCTCTCGCCACCTTTGAACTTAAAGCAGTTCTGCCCAAGCCATTTTAAATAAGCCAGCGACTCAGCGGAGATCTGCTGAGGGTGAGATTTAGGTGGCGTCGGGAGGCTCGGAGGGCTTATCACATCAAGGCACCTTTAGAGAGAAACTCCCCAAATGCGCGCAAAACCCATCTCATGGACTGTAGGGCCTTAGGCTTAGGTTTAGAGGTAGGCCTCCAGTCAGGATTAACGGCTTTTCCGGAATTGGGGCAATCAACAAACCTCTGACATAGCGATCTTTTGCGGGTCCAGTCAGCAGGCGGGGTCTGGTAAAACTCCATAAAGGCCGCCATGTCCTGTGCGTCAACAGTTGAGAGTGGCTTAATTCGGACGCAGAACAACCACAGCATGAACACTTCCAGTAGCCGGGCTTTGAGAATCGAGCGCTCAGTGGTCTTCGTCATGAATTCCATTGCGAGATCATATGATTCCCAGGC
>Ga0256883_1000557_pt1 | contig 11428 bp, 7 predicted proteins | sample MC6MC0491MT_FD_186337 | JGI IMG/M metagenome (GOLD analysis project Ga0256883, IMG submission 186337) | Metatranscriptome of enriched soil aggregate microbial communities from Iowa State University, Ames, United States - MC6-MC0491-MT... | ecosystem: Environmental > Terrestrial > Soil >...
GACAACGTGTCGATCACGGTCAAGCTGTTGGCTCCGATCGCCATGGAAGACGGTCTGCGCTTCGCCATTCGTGAAGGCGGTCGTACCGTCGGCGCCGGCGTCGTGGCTACCATCATCGCCTAAGTAAAAGGGAATAACGCAGACGTTCGTCAAGACGTCTGCTGCATTTCTTTTGAAAAAGTAGTATCATGGATGGTTCCGCGAGGGCCATCCAATTTTTGTCAACAGATGCCTGGATGTTGCGGGTCTGTTTTAGAACGATTGAAGTTCATTGAAGTTTTAGGGGCATAGCTCAATTGGCAGAGCGTCGGTCTCCAAAACCGAAGGTTGTAGGTTCGATTCCTACTGCCCCTGCCACCCGCCGGAGAACATCGCGAGCTACGCATTCACGGCGGGCACGTGTCGCAATATGTCGAATACCAGTGTTGAAACCGTAACCAGTACCGCCGATAAGCTCAAGCTTGCGTTGGCCGTACTTGTCATTATCGCGGGTATCGTCGCTTTCTCGATGCTTTCGGCGCAGCCCATGGCGGCTCGCGTAGGCGTCTTCATCGGCAGCCTGATCGTTGCGGCGCTGCTGACATGGATCAGTGAGCCGGGCCGTCGCACCCTGAGCTTCGGTCAAGAATCGTATAACGAAGTCAAACGCGTGTCGTGGCCGACGCGCAAAGAAACGACCCAGATGACGGGGATCGTTTTCGCATTCGTCGCCGTCATGGGATTGTTCATGTGGGTGCTCGACAAGGGCATCGAATGGGTGATCTACGGCGTATTGCTGGGTTGGAAATGAGGACGGCTGATGAGTAAACGTTGGTATGTCGTCCATGTGTATTCCGGCATGGAAAAAAGTGTGCACAAGGCGTTGGTCGAGCGTATCGATCGTGCCGGACTGCAAACCTCGTTCGGCCAGATTCTGGTTCCGTCCGAGGAAGTCGTCGAAGTGAAGGGTGGTCAGAAGTCGATTACCGAACGTCGGATTTTCCCGGGCTACGTCCTGGTTGAAATGGATCTGACGGACGAGACCTGGCACCTGGTCAAGAATACGAATCGGGTGACCGGCTTCCTGGGTACGAGCAACAACCGTCCCACGCCGATCTCCGCGAAGGAAGTCGAGAAGATCCTCAACCAGATGGAAGAGGGTGTCGAGAAACCCCGTCCCAAGATTCTCTTCGAAGTTGGCGAGATGGTTCGGGTCAAGGAAGGTCCGTTTGCCGATTTCAACGGCAACGTCGAAGAAGTGAATTACGAAAAGAGCAAGGTGCGCGTCTCGGTGACCATTTTCGGTCGCGCCACGCCCGTCGAACTCGATTTCAGCCAGGTCGAAAAGACCTGATTTCAACCCCGGGGAGCTGCCGCTTGCGAGCGTTGGCGTTTGTACCCGTTAGGAGCTAAGCATGGCGAAGAAAATCGTCGGCTTTATCAAGCTGCAAGTACCGGCTGGTAAGGCTAACCCCTCCCCCCCGATTGGCCCCGCACTGGGTCAGCGCGGTCTGAACATCATGGAATTCTGCAAGGCGTTCAACGCCAAGACGCAGGGCATGGAGCCCGGTCTGCCGATTCCCGTGGTGATCACGGCTTTCGCCGACAAGAGCTTCACCTTCATCATGAAGACGCCGCCGGCGACTATCCTGATCAAGAAAGCTGCCGGTATCACCAAGGGTTCGGCTACGCCGCACACCGCCAAGGTCGGCACGCTGACGCGCGCCCAGGCTGAAGAAATCGCCAAGACCAAGGAACCGGATCTGACGGCCGCCGATCTGGAAGCCGCCGTTCGCACGATCGCCGGTAGCGCCCGCAGCATGGGCATCACGGTTGAGGGGATCTAATCATGGCTAAATTGACCAAGCGTTCCGCCGCTCTGCGTGAAAAAATCGACCGCACCAAGCTGTACCCGGTGACCGATGCCTTGACCCTGATCAAGGAAACGGCCACGGCCAAGTTTGACGAGTCGATCGACGTTGCCGTGCAACTCGGTATCGATCCCAAGAAATCGGACCAACTGGTTCGCGGTTCGGTGGTTCTGCCCGCCGGTACCGGTAAGACCGTCCGCGTGGCCGTGTTCGCCCAGGGCGACAAGGCTGAGGCAGCTCGCGCCGCCGGCGCCGACATCGTCGGTCTGGAAGATCTGGCTGAGCAAATCAAGGCCGGCAAGATGGACTTCGACATCGTCATCGCTTCGCCTGACACGATGCGTGTCGTCGGTGCCCTCGGACAAGTGCTGGGCCCCCGTGGCCTGATGCCGAACCCGAAGGTCGGCACCGTGACGCCCGACGTCGCACAAGCGGTGAAGAACGCCAAGGCCGGTCAGGTTCAGTACCGTACCGACAAGGCAGGCATCATTCACGCAACGATCGGCCGTGCGTCGTTCGGCGTGGAACAGCTGCAATCGAACTTGACGGCTCTGGTCGACGCGCTGCAAAAAGCGCGTCCCGCCGCAGCCAAGGGCGTTTACCTGCGCAAGCTCGCCGTTTCGTCCACGATGGGCGGCGGTGCGCGCGTTGAAATCGCCTCGTTGACCGCCTGAGCCTGACCGCTCAGCCGTTGACGGCATAACGTACTTTGGGCCGTACCCATGTTTTTATGGGTGCTGCTGTCAAAGACCGCTGGAGCAGCACCGTTTTAGTCGTTGGAACATCCGCAGGACTTCATGTCAGGCGGCCAGCACGGACGGGGCCACTTAATACCGGAAGTTGACGCTTCCGAATCCAGCGTAGACGGCGCCCAGGAAGAATTCTTTACCCTAAGAACTCGACCAGGTCGCCGCATTCGGTTGATGCAAAAGGGGATTTCCCCCGAGCATCTTTTGATGGAGTGTTCAAACCGTGAGTCTCAATCGTCAAGAGAAAGCGGTGGTGATCGAGGAAGTGTCGAAGCAGGTTTCGACAGCACAATCGATCGTTATCGCCGAGTACCGTGGTCTGGACGTCGCCTCTGTCACCGTACTGCGCAAAACTGCGCGTGAACAGGGTGTGTATCTGCGGGTTCTGAAGAACTCGCTGGCACGCCGCGCTGTTGCCGGCACGGCTTTCGAGCCGTTGTCGGAACAACTGACCGGTCCGCTGATCTATGGTATCAGCACCGACCCGGTCAATGCGGCCAAGGTTCTCGCAACTTTCGCAAAAACCAACGACAAGCTGGTCATCAAGGGCGGTTCGCTGCCCAACAGCTTGCTGACCGCTGATGGTGTCAAGGCCCTGGCCACGATGCCCTCGCGCGAAGAGTTGTTGTCGAAGTTGCTGGGCACCATGCAAGCCCCGATCGCGCAATTCGTGCGTACGCTCAACGAAGTTCCGACCAAGTTCGTCCGCGGCCTCGCAGCCGTGCGCGACCAAAAGGCCGAGGCTTAACGCCTTCGTCTTGTCGGAGCCGGTTGAACGACCGAGCGACACCCAACCCTGGTTTTATCCCAAATATTTTGGAGTTCTTTTAAATGGCACTGAACAAAGCTGAAATCCTCGACGCCGTTGCTGGCATGACCGTTCTCGAATTGTCCGAACTGATCAAGGACATGGAAGAGAAGTTTGGCGTGTCGGCTGCCGCCGCCGCCGTGGCTGTTGCCGCACCCGCCGGCGCTGCCGCCGTTGCTGAAGAGCAAACCGAATTCAACGTCATGCTGCTCGAAGCTGGCGCGAACAAGGTCAGCGTCATCAAGGCCGTGCGCGAACTGACGGGCCTCGGCCTGAAGGAAGCCAAGGATCTGGTTGACGGCGCTCCGAAGGCTGTCAAGGAAGCTGTGGCCAAGGCTGACGCCGAAGCCGCCAAGAAGAAGCTGGAAGAAGCCGGCGCCAAGGTCGAAGTTAAGTAAGACCTGGTGTCGACGCCCGGGGACAGCGCTGTTAGCCGTCCCCGGGCTTTTGCGTTTCCAGGAAACCCCTCTGCCGGTGTCAACTTTCACCCGCAGAGATGTTTCCTGGAGTCGTACCCCAGGGCCGTGGTTGACGGCCTATGTAACCTCGAGTCGGAGTGCTCATGCCTTACTCGTACACCGAAAAAAAGCGCATCCGGAAAAGCTTTGCCAAGCGTGAGGACGTTCAGGACGTCCCCTTTCTTCTGGCAACTCAGCTTCAGTCATATCTCACCTTCCTGCAAGCCGATACCGCGCCTTCCCAACGCGAAAGCGATGGTCTACAGGCCGCTTTTTCGTCCATTTTCCCCATTTCCAGCCATAACGGTATGGCGCGCTTGGAATTCGTCAGCTACGTGCTCGGCGAACCGGTGTTCGACGTCAAGGAATGTCAACAGCGCGGTCTGACCTACGCGTCGCCTTTGCGCGCCAAGGTCCGCCTGGTGCTGCTTGATCGCGAAGTCAGCAAGCCGACCGTCAAGGAAGTCAAAGAGCAGGAAGTGTACATGGGCGAAATTCCGCTCATGACCAGCACGGGCTCTTTTGTCATCAATGGCACCGAGCGTGTGATCGTGTCCCAGCTGCACCGTTCGCCCGGCGTGTTCTTCGAACACGATCGCGGCAAGACGCACAGCTCGGGCAAGCTCTTGTTCTCGGCCCGCGTGATTCCTTACCGCGGTTCGTGGCTCGACTTCGAATTCGATCCGAAGGACGTTCTGTTCTTCCGTGTCGACCGTCGTCGCAAGATGCCCGTATCGATCCTGCTCAAGGCCATCGGCATGTCCGCCGAAGCCATCCTGGCGCACTTCTTTGAATTCGATAACTTCGAACTCAAGGACGAAGGCGCGATGATGGAATTCGTGTCCGAGCGTTGGAAGGGCGAAATGGCTCGTTTCGACATTTCGGATCGCGAAGGCAAGGTCCTGGTCGAGAAAGACAAGCGCATCAATGCCAAGCATTTGCGTGACGTGACCAATGCCGGTATCGAACGCATTTCGGTGCCGGAAGACTTCCTGATCGCCCGCATCCTGGCGAAGAATGTCGTCGACCCCGAAACGGGCGAAGTCATTGCGAACGCCAACGACGAAATCACCGAAGGCGTGCTGGCATCGCTGCGCACCGCCGGCGTGCGTGAACTGCAAACGCTGTACACGAACGATCTGGATCGCGGTCCGTACATCTCGCAGACCCTGCGTACCGACGACACCGCCGACCAGCTGTCGGCGCGCGTGGCCATCTATCGCATGATGCGTCCTGGCGAACCCCCGACCGAAGAAGCGGTCGAGGCGTTGTTCAATCGTCTGTTCTACAGCGAAGAGACGTACGACCTGTCGCGCGTTGGCCGTATGAAGGTCAACAGCCGTCTGAACCGCGAGGAAACGACGGCCGGTGCCATGACGCTGACCAACGACGACATCGTCCAGACCATCCAGATCCTGGTTGAGCTGCGTAACGGTCGCGGTCAGATCGACGATATCGATCACTTGGGCAATCGTCGCGTGCGCTGTGTGGGCGAACTGGCCGAAAACCAGTTCCGCGCCGGTCTCGTGCGCGTCGAGCGCGCCGTCAAGGAACGTCTGGGCCAGGCCGAGACGGAAAACCTGATGCCGCACGACCTGATCAATTCCAAGCCGATCTCGGCAGCCATCAAGGAATTCTTCGGTTCGAGCCAGTTGTCGCAGTTCATGGACCAAACCAACCCGTTGTCGGAAATCACGCACAAGCGTCGCGTTTCCGCTTTGGGACCGGGCGGTCTGACGCGCGAACGTGCGGGCTTCGAAGTGCGCGACGTGCACCCGACCCACTACGGCCGTGTGTGCCCGATCGAAACGCCTGAAGGTCCGAACATCGGCCTGATCAACTCGATGGCGCTGTATGCGCGCCTGAACGAGTACGGCTTCCTCGAAACGCCTTATCGCAAGGTGATCGACGGCCGCGTGTCGGATCAGATCGAGTACCTGTCGGCCATCGAAGAAAGCCACTACGTGATCGCCCAGGCGAACGCGGAGCTCGACGATGAAAAGCGTTTCACCGACGACCTCGTGGCTTGCCGCGAAGCCGGCGAAACCATGTTGACGGCCAACGCCAACGTGCACTACATGGACGTGGCGCCGTCGCAGATCGTATCGGTCGCGGCCTCGCTGATTCCGTTCCTTGAGCACGATGACGCGAACCGCGCATTGATGGGCGCCAACATGCAGCGTCAGGCGGTGCCTTGCCTGCGTCCCGAGAAGCCCGTCGTCGGTACGGGTATCGAGCGCACGGTGGCGGTCGACTCCGGTACGACCGTGCAGGCCCTGCGTGGCGGCATCGTCGATCATGTCGACGCCGAGCGTGTCGTTATCCGCGTCAACGACGAAGAAAACGTCGCCGGCGAAGTGGGTGTCGACATCTACAACATGATCAAGTACACGCGTTCGAACCAGAACACCAACATCAACCAACGTCCTATCGTCGCGCGCGGCGATAAGGTCGCCAAGGGTGACGTGCTCGCCGACGGCGCATCAACGGATCTGGGTGAATTGGCGCTGGGTCAGAACATGCTGATCGCGTTCATGCCCTGGAACGGCTACAACTTCGAGGATTCGATTCTGATCTCCGAGAAGGTTGTTGCCGATGACCGCTACACCTCGATCCACATCGAGGAACTGACGGTTGTCGCGCGCGACACGAAGCTCGGACCTGAGGAAATCACGCGCGACATCAGCAACCTGGCCGAAACGCAACTGAATCGTCTCGACGATTCGGGCATCGTCTACATCGGCGCCGAAGTCAGCGCCGACGACGTGCTGGTCGGCAAGGTCACGCCCAAGGGCGAGACCCAGCTGACGCCGGAAGAAAAGCTGTTGCGCGCCATTTTCGGCGAGAAGGCTTCGGACGTGAAAGATACGTCGCTGCGCGTGCCCTCGGGCATGACCGGCACGGTGATCGACGTGCAAGTCTTCACCCGCGAAGGCATCGTGCGCGACAAGCGCGCTCAGTCCATCATCGACGATGAACTGCGCCGCTATCGCCAGGATTTGAACGACCAGTTGCGCATCGTCGAAAACGATCAGTTCGATCGTATCGAAAAGATGTTGGTGAACAAGACCGTCAATGGCGGTCCCCGCAAGCTCGCCAAGGGCGCGACGGTCACCAAGCCGTATCTGGCCGACATGGACCGCTGGCAGTGGTTCGACATCCGCCTGGCCGACGAGCAGCACGCCGTGGTGCTCGAGCAGGCCAAGGAGTCGCTCGAACAGAAGCGTCACCAGTTCGATCTGGCGTTTGAAGAAAAGCGCAAGAAGCTCACGCAAGGCGACGAATTGCCGCCGGGCGTGTTGAAGATGATCAAGGTCTACCTGGCCGTCAAACGCCGCCTGCAACCGGGCGACAAGATGGCCGGTCGTCACGGCAACAAGGGTGTGGTTTCTCGTATCACCCCGGTGGAAGATATGCCGCACATGGCCGACGGTACCCCCGCCGACATCGTGCTGAATCCGCTGGGCGTGCCGTCGCGGATGAACGTCGGGCAGGTGCTCGAGGTTCACCTGGGCTGGGCCGCCAAGGGCGTGGGCCATCGTATCGGCGACATGTTGCGCGACGAGCGCACGGCGCAGGTCAAGAACGTGCGTGCCTACCTCGACAAGGTCTATAACTCGACCGGTTCGAGCGCGCGCATCGACGAACTGACCGACACCGAAGTCATCGAAATGGCGCACAACCTGAAGAAGGGTGTGCCGTTCGCGACCCCCGTCTTCGACGGTGCGACCGAAGCCGAAATCACGAAGATGCTGGAGCTGGCCTACCCGGACGATATCGCCAAGCGATTGAATCTGACGGAAAGCCGCACGCAGGCATGGCTGGTGGACGGTCGTACGGGCGAGCAGTTCGAACGCCCCGTCACGATCGGCTACATGCACTACCTGAAGCTGCATCACCTGGTTGACGACAAAATGCACGCCCGTTCGACCGGACCTTACTCGCTCGTCACCCAACAGCCGTTGGGCGGTAAAGCGCAGTTCGGCGGCCAGCGTTTCGGGGAAATGGAAGTGTGGGCGCTGGAAGCTTATGGCGCCGCTTACACCCTGCAGGAAATGCTGACGGTGAAGTCCGATGACATCAACGGCCGTACCAAGGTATACGAAAACATCGTCAAGGGTGACCACGTGATCGATGCCGGTATGCCGGAATCGTTCAATGTGCTGGTGAAGGAAATCCGCTCACTGGCCCTGGACATGGATTTGGAGCGTAACTAATGAAAGCGCTACTCGACCTCTTCAAGCAAGTCTCGCAGGACGAACAGTTCGATGCCATCAAGATCGGCATCGCGTCCCCCGAGAAGATCCGTTCGTGGTCTTACGGCGAAGTCCGTAAGCCCGAGACGATCAATTACCGTACGTTCAAGCCCGAGCGCGACGGCCTGTTCTGCGCCAAGATCTTCGGTCCCATCAAGGACTACGAATGCTTGTGCGGCAAGTACAAGCGCCTGAAGCACCGTGGCGTGATCTGCGAAAAGTGCGGCGTCGAAGTGACGGTCGCCAAGGTGCGTCGCGAGCGCATGGGCCACATCGAGTTGGCCAGCCCGGTCGCGCACATCTGGTTCCTGAAGAGCTTGCCGTCCCGTCTGGGCATGGTGCTCGACATGACGCTGCGCGACATCGAACGCGTGCTGTACTTCGAAGCATGGTGCGTGATCGAACCCGGCATGACCCCGCTCAAGCGCGGTCAGATCATGTCGGACGACGATTTCCTCGCCAAGACCGAAGAGTACGGTGACGACTTCCGTGCCCTGATGGGCGCCGAAGCCGTGCGCGAACTGCTGCGCACCATCGACATCGACCGCGAAGTGGAAACGCTGCGCGGCGAGTTGAAGGCCACCAGCTCGGAAGCGAAGATCAAGAAGATCTCCAAGCGTCTGAAGGTGTTGGAAGGCTTCCAGAAGTCCGGCATCAAGGCCGAGTGGATGGTCATGGAAGTGCTGCCCGTGTTGCCGCCGGACTTGCGTCCGCTGGTGCCGCTGGACGGCGGCCGCTTCGCGACCTCCGACTTGAACGACCTGTACCGCCGCGTCATCAACCGCAACAACCGTCTGAAGCGCCTGCTCGAACTGAAGGCGCCCGAGATCATTCTGCGCAACGAAAAGCGCATGCTGCAGGAAGCCGTCGACTCGCTGCTCGACAACGGCCGCCGCGGCAAGGCCATGACGGGCGCCAACAAGCGTCAGTTGAAGTCGCTGGCCGACATGATCAAGGGCAAGAGCGGTCGTTTCCGTCAGAACTTGCTGGGCAAGCGCGTCGACTACTCGGGCCGTTCGGTCATCGTGGTGGGCCCGCAGCTCAAGCTGCATCAGTGCGGTTTGCCCAAGCTGATGGCGCTCGAACTGTTCAAGCCGTTCATCTTCAACCGCCTCGAAATGATGGGTCTCGCGACCACGATCAAGGCGGCGAAGAAGCTCGTCGAAAGCCAGGAACCGGTGGTCTGGGACATTCTCGAAGAAGTCATTCGCGAACACCCGGTCATGCTGAACCGCGCGCCGACGCTGCACCGTCTGGGCATCCAGGCGTTCGAGCCGGTCCTGATCGAAGGCAAGGCCATCCAGCTGCACCCGCTCGTCTGCGCGGCGTTCAACGCCGACTTCGACGGCGACCAGATGGCTGTTCACGTGCCGCTGTCGCTCGAAGCGCAATTGGAAGCCCGCACGCTGATGCTGGCCTCCAACAACATCCTGTTCCCGGCCAACGGCGAACCGTCGATCGTGCCGTCGCAGGATATCGTGCTGGGTCTGTACTACACGACGCGCGAGCGCATCAACGGCAAGGGCGAAGGCTTGTTCTTCACCGACGTGGCCGAAGTGCAACGTGCGTACGACAACCGTGAAGTCGAGCTGCAAAGCCGCATCACGGTGCGTCTGACCGAGTACGAGCGCGACGAACAAGGCGAATGGCAACCGGTGATCCGTCGTCACGAAACGACGGTCGGCCGTGCGCTGCTTTCCGAAATCCTGCCGCGTGGCCTGCCCTTCACCGTGCTGAACCGCGCGCTGAAGAAGAAGGAAATCTCGCGTCTGATCAACCAGTCGTTCCGCCGTTGCGGTCTGCGCGACACGGTGATCTTTGCCGACAAGCTGATGCAGTCGGGTTTCCGTCTCGCCACGCGCGGTGGTATCTCGATCGCCATGGGCGACATGTTGATCCCGGAAGCCAAGGAAGGCATTCTTGCCGCCGCCGGCGCCGAAGTGAAAGAAATCGACAAGCAGTACTCGTCGGGTCTGGTCACGTCCCAGGAACGCTACAACAACGTGGTGGACATCTGGGGCAAGGCCGGCGACAAGGTCGGCAAGGCGATGATGGAACAGCTCGCGACCGAGCCCGTGACCAACCGTCACGGCGAGGAAGTGCGCCAGGAATCGTTCAACTCCATCTACATGATGGCCGACTCGGGTGCGCGCGGTTCGGCCGCCCAGATTCGCCAGCTCGCAGGTATGCGTGGCCTGATGGCCAAGCCGGACGGCTCGATCATCGAGACGCCGATTACCGCGAACTTCCGCGAAGGTCTGAACGTTCTGCAGTACTTCATTTCCACCCACGGTGCCCGTAAGGGTCTGGCCGACACGGCCTTGAAGACGGCGAACTCGGGTTACCTGACCCGCCGTCTCGTGGACGTGACGCAGGATCTGGTCATCATCGAGAACGACTGCGGCACCTCGCTCGGTTATTCGATGAAAGCCCTGGTCGAAGGTGGTGAAGTCATCGAACCGTTGCGCGACCGTATTCTGGGTCGTGTGGCGGCGTTGGACATCATCAACCCGGACACGCAGGAAACCGCCATCACGGCCGGCACCCTGCTGGACGAAGACCTGGTCGAGCAGATCGATCGCATCGGTGTCGACGAAGTGCGCGTGCGCACGCCGCTCACCTGCGAAACGCGTCGCGGTTTGTGCGCGCATTGCTATGGTCGCGATCTGGGTCGCGGTTCGATGGTCAACGTCGGCGAAGCGGTCGGTGTTATCGCCGCCCAGTCGATCGGTGAGCCGGGTACGCAGCTCACGATGCGGACGTTCCACATCGGTGGCGCGGCCTCGCGTGCAGCCATGGCCAGCGCCGTGGAAACGAAGTCCAACGGTACGGTCGGTTTCGCGAGCACGATGCGTTATGTGACCAACGCCAAGGGCGAGCGCGTTGCGATTTCCCGTTCCGGTGAGATCGTCATCAGCGACGACAGCGGCCGCGAACGCGAACGTCACAAGATTCCGTACGGCGCGACCGTGCTGGTCGGCGACGGCGATGCCGTCAAGGCCGGTGCCCGTCTGGCCACGTGGGATCCGCTGACGCGTCCGATTGTGTCCGAGTACGCGGGTTCCGTCCGCTTCGAGAACATCGAAGAAGGCGCAACCGTGGCCAAGCAGGTCGACGATGTGACGGGTCTGTCCACGCTGGTCGTGATCACGCCCAAGACGCGCGGCGGCAAGGTTGCGGCACGTCCGCAGATCAAGCTGGTGGGCGAGAACGGCGATGACGTCAAGATCGCCGGTACCGACCACGCCGTGAACATCACGTTCCCGGTGGGCGCGCTGATCACGGTGCGTGACGGCATGAAGGTCTC
>Ga0256883_1000562_pt1 | contig 11409 bp, 9 predicted proteins | sample MC6MC0491MT_FD_186337 | JGI IMG/M metagenome (GOLD analysis project Ga0256883, IMG submission 186337) | Metatranscriptome of enriched soil aggregate microbial communities from Iowa State University, Ames, United States - MC6-MC0491-MT... | ecosystem: Environmental > Terrestrial > Soil >...
CTGGAACTCAAGGAGCAGCGGGTAGAGATCGCCGACAAGGTTGGCTCGCTCTACCCCAGCAAGCAGGAATTCAAAGAAGCGTGGCCCGCAGTGGTACGCGGCACGGCATTGGGATCGGCATTGGGCATCCTGCCCGGCGGCGGATCGGTGCTTTCGGCATTTGCGTCGTACACACTCGAGAAAAAGATGTCGGCCAATCCGGAGCGTTTCGGTAAAGGCCACCCCGCGGGCCTGGCGGGCCCGGAGTCGGCCAACAATGCCGGCGCGCAAACCTCGTTCATTCCCTTGCTCACGCTGGGCATCCCGGGCAACGCCGTGATGGCGCTGATGGTGGGCGCGATGACGATTCACAACATCCAGCCCGGCCCGCAGGTGATGACCAGTCATCCGGAACTGTTCTGGGGCCTGATCGCCTCGATGTGGATCGGCAATCTGATGCTGGTCGTCCTCAACCTGCCGCTGATCGGCATCTGGGTAAAGTTGTTGCGCGTGCCCTACCGCATGCTTTTCCCCGCGATCCTGGTGTTCTGCACGATCGGCGTGTACTCACTGAACTACAACGTGTTCGACATCTTCATGTTCGCGGTGTTCGGCGTGATCGGGTATGTGTGGAGCAAGCTCAAATGCGAAGGCGCGCCACTGTTGCTCGGCCTGGTGCTGGGCCCGATGATGGAAGAGAACTTCCGCCGGGCACTCCTGCTGTCGCGCGGCGATTACACCACGTTCGTCACACGCCCGCTGTCGGCGTCATTGCTTGCGGCAGCCGCCGTTCTGCTGGTGCTGGTGACGCTGCCGTCGCTGCGCAAGAAACGCGATGAGGCGTTCGTCGAAGAAGACTGAACCCCTCGTCCGACCCGTTGGCTCTTGGCCTGGTCTCGCAAATCGCGAGCTCCAGGTTTTTTTTGTCGATTGCGTTTTGCCTGTCCGTGTTGTCCGGTGAGCGCGGTGCCCGATCACTAACGTCCTGCGACCATCCTGATGGCCCTGGGGCCACATCGCCGACCCCGAACCGGATGTGAAGGGCAATCTAGGGTATACCCCTACTGATAGGGCGTGTTTTCAAGGGATTAAAGCCACGCTTGCTAAAATGTTGCGGCGCAACTTGACCGTTGCGAGATCGTACGCATTTTTCTGGGCGCTGCTGTTACACGGTTTGGGATCGGTTTTGGATCTGTCTGGCACCATGTGGCCTCCGTGCGCCGCCTATGGATTGTTGTTTCTGCAGGCCCTCGCCGGCTGCGGAGGCCATGCGCCCGCGTGCAAAGCCACGCCCCACTCTCTTTCTAGACATCCCGGAAGTTATGAAAAAAATCCTTAAAACACTAGCGGGGCTCATTGTGGTCCTCGCAGTGGTCGCCGTGGTTTTCCTCTACTGGCCGCTATACAAGGGCGCGCCCCCAAAATCCGATAATGAACAGCCCGTGGACGTGGTCCTGATCGGTGGTGGCGTCATGAGCGTCACCCTGGCGACGTATCTGCAAGAGCTCGAGCCGGGCTGGAAAATGAAGCTGTTCGAACGCATGGACGGCGTTGCGATGGAAAGTTCGGACGGCTGGAACAATGCCGGTACGGGCCACTCGGCGTTTGCCGAGCTCAACTACACCCCCGAGCTCGAAGACGGTTCGATCGAAACGAAGCGCGCGGTGGGCATTGCCGAGCAGTTCGAGGTGTCGCGCCAGTTCTGGTCGCACCAGGTCAAGCGCGGCCATCTGCAAGAGCCGTCGGCTTTCATCAATCCCACGCCGCACATGAGCTTCGTCTGGGGCGATGAAAACATCGAATACTTGCGCAAGCGTCACGCGGCGCTGATCAAGAACCCGCTCTTCTACGGCATGGAATTTACCCAGGATCAAGAACAGATCCGCAAGTGGGCGCCGTTGATGATCGAAGGCCGCGACCCGAAGCAAAAGCTCGCCGCGACCTACATGCCCCTGGGCACCGACGTGAACTTCGGCGTGATCACGCGCGAACTCACGAAGTCGTTGCAGACCAACCCGAACTTCGAACTGCAGCTTGGCCACGAAGTGCGCGGCCTGCATCAGAACGACGACAAGACCTGGAACGTTACGGTACACGACCTGAAGTCGGGTAACGATACGACGATCAAGTCGAAATTCGTGTTTATCGGTGCCGGTGGCGCCTCGCTCAAGCTCCTGCAGATGTCCGGCATTCCGGAATCCAAGGACTACGCCGGTTTCCCGGTGGGCGGCCAATTCCTGGCTTTCGAATCGCCGGAAATCAGCGCGCGTCATAACGTGAAGGCGTACGGCAAGGCCGAAGCCGGCTCGCCGCCGATGTCGGTGCCGCATCTGGATGCACGCAAGCTGGACGGCAAGCCCGTCACGCTGTTCGGCCCCTTTGCCCTCTTCAGCACCAAGTTCCTGAAGGAAGGTTCGTGGTTCGATTTGTTCTCGTCGGTCAACCACAACAATGTGGCGGGCATGCTCGCCGTGGGTTCGGAAAACCTGGATCTGGTGCGCTACCTCGCGCAGCAAGCCGCCCTTACCGACGAAGACCGTCATGCCGAGTTGATCAAGTACTTCCCCGAAGCCAAGCGCAGCGACTGGAAGCTGGTCACGGCCGGCCAGCGCGTGCAGGTCATCAAGCGTGATCCGCAGAAGGGCGCGATCCTGCAGTTCGGCACCGAAATCGTGACCGACAAGGAAGGGACGATCGCCGCATTGCTGGGCGCATCGCCCGGCGCCTCGACGTCGCCCCCCATCATGCTGAACGTGCTGGCGAAGGCTTTCCCTCAGGAAATGGCCGCCGGCTGGGAGACGCGTCTGAAGGAAATCGTGCCCTCGTATGGCCGCAAGATCAACGAGAGCCCTGCGCTCACAAACGAGATTCGCCGCATGACCAGCGAGACGTTGAAGCTGCCGTATCTGACGGTGCCGGACGCCGCCACGGCAAACCTGACACCCCAGCCCTCGGCCGATCCCAAGATCACGCCGAAGCCGTCGGACAAAAGCGATCGCACGAATGTGGAACTGCAAGCGCTCTGATTTTGAAGCGTAAGCCCCGGGGATAAGTTCACTGCCCCAATGAAATCGGCCCCTTCGAGATGAAGCGGCCGATTTTTTATGCCTCTGTGCGTGTGCCGATTCGCCTCAACTGCCGTCGCCCGTGACGCTCCAGACGGCGTTGCCCACATCGTCCGCAATGAGCAGCGCACCGTCAGCGCTCTGCGTCATGCCCACTGGCGCACCATACAAATCCTTCTGGTCGGCAGAGTAAAACCCACTCACTACCGTTTGGGCAAGACCCGTCGGCACGCCATTGGCAAACGGCACGTACACCACTTCATACCCGCTCAGTGGGGTGCGATCCCAACTGCCGTGTTCGGCCACGAACGCGCCGCCCTTGTACTTCGCCTGCAATCCGGCACCCGTGTAGAACCACAACCCCAAGGGCGCCACATGCGAGGCCAACGCATAGTCGGGCCTGATCGCTTTCTTCACCAGATCGGGGCGCTGCGGCATCACCCGCTCATCCACATTCTGGCCGTAATAGCTGTAGGGCCAGCCGTAGAATCCGCCTTCGCGTACGGCGGTCATATAGTCCGGCACCAGATCGGCGCCGATTTCATCGCGCTCGTTGACGATCGCCCAAAGCTTGCCGCTCTGCGGTTCCCATTGCAGCCCAGTCGGATTGCGCAAACCGGACGCATAGACGCGACTGCCGCGTGTGGCCACGTCGACCTCCAACACGGCCGCGCGCCGGTATTCCACCTCCAGGCCATTCTCGGTGATGTTGCTGTTCGAACCCACGCCGACATAAAGCTTGCGCCCATCCGGGCTCGCCAGCAGTGCCTTGGTCCAATGGTGATTGATCGTACTCGGCAGATCGGTGAACTCGGTGCCGGGATCGGACATCTTCGTTTCACCCGGCGTATAGCGGTACTGCATGATGCTGTCGGTATTCGCCACATACAGCGTGTTGCCGATCAACTGCACGCCAAACGGCGAATGCAGGTTTTCGATGAACACGTGCTTTTCCCACGCGCCACCGCCCGGGCTCTTGCGCAGCAAAGTGATGCGGTTCCCACCTTTACCGCCTTTCCCGGATTGATTCTTCACCACCGTGGCAATCAATTGCTTGGGCGTGGTGACGGCTTCGGTACCCGGCCCGTTGGACTCCACGACAAGCACGTCGCCATTGGGCAGCGTGTAGAGCATCCGGGGATGCAGCAGATCGGCCGCGATCTTCTCGATCTTCAAGCCGCTTGCCACCTTGGGCGCCGCACCGGCCGCCCACCCTTTGCCATCCGGCACCTGCATGGGCGGAACCAGAAAATTCTGCGCCTTCGGCAGGGTGGGATCGGCGCCCATCTGCTTGACGGGATCGACCTGCGCTTTCTCACTGCAACCGCTTACGAGCACGACCAACGCCACCGATAGCGCGCCCAACGACTTGGATTTATTCATGGCCACGCTCCTGATAATCGAACCGGTGCAGCGACAGAACGATATGTGCCACGCACAGCAACAACACGGTTACCGCAGAAAGCCAGACGCCTTGCGGGATGACCGCATAGGCATCGCGACTGTGGACGAATGCGTTCACGATGGCCGCGACGATGGCCAGCAGGTTCAACCAAAAGTGCAGCTTCCTGGCGCCCGCGGTGGTGCGCGACCGCACAAACCACACGGAGACGAGGTTGATCAATCGCGGAATGATGGCAAGGATCAGTCCGAATACGATCAACCACGCGGCAGCCTTCATCCACAGAATCCCGCCCGTGCGCATATACAGCACGTCGAAAATGAAAGCGGCTACGAAGAAGCCAAACGGCAGTGGATCGAGCAGCGCAAACACGACCGTGGCGAGCCGCGACCGGTGGCCTTCGGCATGGGTTTTCATAGACGTCCTTTGTGCGGATGACGAAATAAGGGGGCGATCGATCGAGACAGGTTACAAACTCACTGTACGAGGATGCTGCTGAACGGCGGTTGAACTCCGTACGATTGGCTTGGGCGGTTAACCGTCTGCCTTCACCTCGCCGCCTCATCAGGAGTCAGACCCCATGCCGGAATCGACCATTCCCTCGCCCGACGCGCTCCCACAACGAGCCGGTCCCGCCCCCAAGGTGTACCCGGGGCCGCCCCAGCATCAACTCGAGCAGCATCCCGAGCAGGCGCAGTGGCAAGCGCTGCGCACGCTGGTGGAGCAATGGGAATCGGCCGACAAGGCACCCACCTTGCGTGGCACACCCGGCACGCTGGGTCTTTTTCTTCCGAAAGCGCGCGCAGGCGTGGGCGAGTACGGTTTCCTGATCGGACGCGAATTCGCGCATCATCATCCCGATGATGGCGGCCTGCACATGACGCTGCCCAGCGCCTGGTGCAAGGCGGTGATCGCCCGCGGTTGGGGCGAGCCGCATGTGTGGGCCGGGCGCCCTACGGTGTCCGCCAATACGGTGCTTGTATATGCGCCCCGCAATGCGCAGGAGATCGATGTGGTTCGACGCCTGATCGAGGTTTCAGAGGGCTTCGCGGACGGCACCTTCGTCGACTAGCGCGGACCCGAATCGCGCGTCGCGCATCGGCAGGACGACTGTCCCGAAGGATGCCTGCTTGCGCTACAGCGCCGCAATCGCGCGCAAGAACGCTTCCTTCTGCTTCTCGTACTCCACGCCCGCCTGATCGCGCTGCGTGGCCAGATCGGCCATCGCATTTTCGGATTTCGCCAGGAGATCCATGTAGCGGCGGCCCAGTTCGCTATCGGGCGGTACGGCACTGAGATTGTCGCGCAGGCGCGATTGCTCGCCAGTCTGCGTCTCGATTCTGCTATCGATATCGGCCATCTTGCGCTCGGTGGCCGCCCACGTGCGACGCTGCTGTGCGAGCGCCTTGAGCTTGGCACTCAACGCCGGTGCGGCAGGCGCATTCGCCAGCATGATCAGCACTTGTTCATCGCTGTCGGTCAGCGCGAAGGTGTCGGTGCCAGGCAGTTCGTCCGTCACGCTCACTTCTGCCGTGGCACCCGCGGCCACATCGATCCGCAAGCGGCGATGCGTGGCCGTTTCGCTATCCAGGCGATCCGAGCGCGTGGTCCAGCCCGCTTGTTTGGGATGCTCGATGACGATCACACGCGGCGCATCGCTGGCGCCTTTGATGCGATACGTGGTCACGGTGCGCGACAGGCTCCGGATCTGCGCCACGCCCTCGCTCACCTTCACATCCACCATCTGCTCTTCGGGTTTCACTTCCGAGGTGATCTCGACCTTGCGATCGGCCGCGAAACTTGCCAGGCGCGATTCGCCCGCCGGCAACGCAGGCATCCTGGCATCGCCCACAAAGCCCGACGCACCGTCGTACACCGTGAGGATGCCGGGCGGCAGCGTGCTGGGCGACGTGTTCTTGAGCATCACGGCCGATACCGGATTGAACGACCGCATCTCAGGTTGGAACACGGCCAGACGCTCAGCCGGCAGCGCCACGTCCACGAACGGCACCGAAAGCGTTTGACCGCGCGCCAGCGTCACAGGCTGCGGCAAATGAAAGCTCACGTTCGTCATGTTCTCTTGCGCGCTCGCCGCCTGTGTGGGCGCGGCGGGCGGGGCCATCGGTGCCGGCATGGGCGCGGCGGCCGGACGCGGGCGGGCCATGTCGGCCGACATCATCGCCGACGATTCGGCGCGCGCACCGGCACCCCTGCCGCCTTGCACCTCCGCCTGCTTGCGTGCCACCGCGACGCCTGCCGAGTTGTCTGCGCGGGGGACTTCGCCCACGCCAACCGTCACCGGCACCTCCGGCCGCTGGCGCCAGTACCGGTCGTGCAGTTTCTGGGTGAGTGTGACCGGCGCGCCGGATACCAGCGTCAGGTCCACATCCTTCCAGTCCTGGCCCGTCGCATTTTCCAGTACCGCCCAACCTTGCAGACGCGCATCGCCCGTGTCGCCGATCACCAGGCGAAAGGCCGGCTTCCATACCGGTGCCGCAGTGATGTAGCTCAAACCGACCGACCGCTCGCCTGCTCCCTTCACGCTCACGGCCACGGCGCGCAATCGATCGTTGCCGGCGCGGCCCAGCGATTGAACGGCATCGGCCACGCGATCGCGCATTGCAGTGTCGAGAATATCGACGGTGGCATCGGCGCCAAGTCGCAGCACATCGATGCGCTTATCCTGCGTGAGCACCGACAATCGATGTTCGGCGATCGTCTCGCCTTCCGGGGTTTTGACACGGTTGCTGTCCGTGCCCAACACTGCCCCTTCGATGCTGCGTCCGCCCGAGGTCGCACGCACCTGAATGCCTTTCAACCGCTGCAGCAGCGCGGGCAACGAACCGATGGTTTTGGCATCGAACGGCAGCGTCGAAAACGTTTCTTCAACGGGCGAGAGCCCGTCCAATGTGAGGGAGTCGAGCGTGCCGGCAGGGTCGCTCACCAACAGGCTTTTGAGCACATCGTTGACCTGTGCCAACGGCACCTCGACACGCACCGTGCCGTTGCCATTGACATTGGCCACGCGATGCACCTCGGCCACCCCGCCTGACGACAGCGTGATGCGATCGATACGCGCGGCGTCGGCGGGCGACACTGCCAATTGCGCGGCACTGGCCGCAGTGGCCGAGATCAGCGCAAAACCAAGCACGGTGGAAAAAGCGTTTGAGCGCATGAGGCGTCCGCGAAGTTTGGGGGTCGTTGGACTGTAGCGGCCAAGACCGAAGGCTGCAAGCGCTCGGATGTGAGCGAGAATGTCGAACGGGCGCGCAGCGCGAGACGAGTCCACGCCTCACATCAGCATGATGTCCCGCACGTCTTTCAGCGCCACGGCAAACTCGATGTCCGCGCCGGCCAGCACGTCGCGTTGCGCCAGGTCGCCAAACGTCAGCCCCGTCAGGGCTTGGATCGCACCGATCGGCCGCTGCTGATCCTGAAACTCGCCAAACACGAATGTGGGCTCCAGATCCGCCACGGCGCGCGCCTGCGAACACAGGTAAGCAATGGCGGAGAGCGCCCCCGATTCGTCGTGCACGAACGCCACGACTTTCCAGAACTGGCGCGGAATCTTTATCCCATGAACGACGGGATCGTCGGCGCGAAACACCGGGCCGGTAAACACGCTGATGCGCATCCGGTCGCGTTGGGTATTGGCCAACACGTAATCCTCAACCTCGTTCCATAATCCGCCGTTGAAGCCTTGTACTTGCGGCGCGGCATTGGTGGCATGAAACGTATCGGCATCGGCCTGGCGCGCCGTCTTCTTGCTGCCCCAATTCGGATCCTGCCTGCGCGTCATGTGACCGCGGCTGAAGTAGCCCGCCTTTTGGTCGCCATAAACCTCTTTCAGAATTTGATATTTCTGATCGATGCGCGGATCGTATTTCCAGATATTGGTGCGCGGCACGTCGATCGCCTGCGCCCCATCGATATTGCAGGCACTGTAAATCGGCAACCTGCGCGACTTGGAAACTACGACGGAAAAGTGGGTGTAATCCAGCACATGCGTCTTGCGCCACCGCCACGTGTGCGTGGCGGCATCGCGCGCCACCGTAGCCGCCAGGCGCGGCAACGGGACTGACGCAGCGGGGTCGATAAACACGGGATCGAAACCCTGGCGATCGTCATAAGTATCGATCGGGTCGGGTGTGACACGAACCCGCTTGGGTTCGAGGGCGGCGTCGGCCGCAAAGCGGAAGCGAGGTTTCATATGCGCAAGGATCGCCGATGAATATGACAAGCGCCCGATACCTCTCGAACGCACTCACTACCCTCAACACGCCTGCAATGCGCGAGTGCCGAAAGGCTGACCATTGGCCAGTATCAGGTCGATATCAGGCGGGTGCCTTCAGGCGCCGGCGCGGCGGACGGACACTCACCACGCGCTCGGGCGAGAACGTCCACTGCGACATGCCTTTGACCGCAGAGGCGATCTCGGCCTTCGGGCCATCGACCAACAGCGTGCCCGGCAAGGTATCGATCACCTTCACGCGATCGAAACAAGACAACAAGCTGCTCACCTCCTGTTGAGAAGGATCGTTTGCACCTTGATAGCAAATGACGTAGCGGCTCATGATGTTTTCATCCTACATCAAAATTCCTGCACCCTCAAAGTTTACGCCGAACCCCAATTTCTCGGCCTCGTTCAGCGCCAATCTCAGGATCTCGTCCGAGCGTTTCTGGTTGCGCGCCATCCCCAGCAGACGGGGATGTTTTGCCAGTAACCGCGCTACAGCGCCGCTCATTACCGGGCAGGCCATGGACGTCCCATCCATCACGGCATAGCCATCGATATAGGTCGACACAATGCCCACACCGGGGCCGGTCAGGCTCACTTCACTCCCGACGTTGCTGAACGCCGCCACGAAATTCTTGCGATCCACGCCAAACGGCTTGGCCACTTCCAGCGTTTGCAGCGCACCGCGCGGAAACGTACCGCGCCGCCCCATCGCTGTAACGGCCATCACCTGGCTGTAGCGCGCGGGGTAGCTCACCGGTGCCCGATAATCGTTGCCTGTGGCGGCCACACAGACCACACCGAGCGCACGCGCCCGCTGGATTTCGCGCAGCACATCCGGCACATCGCCCGCGCCGCCCAGCGACAGATTGATCACATCGCAGCCATCGTCCACCGCTTGCCGAATGCCCTTGGCGATGTTGAACGACGTGGCGGTTTCCTGGCTGCGGCCAAAGACGCGATACACGTTGAGTGCAGCGGCCGGCGCTACCCCGCGCACCCCCTTACCCGGCGCTGCGCGTCCCGCGATGATGCCGGCCACATGCGTGCCGTGCCCGACCTGATCGGCCACATCGCTCGCCTTCTCGCCCTGCACCACATTCACGCCGCGCGCAACCTTCAGATCCGGGTGCTTGGCCACGCCGGTGTCGATCACGGCAACCCGCACCCCTTCACCGTCACCATCCGCGCCTTCAAAGCCAAAGTGCCGCCGCGCGTCGCCGGTGGCGAAGTCGATCGGCCGGCACGCGATGCGCAATGTATCGGCACCGACCGCAGCCTTCGCCACGTAGGCCTGCCAATATCCGCTTGCGGGATAAGCCTCCACCGACTCGAGTGCGGTCACGTCCTGCGGAAACATCAATCTCGCCCGGCCGCGCGCGTTGGTGCGGCTGCTCGCTCCCACCCGCTCGGCGCGATTCACGTAGCCCACCACATCCACATTGGGAAGGGGCGCGCCGCTTTCAGCGTCGACCACATCCACCGTCAAGGCGATGCGGGCGCGCGCCTGCAAGCCGATGAACGGGATGACGATTGGGTGCCGCAGCCACAGCGGCGCTAGCTCGCCCACCGGCAGAATGCGCAAGCCGGGTTGCTCCAGCAACAGGGCCAAGCGTTCGTCATCGGTCATGTTGACCAGCACCGTATCGCCGGGCGCCACGCGATCGACGATCTGCATGCCGGCCAGCAACGCATCCTCGGATGGGCGCGCGCGGCTGCCTTGCCGATACGTGCCCATCTGGCGCACGAATGCGGGGCTGGCGCCGGGGTTGTCCACGTTCCACATATTGGTGCTGGGCAACAGCACATACGCCGATCGGCGTTTCGAAATTGCGGTCGTCATGCGGGCGCCTCCTGCAGGAATAACGGATCGACGCAACGCCGCGCAAACTGTCGGCACATCGATGGTCGGGTCCCATTACACACCGGCCGTATTTCAGGGCGAAGATGCCGCCCTTCGCAGCGACCGGCTGTCAGCTTGCACAATACCCCGAATGCACGCCTGCGATCGGCAATATCCAAGCGTGCGCCGGCCGCAGCGCATGCCACGAAGCCCTCGCGGCATGCGCTGCGGCCCACCTCGAGGCCCTCAGAACGACGCGGTGACGCTCGCGTAGTACGCGCGGCCCATTTCGTTATAGGTTTGCGCGCCTGCGTAATCCGCCACGCCTGCGCGATACAGGCGCTTGTCGAACACATTGCTCACCCCGACCACCAAGCGCAGATTGTCGTTGATGGTGTAGCGGGTGTTCAGGCCCAGCAACGCGTAGGGCGAGATATCGCGCTGATTGGCTTCGGCAATCTCAACGTTGCGCCGCGCGCTGTAGCTCGGCGACTTCTGTTTGCCGTACCACGTCACATTGGCCTGCATGCCCCACTTTTCGGTTGCGCGCCAATCCAGCACCGAATTGACCGTGAAACGCGGAATCACACTCAGCGGCTCGCCCGTCGTCTTATCTTTCGACTCGATCATGTAGGTAAAGTTCGTGGTCCAGTCCCAGGCGGTTGCCAACGGAACGAAGAGATTGCCTTCAAGTCCCTGCACCACCGCACGGTCGGCATTTTCCCACTGCAGTACGCGCTGCCCGGTGCCCGGCAGAAGCGCCACGAACTGATTACCCGCCACGATCTTGTTTTTGTAATCGTTGCGGAAGTAGGCGCCGCTGGCGCGCCAGCTTCCCGAATCGTAGGCCAGGCCGATTTCCTTGTTGACGCTGGTTTCCGGC
>Ga0256883_1000569_pt1 | contig 11359 bp, 16 predicted proteins | sample MC6MC0491MT_FD_186337 | JGI IMG/M metagenome (GOLD analysis project Ga0256883, IMG submission 186337) | Metatranscriptome of enriched soil aggregate microbial communities from Iowa State University, Ames, United States - MC6-MC0491-MT... | ecosystem: Environmental > Terrestrial > Soil >...
ATTTTCTGCCAGGGTCTGCGCATACAGGCCGCTGGACTGCTCTTTGACCGCGCCAAACGGCCCACTGACCGCAATCGCCGCCAGCTTGCGGTCGCCGCGGTTTTTGGGAAGATACAGGTCGCCCACCAGGGTGATCCCGTATCGGTTCTGGAAGGACACCTTACGGTGATCGACTTTGTCACTTTCGGCGAAGGTTTTATCCCATGTGCTCACCATCGAAACAGGTGCATTTGGGTTGGTGTTTTCTGCATAACTCATTGTTGTCACTCCACTTAATGATGCACATAGCAGCATCGCAACGGACAGTTTTTGGGTAAATGTTTTCATGGAAATGAACCCTGGGTTGTTGTGTTGCGGTCATTATAGTTAGCAGAAATAGTGCTGATTAGAGGGCGAAAGCTGCTAGGATTCATATCATATTGTTATAAATCGGTAGGCATGATGGCAAAACGGGAAAACTATAATGAGCTGTACCTGTTCATGCAGGTGGTACGGGAGGGGAGCTTCACGGCGGCCGCGCTTCGGCTTGGGCTGGCGCAATCCGGTATCAGCCGCTCGGTTCGCGAGCTGGAAGCGCGATTGGGCGTTCAACTTCTGGTCCGCACCACGCGCAAGCTCTCGCTCACCCATGCCGGGGAACAGCTTTATCAGACCGCCGAGTCTGCATTCGATACGCTCGATACGGGTCTGGCGACCCTGGCACACTATCGTCAGACGCCGTCCGGCACGGTGCGTATTAATGCCAGCCAGCATGCTATCGATAAATGTCTGCTGCCAAAGCTCGCCATTTTTAAACAGCGTTACCCGGACATCAGGCTGGAACTGATGAATGAAAGCCGCTTCGTCGACATTATCGCCGAGCGGTTTGATGCGGGTGTCAGACTGGGGCCGGAAGTGGGGCAGGGAATGATTGCCGTGCGTATCACGCCTGATATGGAAATGGCCGCAGTGGCTGCCCCGGAACACTTCAGACGCTACGGTTTTCCGCAGACGCCAGCCGATTTAGTGGATCATCCCTGCATTGCCTATCAGTTTGCCGACGGTAGTGACTATCAGTGGGAACTGGTGCAGGACGGGAAAAAAATCACCCATCGGCCAGAGGGACAATGGGCGCTGTCTGACAGCTACATGGAAGCTGAAGCCGCCCGGCTGGGGCTTGGGCTGGCCTATGTCCCGGTGGAGCTGGTGGCTGACGATCTGGAGCGCGGAACGCTGATCAGGGTGTTGCAGCGCTATAGCCTGCGCATGGACGGGTTGTATCTCTATTATCCGCACCGCAACGTGTCGCCTGCCCTGAGGGCTGTGATCGATACGCTGAAAATATAGCTTTATTTCAGGGATAAAGAGAATGGCAGGAACACGCCTTCATTCATTTGGAAGATTTAAAGAGGGTATTGCAAGATGGACAGACAAGTTGAGAGCCTTTCTGAACGCGGCTAAAGCTGTGTTCTGAATCTTTTGCACAGCCTGGACATGTGCATTTCACTAAATAATTACGATGAGTTTGTGTTTTTTTACGTACTGACATAGGGAGCTCCTGCTATAAGGGGACAAAAACAATACACGATTAAAATGATGATTACTTATTATTTAACAATATTTGAAGAGATGAAGACGTCAGGAAGTATAAATAAAAAACCCGCTCGGGGCGGGTTCGTTTTATTATCAGTAGCACATAACTGCTCAGGCCAACGCCTTCATCGCTATCGTAAGCGCCACTGATAATGAGCACCTGTTACAGTGCAGTGACGTTACCGGCCGCAGGGCCTTTAGCGCCATTTTCAATGGTGAAGGATACTTTCTGACCTTCATCCAGAGTTTTGAAGTTATCGCCCTGGATTGCAGAGAAATGTACGAATACATCTTTGCTGCCGTCGTCAGGAGTGATAAAGCCAAAACCTTTATCTGCGTTGAACCATTTTACTAAACCAGTCATTTTATTAGACATAGATAATTCCTTAATTTATGAGCCACATAGTGCGGCGATGATGGCCTGTATTGAGAGAGTTACTTATTTGGCACTTAGGAGAAGGCTCATGAAGAAGGGATATCTAAGGATAACACCTGAACTGAGGACTGCTTTACTAAAACTGCTTTCATAAGGTCTGTTTTCCAAACCGATGACGCTATTAAGACATAGAATATTTATTACCGCAATGTAAATATTATTTTATTTTAACCATTTAAACACCCGGATGGCTGAACGGCTGATAATATCCTGAATACCCTATTAGCTGCCGCGGCCTGGCGAGAACCCAATATCCGCACCGTAGCGTGTCGCCTGCGCCTGGAGCGGTGATTGATACGCTTAAAATTTAGGGCAGCGTTGTCATTCTGGAAGGCGCCTCGCAAACCGCAAAGTAACCTTATGAAATTAAGTGTTAGGTCTTTTTCTCAACGGGTCGCGGTCGTAAAGTGCCTGCGTTGCGGCACATCCGCAATCGGGCGTAGGAACCCGCATCTACAGAGCGATATTTATATGTCGCGACAGCGCCGATCTCGTTAAAATTGCGGTGGCGCTGACGGAGCAGCCGCAAGGCTGGCCGTTTTCTCTGTGGGCGGTATTCCTACCTCTGTCAGCGCTACCCCCTCGAGCGTAGGAACTCATCGGGTGGTTCACCCAATTTTTATACACTGAGGATGCCTTACGATGGCTACTATCCCAACCCTGACTTACCTTCCATCTGACGAAAACGTCATTCTGCAACTTATCTCCCGACCGCTTCCGGCTGATGCCGATCTATTTGACGTCGCCGACAACTGCGCCGCGCTGGTGAGCGTGCTGGTCGAAACCGATGATGCCACGAGCCGTACTGCGCTGTGTGAGCGTCTTCTTCAGGCCCTGCGCAGGCTGCGTAAACTCTGCGATGTCGATCTTCCTCCCCATCTGATAGAACAGTTGATCATGGGGGAGAAACTAAACTCCTGCGTGCCGGACTGCTGGCAGGACACCCTGACTCAGGTGGACTATGTTCTGGCGCTGACACAGGCGGTGATGGGGGGCACGCTGCCCGCTCACGTAGCGAAAGAGCTTACGGGCCTGCTGCACGATATGGTGTGGCTGTTGGCTGAGTTTGTGAAGGAGCCGCGCATTACTGCGCATTAAGGACGCTGACGGGGAGGGGCGGCAGCGCCCCTTTGAAACCATGTAATTAATGCGATCAGTTCCCGGTATCCAGAAGCGACGTACCGTAGGAGTTGTCGATAGTACAAAGCCAGCGACCGTCGCTTTCCTGCCGAAAAACATAGGTCGCGCGACGCGACATTTCTGTTGTCCCTCCCTGACCATCAGGAAAACGCAGTACGGTTTCCATGATAACGAGGGCATTGCCGCCACCCTCGATTACCTGCATCTCCCCTTGTTCCACAATCAATTGGTCCTGGAAATAATCCGAGATAGCAATAAACGCGCTGCGGATGTTTTCTTTGCCTTTCACGGTCATGCCGGGCTTGACCACCAGAGCCGCGTCGTCGGCGTAGTACTCCATCAGGGCGTCATAGTTTTTGGTGGTGATGGCGTGGTCACAGGACTCAATGATCTGGCGTAGCGGGTGTGGGGTCATGCGTGATTCCTCATTATGGGGTAAACAGGTATTAACGTAACAGCCTGGTGCGTTTGTATAGCTACCAGGTTTAATGGCGGGAGAGGAACGTTACGTCTGCTAAGAGCGAGAAGCAGAAGTTCACAATTGGTGATGGCATTACGAACGTTTCGATGTATTGATCAACGGCACGCTAGTCACCTGTAACATATCGATAGATATGTTGTATCATTATTTCCATAGGAAAAATCTGCTTTGAAGCAGCTACTGATCGTGATTATTTGCATTGAAAGGTAATGGCAATGTGCGAAAGAACGTTTGAAAAAGAACTTTATTCTGAGTGGGTTATACGCAATAGCCTATACTGGATGAGTCCACTTACTCGATGGAAACTCCTTGAGGAGCTATCCTCTTGGACAATCTCTTTTGAAAACGATAGTCCCGAATGCCTCTATGAATTCGAGAGGCTGCTGAATGATTATACATTGCGAGAAAAGCTACAGCATAAAACAGGGGCGTTGAGAGATTCTATTGTCCATAAAGTGCTTCGCAGCGTAGATGAAAGGATTTCGTAATGGAATTGATGCCATTCAATTTTGACAGATTGCCTAATGGACGGGTTTTTATAAGCAACCTCGCAGGCTTTCATCACTTCATTAATGAGCAAGAGCTGCTTGATCTTTCTGATGAGCAAATCAGTGCGGATCAATCAAACGCACTAGAAAGCAAACTGTTCATAACCAACGAAAGCTCATCAGCTATTGCTCCCTATGCTTTAAGTTCTGCTTTTGCAAAACGATTAATGAATGAACTGGCGATCAGGCCAATTTTCATGATTGTGCCCACATTGCGTTGCGACCATACCTGCAAGTATTGTCAGGTCAGTAGAGCTTCAGTGAACGCCTCTGGTTATGATCTAGATCCCGATCTCATCCCTCATATCATTTCGACTATCAAAAAACTATCGATACCACCTTACAAGATAGAGATACAGGGTGGAGAGCCACTCTTGCGGTTCGATTTAATTCAGTCTATCTATGAGCAATGTACTGAAACGCTGGGAAGCACCGATTTTGAGATGGTGATAGCATCAAGCCTGTCTGTCTTGAATGAGGATATGCTTGAATGGTCGAGAGACAGGAACATAACGTTCTCTGTTTCGCTTGATGGTGAGGAAGTTGTTCACAACAGTAATCGAATTCTTGGTCATGGGCTTGCTTACAGTAGAACAGTATCAGGAGTAGAGGCTATCAAACGGTCTTTAGGCGCTGGTCGCGTTGCAACGGTTACTACAGTTACTAAAGATCTTATCAGGCATCCTGAATCGATTGTCCAAGCTCACTTGTCTCTTGGCCTCAAGGACATGTTTATCCGGCCTGTTAGTCCCTATGGGTTTGCACAAAAAGCATCGTTCACCTTTTCTATGGACGAATACTTAAGTTTCTATGCCTCGTTGATAGATGAAATCCTTAAGATCAACAATCAAGGGATAAGGGTTGTCGAACATTCGGCCTCCATTCATCTGAAAAGGATCTTCAATCCCGGTTTTAGTGGTTATGCGGATTTGAAGTCGCCAAGTGGGGTCGTGCTTAACAGTATTCTTTTCAATTATGACGGTCGAGTATATGGTAGCGATGAGAGCCGTATGTTGCAGAAGGTGAATCCTGAAACTGAGTTCAGTGCGGGTGAGGTTAAGACGCTATCATTTTCAAAGAGTCCTTACTATAACGCAGTATTGAGTTCATCGTTCAATTTTGCTTTGCCAGGTTGTGATACATGCGCGTATCAACCATTCTGCGGTGCAGACCCATGCCAGAACATAAGTGTACAAGGTGAGCCTGTCGGTGATAGGAGTCGTTCAACGTTTTGTCAGTATCACAAGGGGATGTTCAGATATCTGATGAACTCCATCTCAGAAGGTGGTCCGAAGGCTGAGATGCTAAAAGGATGGGCATATGTCTGAGGTTATCAGGAACGATATCTTTCATTTTGCTTCAAAAAAGAATGTGCCCACGGGGTTCTATCGGTTATGCAAACGAAAACCAGCGAACCCTTTATTCTTTTTGCCCAATTTACTGGTAGTTGCTGAAGGCAATAATGATGCCATTCAACCATGCTTTGATTACTCTGTTATTAGCACCGAATTATTTGAGTCGATTGAAGATGGAGATATTGGGATAATCAACAATGGCAATATGATACGCGTTATTCTGTCCCGCAGAGCCAATCATAATACTGTCTTAGTAACGGAACGCTGCAATAACTTGTGTATGTTTTGTTCGCAGCCACCAAAGAAATCAAATGATGACTGGCTACTTACCCAATCAGCTCTTGCTATAGCTTCATTTGGTTTGGATGGAGTTGTTGGGGTCAGCGGTGGTGAACCTTTGCTATATGGAGATGATTTTCTTCACTTCATTGATTTTATCATCGAGAATTCACCAGATACTGCTTTGCATGTTTTAACAAACGGACGCAAATTTGCTGATGCCAACTTTACTCAGGAAATGGCAAAGCGAGGCAAAAAGATCAAAATCACCTTTGGTATCCCGCTCTACTCATCAAGACCACTTGTGCATGATCATCTGGTAGGGAGTGATGGCGCATTTAATGAAACGGTTAAGGGGTTAATTAATGCAGGAAACTCAGGGATTAATATCGAACTTAGAGTTATTCCGACACTGGCTAACTATACAGAATTGGATGATATTGTAGAGTTCGTTGGCCGTGTGTTCTCCAACATCAACCAGATTTCCCTTATGGGGCTGGAATCTATCGGTTGGGCACGAAAGAACTGGTCAACAATCTTCATTGAGCACAGCAGTTATAGTGAGAAAATAATCTCCGCCATCGACGTTGCACACAAGTCAGGTATACCTCTAACAATTTTTAATTATCCCTTGTGTCATCTTCCTGAAAGAGCTTGGGAACTTGCTGCTCAGTCGATCTCTGATTGGAAAAATTATTATCCTAAAGAATGTGATGAATGCACTCAGAGGTCTTCCTGTACTGGTTATTTCAGTTCCTCAACAGGCCGTTTTCATCAACCACCGAGACCAATTTTATGAAAAAATTTAATTTTGCTGCTCTACTTCCGGGATTTTTGGCACTCAATAATTCTGTATGGGCAAGTGATTCATCTACCGGAGCAAATGATTTGCCCGGTATGACTCTTAACGAACATGATTTAGTGATAGCCCCACTTAACACCGAAGTTCCATTCTACATTGCAGGGCATCGCAGTCATAGCTCCCATCGAAGCCATAGTTCTCACCGATCATCTTCAGGTGGAGGGCACTATGGTGGCAGCACTCCTTATTATCCAAAAACATACAGCTCACCAAGCTCATCTGGGTCTTCAAGTTCAGGAACAAGTTCCTCATCATCCTCTTCCTCTGTGCGTTCGCTTCGTTCTAACGACAATAACAACTCTACTACTACGAATTCTGGTGGAACTACAGAAGCTAACCGTGCAAGTAATGGGCTGACTTCTGGTACAGAGAAGCGTAAGCGCTTAATCATGCGGGTTCAATTCGCTTTGCTGGACAAAGGTTATTACAACGGGAATATTGACGGCATAATGGGGCCTTCCACAAGGCAGTCAATAAAAAATTATCGCATTGCGAACGGACTACCAACACCTGCAACTGAAACGCTGGATACTCAATTATTGAACTCGTTAAATATTTTGGCTCGTTAAATCTCAGTGGGGCATAAAATGAAAAGTAATAAATTGTATTAGTCGCGTGCACACTATTGGTTACTAAGAGCAAGCAACGACTGTGAACTGCTCCCCATAAATTAAGATATTGCGATGTTATCAATGTCCGCTTCTGGCACGGAGCGGACTGTCAGATTGAGCCCGGCCCTGCGCCACACCTATGTCAGGACAAATCGGAGCTAATAAAAATAAAGTTACCGTCTGACTGTCGCTGAAAGAACCTCATCCTGTGCCAGTAAAGTAATAACATCTCCGGCGATCTCCGGTCTTATGCCTGGCGTTTTGTAAGTCGAATACACCGCTACCGATAATGGACTCAAATTATGCTTCCCTGCGATACGTTTTACCTCTTCAATAACCCTAAACGTATCATCTTCCAAAGCCAGTCCTAAACGAGCTGTATCCAGATAAACGCGCTGAACTCCGGAGATATACGCAAGCTTTTTAAGTTCTGCGGTAATAATGCGCTGCGCTTCCACACCGATAGAAGAGCCCCCCTCAACGACCCCTGTCAATCCAACAAGCTTACCACCATCACTACGAGTGTTGTCATCTTTGTCTCTGTGGAGCGGTACTAAGGCATTCAACTCTACATCCTGCTGAAGTAACTCCAGCAGTTCGGGCAAAAGCTCAGTTTTGATGACACCTTTTAAAGCGGCTGCTCTTTTAGCCAGGTTAACAGGGGACTGCCCCAATCGAGCCGACATTGAAATAAGGCAACTAGCGATTATGAAAATATCGCTTTCCCCGATCAGAGGGGCACACTCGGTCCGAAAGGATTGCTCATCACGAAGGAGAGGATTTATTTTTTCAGGCTTCCTGATTTTTGATTTTGACTGATTCTTGCTATAACCACGCAAAGCATCCTGTGCACTTCGGGTTAGAATACTGATACTTTTAACCAGCCCCTCATTTCCCTTGAGGTTGGTAATCATTTGCTGCATATTTTCGAGCCTGCCAAGCATCTCGGGAACAGCTTTACCCGCAGCGATCTTCTCGCTGATATCATTAAGATTTCGCAGAACACCAATAATTAGCTGCGAGGATGCAGGAACCGAGGCATTCAATTGATGGCTTTTTTTGATTTCTTTTTCCATCAACTGGATCGCCTGCTTCCAGTCGGTTTGTACACCAGCTTTAAGGGTATCAAGATTAAGAATAGCGGTTCGAAGACTTTCGCATTTATCTAACGGAATAGGTTCACCATTCTGTTTACCTGTTTTCAGCCAGTGAACTAAAGATACGAAGTCAGCTTTAGCCGTCGCAACGAGTCCATTGATAACACGCTGCCTCGCTTCAGGCGTAAAGTGATTTGTTCTCGGTGCTGGCATACGATCATTTTTGTATGTTATTGATCTCTTCATAACGGATATCTCAAATTAGCTCCATCAAAGATAAACCCGTCTGGGTTCCTGGTAACAATTAATCCCTCTTAGATATCATGTTTTAAGGTAGTGATACCCGCTCCTCCGTCAAACTATTGTTATATTTTAATCGCACAGATGGTTGTTCAACTTCCGCTTCCGGCACCAAGCGTACATAAAACGAGGCCATAAGGTCGCTCATGAGTGAGATACAGACCTTTAAATCTTTCGTCCTGAACCGCAGTCCCTACGGATTTTGCGATCATACAAAATTGTCTGTAAAAGATTACTTTTACATCAGGCATAAACATGTTTCCCGCAAAGGAGAAGGGCACCGTGACCCATAAAAAAAGGATCGTCGTCGTAGGTGCTGGGATCACTGGCGTATCCATAGCATGGCATCTCGCCCACCGTGAATTTGATGTCACCCTCGTTGAACAGAATATGCCTGCGTCAGGTGCAACCGGCAGCGCGTTTGGCTGGCTGACCGGTGTGGTGAAGGATGATGCGGCCGACGTGTTTATCCGGCGCATCGCACTTGCGGACTGGCACAGGCTGGAAGAACACATTCCGGAACTCACCATTAAATGGAGCGGTTCGTTAACATACGGCGCTGCATCCGGGTCCTGCCTGCATGACGAACGTCTCCTCCACAAGGCTGAGATTGCCCGTCTTGAACCTGCTTTGAACAATCCTCCCTCAGAGGCCCGCTATGCTGCAAAAGATGGTGCCATTGATGCAGTCAGCGCAACGCGATTATTGCTCGACAAAGCCAGTGAGAAGGGCGTCGTGCTCAGTACCCAAACAACCGTTACGGGTCTTTGCATGACGGAGGGGAAGGTGACAGGCGTCCTGACTTCTCGGGGGAAACTGGATGCAGATTGCGTCGTGCTGGCCTGCGGTACAGGTATTCCAGCGCTGACTGAGCAGATGGATATTCATATTCCGGTTCTGGCATCACCGGCCATATTGCTGCGCTTTGCGATTCCCCAGAATGTGGTCAACACGATCGTCTCAGGTGATGATATTGAGGTTCGGCAAGCGCACAACGGGGATTTGTTAGCCGCAGAAGATTACCCGGCAAACGGCAACGTCAGAGAAACGGCGGAGGCTGCACAACACGCGGTAAGAAGCAGGCTTACAGGCGCAGAGTCAGTTGCTCTCATCCAGTACTCAACAGGAGAGCGTCCTGTTATCCAGGATGGGTATCCCGTTCTTGGTTTTGCTGATGAGAGCAAGACGATTTACGTCGCCTCTATGCACCCAGCCGTTACGTGCGCAGCGACGATTGGCAGACTGGTCTCAGAGGAGTTATGCGACGGCCAGAGCGATGAAATCCCGGAATGCTACCGGCCATCCCGCTTTAGCGTGTTAAAGGGTTGAGACGAGGTTTCTGATCTTTTCTGCCTTTTCAAAATGGTCCAGTTTCATCTCCATAATCCACCAGTGCGCCACTTCCATAAGCAGTTCAGGATCGTCATTTTTATTAGCAAAAAAAGCATAAAACGAAAGCCCAACGTTGCTTCCCTTTGAAGCAATTTTTGAATCACAGATCCGGATGATTTTTTCCTTCATTCCTTGCCGCACGTCATCTCCTTTACTCTTTTCATGTTCGGGCTAAAAAAAAAGCCGCAAGCAGATGGCTGCTTGCGGCTACAGGATCGTTGATGACGCATTCTGAGAATCAGGCCGCTTTTACAGCCCTGATCTTTTTCGTGTCAGCCGCATCGGATTCAGTTTTATCCGTTGTAGCTGGGGCAGTGAGATCGGGAAGTTTGCTGGTACGCAGAATATGCTGCACGGTCTCTTTCTGCTCGGCGAGATACAGGCCAAGATTTTCAGCCTGCGTTTCATCCATCTGCATTCCGCTTTGCAACAGCCAGTCGGTGAACGCGTCTGCCATATCGAGCAGCTTGTCGTGAGCGTCAGCTTCTTTCTTACTGGCAAAAGTCATTTTCTCTTCACCTTTTCTTACGACAACAAATTTTGTTTCAACAGCCATCGTGCACCTCGCTATACTGTAATTATATACAGTGTAGCAGCTACAGATCGAAGTTGCAGCAAAATATGCATTACTGGCGCAGTTGCTGTGTTTCCGGGCCACCCATGCTCCGCCGCCATGCCCCAGGTGCCTGACCATACTGACGCTTAAAGCTGCGGTTGAAGGACTGCTGTGAGTCAAAGCCCAGCGCGATCGCCACGTTCAAAATCGGCTCGTCGCTGTGGGTTAAGCGCTCAACCGATTTTTGCAACTTTTGCGCGCGAATGTACCCGGCAAGGGGATAGCCAGTATGTTCCTTAAACAGGCGCTGGAGATGCCATTTTGAGTAGCCGGAACGCCTGGCAACGGACTCAATATCCAGACGGCTATCCAGGTTGTTGTCGATCCAGTCGAGTAAATCGTGCATAAATGCGCCAGTGTTCATCTGGTAATCCTCACGCTGCCTGTATAAAGGTATCTTTATCTGTTGCATTTAAAGGTGGCGCGTTTTTCTGTTAATTGCAAGTTTTATTATTGCATTTAAATCCCTGAGCGAAACGGGTCTTTTTACATCGACTCAAATAGCACATAAAGTGCAACAATTATTCTTGCACTTTATTAAGCGCCTTCCTACAATCGCCGGGAATAGTGTATTCGCAACTGTTACAGTTTTGTGGCGATGAACGACACAAATGGCCTTGAGACAGCCACCGGACAAAGGAAGTGGCGCGGTGCCTCCTGCTGCGTCTTG
>Ga0256883_1000572_pt1 | contig 11334 bp, 8 predicted proteins | sample MC6MC0491MT_FD_186337 | JGI IMG/M metagenome (GOLD analysis project Ga0256883, IMG submission 186337) | Metatranscriptome of enriched soil aggregate microbial communities from Iowa State University, Ames, United States - MC6-MC0491-MT... | ecosystem: Environmental > Terrestrial > Soil >...
CGAATCTCTCCACCCGTGCAAATAATAACACATGGCAAGTTTTACAGAGTATATAAAAGAATCATACGAGGAGCTGACCGAGAAAGTAACATGGCCAACATGGGGCGAACTTGTGAACAGCGCCATTCTTGTTCTGATAGCTGCCGTACTTATTGCACTCATCGTTTTTGCAATGGATACTGCTGCCGGCCGCTCGCTGGGTTATTTTTATAAATCACTTGCCTAAATTATATCTTCAGAATGAGCGATCAATTGAAATGGTATGTTGTGCGGGCAATCAGCGGTAAAGAGAAAAAGGTAAAGCAGTATATCGAAGCTGAGATAAACCGTATGGGTATCACGCATCTGGTTCCGCAGGTATTAATACCAATGGAGAAATACTACCAGATGAAGGATGGAAAGAAGATTGCGAAAGAGCGTAATTACTATCCGGGTTATGTGCTTATCGAAGCAAACCTGAACGCCGAACTTGAACTTACGATAAAAAATGTAACAAGTGTTATCGGTTTTCTTGGAGATAAGGGAGGAAATGCCGTACCTTTGCGCCCCGCGGAGGTTAACCGGATACTTGGAAAAGTAGATGAAATGGCTGAGCAAACCGAGATGATCAACGTTCCGTACTATGTTGGCGAGAACGTTAAGGTTATGGACGGTCCGTTCAACGGGTTTACCGGTGTGATTGAGGAGATCAACGAAGAGAAGAAGAAACTGAAGGTGATGGTGAAAATCTTCGGCCGTCGCACACCGCTGGAACTCAACTATATGCAGGTTGAGAAAGAATAATTTTGGATATGAGCTCATATGTTACTGCTTCCAACACTAAACATTGAGTACTGAATAGATAACAAAAGCAAAAATGGCAAAAGAAGTCAGTGCGTTAGTAAAACTACAGGTTAAGGGAGGGGCTGCTAATCCTTCACCACCGGTGGGACCTGCATTAGGTGCCAAAGGGGTGAACATTATGGAATTTTGTAAGCAGTTCAACGCCCGTACCCAAGACAAGCCAGGCAAAGTATTACCGGTTGTTATTACCGTTTATGCCGATAAGTCATTTGAATTTATCATTAAAACTCCACCGGTTGCAATTCAGCTGCTGGAAGTTTCAAAGATGAAAAGCGGTTCAGCCGAACCCAACCGTAAAAAGGTTGCCCAGGTTTCCTGGGAGCAGGTTGAGGAGATCGCTAAAGATAAAATGCCCGACTTAAACGCATTCACACTGGAATCGGCCATGAAAATGGTTGCCGGTACAGCACGCAGTATGGGAATTACCGTAAACGGTAATGCGCCCTGGAACAATTAATTTATACAAATCAGTTTAAGACAGTGGCTAGATTAACAAAAAATCAAAAGGCGACACTTTCCAAACTTGACAAAAACAAGGCATATACCCTGCAAGATGCAACATCACTGGTTAAGGAAATTACCACAACCAAATTTGATGCATCGGTAGATCTTGACATCCGTTTGGGTGTTGATCCGCGTAAAGCAAACCAGATGGTTCGTGGTATTGCAACCTTGCCTCACGGGACAGGTAAAACTGTACGTGTTCTTGCCCTGGTAACTCCGGATAAAGAAGATGAAGCAAAGGCGGCTGGTGCGGATTATGTCGGTCTGGACGATTATATCGCTAAAATAGAGGGTGGCTGGACTGATGTGGATATCATTATCACAATGCCGAGTGTAATGGCAAAAGTAGGTAAGCTGGGCCGTATTTTAGGTCCGCGTAACCTCATGCCTAATCCGAAATCAGGCACAGTAACGCCGGAAGTTGGAAAAGCGGTCACCGATGTTAAAGGTGGAAAGATCGATTTCAAGGTAGATAAAACCGGTATCGTTCATACATCGATCGGCAAAGTGTCGTTTTCACCTGAGAAAATCTATGATAATGCACTGGAAGTGATCCAAACCATTTCCCGGCTAAAGCCTTCGGCAGCAAAAGGTACTTATTTCAAAAGCATCCATCTGTCATCGACGATGAGTCAGGGTATTCAAATCGAAACTAAATCAGTAGCGGGTATTTAATCATGACAAGAAACGAAAAAGAAGAAGTAGTTCTTGCACTAAAGGAACAGATTGAAGCGAGCGGTAATTTTTACATTACTGATACTTCAAACCTTACTGTGGCCCAGATTAATAACATCCGCCGCAAATGTTTTGATGCCGGCATTACCATGCAGGTCGCTAAAAACAAGTTGATCCAGAAAGCTATGGATCAGATTGAAGGCGGTGATTTCGAGCCGTTGCACGCAGCGCTTAAAGGATCATCGACGTTGCTTTTTTCAGAAGTGGCCAATGCACCGGCAAAGCTGATCAAAGCCCTGCGCAAAACCAGTGACAAACCGGTTCTTAAAGGCGCATACATTGATTCAGCCGTTTTCGTGGGCGATAATCAGCTTGATACGCTGGTTTCCCTGAAGTCGAAAAACGAACTGATCGGCGAGATCATCGGATTGCTTCAATCACCAGCAAAAAATGTTATATCTGCTCTTCAATCAGGCGGAAACACGATTGCCGGACTAGTAAAAACTTTGCAAGAACGTGGAGAATAAGATCTCCGAACAACAATTAATTAATTAAAACACCTCAAAAAATTCAAATAACAATGGCAGATTTGAAATCGTTTGCTGAGCAGTTGGTAAACTTGACAGTAAAAGAAGTAAATGAATTAGCGCAAATCCTTAAGGATGAGTATGGTATCGAACCTGCTGCTGCTGCAGTAGCTGTTGCCGGTCCTGCTGCTGGTGGGGATGCCCCTGCCGCTGCTGCAGAACAAACAGCATTCGACGTAATTCTGAAAGAAGCTGGCGGGGCTAAACTGGCAGTTGTTAAACTGGTAAAAGATTTAACTGGTTTAGGTCTTAAAGAAGCAAAAGATTTAGTTGACGGAGCACCGAAAGAACTCAAAACAGGTGTAACGAAAGAAGAAGCTGAATCTTTGAAAAAACAATTAGAAGAAGCAGGAGCTGTAGTTGAGGTTAAATAATCTCGGCAAAGCAATTCTTAAACGGCTAAGACTCCGATAATTTATCGGGGTCTATTGCCGTTTATATCTATTCTACTTATTTCTCCGGGATGGCTATCCCGGTTAAACTCCGAAAGGATCCGGTTTTGGAAAACACAATTAATTCAAGTCCCTTGGCACAAACAGCAGATCAGCGAAGAGTAAATTTTGCCACCAGCAAGCGGGTTATCGACTATCCCGATTTTCTGGATGTGCAAGTCCAATCTTTCCGTGAATTTTTCCAGCTTGAAACTACCTCAGACAATCGTCATACCGAAGGATTGTATAAGGTATTCGCTGAAAATTTCCCAATTTCCGACTCACGCAACATATTTGTTCTTGAGTTTCTGGATTACTTCATCGATCCTCCACGATACGATATCCGGGAGTGTATCGAGCGCGGCTTAACGTACAGCGTTCCCTTAAAAGCCAAGCTCCGTCTTTCCTGTAATGACGAAGAACACGAAGATTTTGAAACGATCGTTCAGGATGTGTACCTCGGTACAATTCCGTACATGACGCCTAAAGGTACCTTCGTAATTAATGGTGCAGAACGGGTTATCGTTTCCCAGCTTCACCGCTCGCCGGGCGTTTTCTTCGGGATGAGTCGCCATACGAACGGTTCAAAACTGTATTCGGCCCGTGTCATCCCTTTTAAAGGTTCATGGATCGAGTTCGCTACCGACGTTAACAACGTCATGTATGCATATATAGACCGGAAGAAGAAATTTCCGGTTACGACATTGCTGCGCGCAATCGGCTATGATAATGATAAAGACATCCTGGAATTGTTCGACCTGGCCGATGAGGTAAAGGTGAGCAAATCAGGATTGAAAAAATATGTTGGACGCAAACTTGCCGCCCGGGTGTTAAAAAAATGGGTGGAAGACTTTGTGGACGAAGATACCGGTGAGGTGGTTTCCATCGACCGGAATGAAGTGATTCTTGAACGGGAAACCATTCTCGAAGACGATCACATCGATCAGATCATTGATGCCGGTGTGAAAACCATCATTTTAACAAAAGAAGATGGTGTAAACAGCGGCGATTACACGATCATCTACAATACGCTTCAGAAGGATACCTCGAATTCTGAAAAAGAAGCTGTAGAATATATTTATCGTCAGTTACGGAACGCGGAACCACCTGATGAAGAAACTGCACGCGGTATCATTGACCGTCTGTTCTTCTCGGACAAACGTTATGATCTCGGAGACGTCGGTCGTTACCGCATCAACCGCAAGCTGAAACTTGACGCTGCGGACGATACGAAGGTGCTTACCAAAGCCGATATTATCGCGATCGTCAAGTACCTAATCAAACTCATCAATTCAAAAGCTGAAGTGGATGATATTGATCACTTGTCAAACCGTCGGGTACGTACCGTTGGTGAGCAGTTATACGCACAGTTCGGTGTAGGTCTGGCCCGTATGGCCCGGACGATCCGTGAGCGGATGAACATCCGTGATAACGAAGTGTTCACACCAACCGATCTGATTAACGCACGGACCCTTTCATCGGTAATTAACTCTTTTTTCGGCACGAATCAGCTGAGCCAGTTTATGGACCAGACCAATCCGTTGGCGGAGATCACGCACAAACGTCGTCTTTCGGCGCTCGGGCCAGGTGGTCTGTCACGTGAGCGTGCGGGTTTTGAGGTTCGTGACGTACATTATACGCACTACGGTCGTCTGTGTACCATCGAAACACCTGAAGGTCCCAACATTGGTCTGATTTCGTCCCTATGTGTACATGCGAAGATTAATACCCTGGGCTTTATTGAAACGCCGTACAAACGGGTTATCGACGGTAAAGTAGCCGTTGACGAACCGGTTATGTACCTCAGTGCGGAGGATGAAGATGGGAAAACGATCGCTCAGGCAAATGCGCAATACGACGACAAGGGTAATTTTACCACACCGAAAGTAAAAGCCCGTTATGAAGGTGACTTCCCGGTTATTGAGCCGGAACGTCTTGATTATATGGACATCGCGCCAAATCAAATCACGTCGATCGCCGCATCGCTGATTCCGTTCCTGGAACATGATGACGCCAACCGGGCGCTGATGGGATCAAATATGCAACGCCAGGCTGTGCCGCTTCTGCGTCCGGAATCACCGGTCGTTGGAACAGGTCTGGAAGGCCGTGTCGCGCGTGATTCACGTACGCTGATCAATGCTGAAGGCAACGGGGTTGTGGATTATGTGGATGCGAATGAAATCCGTATCCGGTACGAACAAACTGATGATCAGGAGCTGATCGCTTTTGATAATGAAGTGCGTACGTATAAGCTCATCAAATTCAAAAAAACAAACCAGAATACCTGTATCAATCTGAAACCGATCGTAACACGTGGTCAGAAAGTGACTACCGGTCAGGTTTTATGCGAAGGGTATGCCACGCAGGATGGTGAACTGGCCCTTGGGCGTAATCTGAAAGTGGCCTTCATGCCATGGCAGGGTTATAACTTCGAGGATGCGATCGTGATCTCGGAACGTGTGGTTTCACAGGACATTTTCACGTCGCTGCATATCGAAGAATTCGAACTGGAAGTACGCGATACAAAGCGTGGCGAGGAAGAACTCACTGCAGATATCCCGAACGTATCGGAAGAGGCGACCAAAGACCTTGACGAGCACGGTATCATCCGCGTTGGTGCTGAGGTGAAGGAAGGCGATATCCTCATCGGAAAAATCACACCGAAAGGAGAATCCGATCCGTCGCCGGAAGAAAAACTTCTGCGTGCCATTTTTGGTGACAAAGCTGGTGACGTGAAAGATGCGTCGTTGAAAACGCCACCATCCATCAACGGTGTTGTTATTGATACCAAGCTGTTTTCACGTGCAAAAAAGACGTCTAAAGCGGAAGAAAAAGCTGCACTTGAGAAACTGGATGTTCATCACGACCGCAATGTTAAAGGCTTGAAGGATAATCTTCTTGAAAAGCTTTTCACCATTGTCGACGGAAAAACATCGCAAGGCGTTTACAATGTCTACAAGGAATTATTAGTACCAAAAGGCGCTAAGTTCACGCAGAAGATTTTGAAGGAGCTGGATTATAATAATATCAATCCGACAAAATGGACTACAGACGAGGATAAGAATGAGCTTATCAAACAATTGCTGCATAACTACGGCATCAAGATGAATGAAGAGCTGGGCGCCTACAAACGTGACAAATTCGCGATCAGTGTAGGTGACGAACTTCCTTCGGGCATTGTACAGATGGCCAAAGTATATATCGCTAAAAAGCGGAAGCTGAAAGTAGGGGATAAGATGGCTGGCCGTCACGGAAATAAAGGGATTGTTGCCCGTATTGTTCGCGATGAGGACATGCCTTTCCTGTCTGACGGAACACCGGTCGATATTGTACTCAACCCGCTTGGTGTACCATCCCGGATGAACCTGGGCCAGATTTACGAAACCGTTCTCGGCTGGGCCGGAAAAGAACTGGGCGTAAAATTTGCGACCCCGATTTTTGACGGTGCAACGCATGAAGAGGTGGAAGACTGGGTTAAAAAATCTGGTATTCCTGAATCTGGCCAGACTTATTTATACAACGGTTTGACCGGCGATCGCTTTGATCAGCCGACCACAGTAGGTATTATTTATATGCTGAAACTGGGTCACATGGTTGATGACAAGATGCACGCGCGTTCAATCGGACCCTATTCGCTTATTACGCAACAGCCACTGGGCGGTAAGGCCCAGTTCGGTGGACAGCGTTTTGGGGAGATGGAAGTTTGGGCACTTGAAGCTTTCGGAGCGGCAAATATCCTGCAGGAGATCCTGACGGTGAAATCCGATGACGTAATTGGTCGTGCCAAAACGTATGAAGCGATCGTTAAGGGTGAAAACCTGCCAACACCGGGCGTGCCTGAGTCATTCAATGTACTCGTGCACGAATTACGCGGACTTGGTCTGGAAATCAGTCTTGATTAGTTGAAAGTTTAAAGTTGAGAGCGGGTTCATACCTGCTTTCAGCTTCAATACTTCACACTTTTAACTTAGAAAAAGAGCTATGTCTTACAAGAAAGATAATAAAATCAAAAGTAATTTCACCTCGATTACGATCAGTCTGTCTTCACCCGAAGCCATTCTCGAACGGTCAAGCGGTGAAGTTTTGAAACCTGAAACCATCAATTACCGGACCTACAAACCGGAGCGTGATGGTTTATTCTGCGAACGTATTTTTGGTCCGGTTAAAGATTACGAATGTCATTGCGGTAAGTACAAGCGTATCCGGTATAAGGGTATCGTGTGCGACCGTTGCGGTGTTGAAGTGACGGAAAAAAAAGTACGCCGCGAGCGTATGGGACACATCAACCTGGTGGTTCCGGTTGCGCATATCTGGTATTTCCGGTCGCTGCCGAACAAGATCGGTTACCTGTTAGGCCTGCCTACCAAGAAACTTGATATGATCATCTACTACGAACGCTACGTAGTTATTCAATCGGGTATTATGGAAGGCGACGGGATCCAGCAGATGGATTTCCTGACCGAGGAAGAATATCTGGACATTCTGGATAAATTGCCAAAAGATAACCAGTTTAAAGATGACCGTGATCCTGAAAAATTCATAGCGAAAATGGGTGCGGATGCGCTCGAAGACCTGCTGAAACGGTTAAATCTTGATCAGCTTTCTTACGATTTGCGTCACCAGGCAGCCAATGAAACTTCGCAGCAACGGAAGAACGAAGCGTTGAAACGCCTTCAGGTTGTGGAAGGTTTCCGCGATGCAAATACCCGTGTTGAAAATCACCCGGAATGGATGATCGTAAAGATCGTTCCTGTTATTCCGCCGGAACTTCGTCCGCTTGTGCCGCTGGAAGGTGGCCGTTTTGCCACATCCGATCTGAACGATCTTTATCGTCGTGTGATCATCCGGAACAACCGGTTAAAACGTCTGATCGAGATCAAGGCACCTGAGGTTATCCTGCGGAATGAAAAACGTATGCTTCAGGAAGCCGTGGATTCATTGTTTGATAATTCACGTAAGGTAAATGCGGTGAAAACCGAAGGGAACCGTGCGCTGAAATCCCTTTCGGATATCCTGAAAGGTAAACAGGGCCGTTTCCGTCAGAACCTTCTGGGTAAACGTGTCGATTATTCGGCCCGTTCGGTTATTGTTGTTGGTCCGGAGCTGAAACTACATGAGTGCGGTTTGCCTAAGGACATGGCCGCCGAATTGTTCAAACCGTTTGTGATCCGTAAGCTCATCGAGCGCGGTGTGGTAAAAACAGTTAAATCAGCCAAGAAGATCGTTGACCGGAAAGATCCGATTATCTGGGATATTCTCGAAAACGTATTGAAAGGACACCCTGTGTTGCTGAACCGTGCGCCTACGTTGCACAGATTGGGTATCCAGTCGTTCCAGCCGAAACTGATCGAAGGAAAGGCGATCCAGCTTCACCCGCTTGTATGTACAGCGTTTAACGCCGACTTTGACGGTGACCAGATGGCTGTTCACGTACCTTTGGGTAATGCTGCGATCCTGGAAGCCCAGATCCTGATGCTGGCTTCTCATAATATTCTGAACCCGGCGAATGGTACGCCGATCACGGTACCGTCTCAGGACATGGTACTTGGTCTGTACTACATCACCAAAGGCCGTAAGTCGGACGCGGATCTTACCGTAAAAGGAGAAGGTCTTACGTTCTATTCGTCAGAAGAAGTGCACATCGCATATAACGAGCAGCGCGTGGATCTGCATGCTTTTATCAAGGTGCGCGCCCGTGTGAAGGAAAAGAGCGGCGAGATCGTTGAAAAGATTATTGACACCACCGTCGGCCGGGTACTTTTCAATGAAGTTGTACCGGTAGAAGTGGGATACATCAATGAACTTCTGACCAAAAAGTCATTACGTGACATTATCGGTGACGTAGTGAAGAATACAGGTATGGCGCGTGGTGCGCAGTTCCTCGATGATATCAAGGAACTCGGTTTCCGGATGGCTTTCCGCGGAGGGCTATCGTTTAACCTGAAGGATCTGAATATTCCGGAAGAAAAAGCCAAGTTGTTAACTCAGGCTTCCAAAGAAGTGGAAGAAGTGATGAACAACTATAACATGGGCTTTATCACCAATAATGAGCGGTATAACCAGATCATCGACATCTGGACGCGTATTAATAACCGTTTGACATCACACGTAATGGATCAGCTGTCGAATGACAAGCAGGGATTCAATTCTGTATACATGATGCTTGATTCAGGTGCGCGTGGTTCCAAAGAGCAGATCCGTCAGCTTTGCGGCATGCGTGGTCTGATGGCGAAACCGCAGAAATCCGGTTCAGGCGGTGAAATTATCGAGAACCCGATCCTTTCGAACTTTAAAGAAGGTTTATCCGTTCTTGAGTACTTTATCTCTACACACGGTGCCCGGAAGGGTCTGGCGGATACGGCCCTGAAAACAGCCGATGCCGGTTACCTGACCCGTCGTTTGCATGACGTTGCGCAGGATATGATCGTAACTGATCAGGATTGCGGAACGCTGCGCGGTATCTATACCACAGCCCTGAAGGATAATGAGGATATTGTTGAGCCGCTGTATGACCGTATTCTCGGCCGTACGTCGATTCATGATGTGTTCCATCCGCTTACAAACGAGCTGCTGGTTTCATCCAATCAGGATATCAACGAGGAAATTGCACATAAGATCGACAGCTCACCTTTGGAGGGTATCGAGATTCGTTCGGTACTGACCTGTGAAAGTCAGCGTGGCGTATGTGCCCTATGCTACGGGCGTAACCTGGCAACAGGCAAACGCGTGCAGATGGGCGAGGCTGTCGGCGTAATTGCCGCACAGTCGATCGGGGAGCCTGGTACACAGCTTACACTGCGTACCTTCCACGTAGGTGGTACAGCTTCGAACATCGCGGCTGAATCACAACTAGTGGCTAAGTTTGACGGCAAGATCGAATTCGAGAATGTGCGTACAGTGCAAAACGAAACCGAAGACGGGCCGATCGATGTGGTACTTGGCCGTTCAGGCGAGTTCCGGATCGTTGAAGCGGAAACCGGTCGCGTGATCATGACCAACAACATTCCATACGGATCATTCCTGTATGTAAGCGATGGCGCCCAGGTTAAAAAAGGCGACCGGATCTGCAGCTGGGATCCGTACAACGCTGTGATCATTTCGGAGTATGCCGGTAAATCGGAATTCGACGCCGTTATTGACGGGGTTACATTCCGCGAAGAATCCGACGAGCAAACCGGTCACCGTGAAAAAGTGATCATTGACACCCGTGATAAAACGAAAAACCCGTCGATCCACATCGTGGACGGAAAAGGAAATATGCTGAAAGGCTATAACATTCCTGTAGGTGCACATATCGCGGTTGACGAAGGGGAGAAGATCAAACCCGGTCAGATCATTGCGAAAATTCCACGTACAACCGGAAAAACACGCGATATCACCGGTGGTCTGCCACGTGTAACTGAACTTTTCGAAGCGCGTAACCCGTCGAACCCGGCCGTTGTAACTGAAATCGATGGTGTGGTAACGCTGGGTGGTGTGAAGCGCGGTAACCGCGAGATCATGATCGAATCGAAGGACGGTCAGACCAAAAAATACCTGGTTCCGCTTTCGAAACACATTCTTGTGCAGGACAACGACTTTGTAAAAGCCGGTCAGACACTTTCTGACGGTGCGATTGCACCGGCCGATATCCTGGCGATAAAAGGACCTGCTGCGGTTCAGGAATACCTGGTTAACGGTATTCAGGAAGTTTATCGTCTGCAGGGTGTGAAGATCAACGACAAGCACTTTGAAACCATCGTTCACCAGATGATGCAGAAAGTGATGATCGAAGATGCCGGTGATACGCACTTCCTCGAACGTGATGCTGTTGACCGCTGGGATTTCAGCCGCGAAAACGACTGGATCTACGACAAGAAAGTGGTTACCGAATCCGGTGATTCCGCGACATTCAATGTCGGTCAGATCGTATCCGTACGGAAGCTCCGTGATGAAAATTCACAGCTGAAACGGAAGGATATGAAACTGGTTGAGGTGCGTGATGCACGCGCGGCGACAGCCAGCTCGATGCTGCAGGGTATTACCCGCGCCTCATTGGGTACCAAATCGTTTATCTCGGCTGCTTCCTTCCAGGAAACGACCAAGGTCCTAAACGAAGCGGCGATTGCCGGTAAACGCGACAATATGCTCGGCCTGAAAGAGAACGTGATCGTTGGTCACCTTATCCCATCAGGAACAGGCTTACGTCACTACGAAAACATCCGTGTAGGTTCACGCGAAGAATTCGATCGCCTGATGGCTTCGAAAGAAGAAGTGGAAGCCTAAGCTGTTTTCACTATAGATTTTTACCTGCC
>Ga0256883_1000574_pt1 | contig 11318 bp, 6 predicted proteins | sample MC6MC0491MT_FD_186337 | JGI IMG/M metagenome (GOLD analysis project Ga0256883, IMG submission 186337) | Metatranscriptome of enriched soil aggregate microbial communities from Iowa State University, Ames, United States - MC6-MC0491-MT... | ecosystem: Environmental > Terrestrial > Soil >...
ATTGGGCATGTGGATGGAAAAGAACTTGTGGTAGGTATCATCAGGTTTTGCTGACTGTTTTGATCCTCTACCTAGTATAGATGGTCAAGGGACCTTTTTAGTGTGCTTATGAGCGCCGGATCCATTGTTTTTATCCTCGAGGTATATATCAAAGGCAATGAATTATATTTATTTTAAGGAGTGCGGCAACCCGCAGCGTTTGTTTTTTTGTGGCCTGGATTTCTCCTGAGAGAGAAACCGATACTGGTGGGGATTGAAATACGGTCACTAACTTCGCTCACCCTTTAGGTAAAGATGTTTTTTGCCTGCTTAAGTTTAGGTTATTGGATCTGGTTTTATCTGTGTGTTGAAACAGCCGCAATATTTCAGGTCATTGAACTGGAGGTTAATCAACTGTCGTTAGCGGTTTGATCGTGATGCGATGATAAGGCCAGGGCTATTTTTCGTGTCTGAAGAAATGGAAAATAGACCCTTAATGGTTTTGAAAAAAAATATGCCGGAATTTTATAAATTAGCGGCCCCAAGAACCGGGGATCAGACAGCAATAGGGATATCAGCATGGGCAGATACGGGATTACTTCGTCCAGGTATTTGAAAACAGTTTATTTGAATGAAAATGGTGGAGAGAATTGAGCTAATACTGCCATAAAATGATTAAATTTAAATCAATTATTCACCTACTGACTTTTATACAATGAACACATGCGTGAATATGAGGGTACATATCGGGAAATTTCAGACACTGAGCTGTTAAAGCTGCTCAGGGAGAAAAACCATGCCGCCTATACAGAGATTTTTGAACGGTACAACAAACTGCTGATCAAACATGCTTTCCACCTCTTGCAGTCAGGTGAACAAGCGGGTGATCTGGTGCAGGATGTTTTTCTGGTGCTCTGGCAGAAACATGAATCACTTGTGATTAAAACCTCATTATCATCCTATCTGTACACCGCAGTAAGGAACCGTGTGTTTGATCTGCTTTCCCATCAAAAGGTAGTTTCCCGGTATGCTGACGCTATCGGCCGGTTCATGGAGGAGGGCCACAGCATTTCGGACGCAGATTTAAGGGAGAAGGAACTGGGCAATATCATCGAAAAGGAAATCGCAGCCTTGCCCAAAAAGATGAGGGAAGTCTTTCTGTTGAGACGGAAGGAAGAGCTGAGTTATAAGGAAATTGGCGAGCGGTTAAATATATCAGACCAGACAGCGAAACTCCAGGTCCATAATGCCATTAAGCTTTTGAAGCTTAAGATACATTCTTATTTAAACTCGATCTGGCTATAGTAAATCCGCTTGGGGATATCCTTTCCGGTTAATTTGTTTTTTTTTGAAAATAATCTATAACGGCATGCTACTACGGCCGTCATGTGCTTGTGAAGGAAAAAAAACCTTCCGCATAATGCCCATGGATCAAAAACAGGTAACCGTATTATTAAAAAAATATAATCAGGGACAGTTGAGCACAGAAGAAGCCGCTTTACTGGAAACCTGGTACAATATGGAATCTGCCACTGAAAAGCCAAAGCTGACTGAGGTAGAGGTCGAGCAGATTTCCAGGCGCATCCGCTCAGGACTGTCATTGGCTGATCCAGGGCCTGTAAAGGTAAATATTTGGCCACGTCTGGCGGCTGCGGCGATAATCACCATAATCCTGAGTGCCGGACTATTTTATTTTGGCAAAGAACGCATGGACCGTCCGGATAAAACGGCCTATAGTGACGATGTTGCCCCCGGGGTACAGGGTGCGACACTAACTTTGGCTAATGGAAAAAAGATCAGGCTGAGTGATGCAGGAAATGGGGAAATCGCAAAGGAAATGGGGCTTTCCGTTTCCAAAACGGCTGACGGGCAGGTCACCTATGAGATCCAGTCCGCCGCTCCCGCGGATCAGGCTACTGGAACAGTGGGAGAAGGCCTGAATACTTTGAGCACAGCCAGGGGAGAAACCTACCGCATCAGGCTGTCTGATGGTTCACTTGTTTATTTAAATGCAGCTTCCAGCCTTACTTTCGCAGCAAACCTTTTTGAAAAAGGAAAGAGACGGGTGAAATTGTCCGGTGAGGCTTATCTGGAAGTTGCCAGGGACAAACCCCATCCCTTTGTGGTGGAAAGCCGGGGACAGGAGGTGGAGGTATTGGGTACCCATTTTAACATCAACAGTTATCCGGATGATCCGGCAACCGCTACCACCCTGCTGGAAGGAAGCGTCCGCATAAACGCCGGCAGTGGTAAGCTGCCAGGTAAAGTATTGCTTCCCGGTCAGCAGGCTATCCTTAGCGGTAATGGACTAACGGTTGAAAACGTGGATGCAGAGGAAGCAGTAGCCTGGAAAGACGGTTTCTTTTTATTTGAAAATGACGACCTGGGAGGTGTACTTAAAAAAATATCGCGCTGGTACGATGTCGAAATCTCCTACAGCGGAGAGTTGAACCATGTTAAAATCACAGGCTCTATCTCAAGGGGCAATTCACTTCAGCAGGTGTTGAAAATGCTGGAAAAAACCGAAAAGTTCAAATTTAAGGTACAGGGAAGGAGGGTGACTGTAATGTAGGAATATCTTCCATAGCCTAATCATCCAAAAAAATTAGGAGCGTTGGCGCGCCCCTAATTAAAAATTTGGTGTAGCATCTTTAAAATCAACGAAAATTTATTTAAAAATGGGATGGACCCTTTTAAAGGGCTTTCATCTCCCTAAACCAAACAGACCAAATGTATGAAAATTTACGATTTTAAACCCTGTCGGGCCTTCGATACGGGTAATAAATTTATATTAGTTATGAAGCTTATAGTTGTTTTTTTAATAGCAGCACTGATGCAGGTAAGTGCTAAAAGTGGAGCGCAACAGAAAGTTACGCTGTCAGAAAAAAATGCAAAGCTAGAACAGGTGTTAAAATCCATCAGAAAGCAGACAGGATATGACCTGCTTATTATTTCAACAAAAATGGACCGGACGCTGCCTGTTACCATCAATGTAAAAGAAATATCTCTAAATGAGGCATTGCGCCTATGTTTTATCGATCAGCCATTAACATATGTTTTGGAACCGAAAACCATTATCGTTAGGGAAATTGAGCAAAAAGCTTTGTCGTCCGGATTGCCCAAGCTAAAGATTTCCGGTCTGGTAAGAGATGGGCTCGGACTGCCCATACCGGGAGTATCTGTGAAGGTTTTGGGCACAACCAAAAGTACGACCACAGACAATGCAGGTAAATACGGCATAGAGGCAGAACTAAAAGATAGCCTTGTTTTTTCCTATATAGGCTACAAGACCCAAAGAATTGCGGTAAGGGGGCTTGATGACATCAATGTAGTCCTGTTGGGCGAGGAAAGCAAACTTAACGATATCGTGGTGGTAGGCTATGGTGTGCAAAAGAAGGAGAGTGTGGTAAGTGCCATCAGTTCAGTGAAAGGTGACGATTTAAAATTTCCGACACGGAGCCTAACCAACAACCTGGCCGGTCAGGTTTCCGGATTGATAGCGATCCAGCGCTCCGGTGAACCGGGATACGACAACTCTGAATTCTGGATCCGTGGGGTCAGCACATTTGCCGGCGGAAGTTCCCCTTTAGTACTCGTTGACGGTGTACCCAGGGGGATCAATGATATAGAGCCTGATGAAATAGAAACTTTCTCGGTACTGAAGGATGCGGCTGCTACAGCAGTTTATGGAGCAGAGGGTGCCAACGGTGTGGTACTGATTACTTCCAAAAGAGGAAAAATCCAGAAATCAGTCATCTCTTTCAGAACGGAACATAGTCTTTCAAAACCCACCAGATTACCGGAATTTGTAGGCTCGGCAGACTACCTCAGCCTATACAACGAAGCACTCAGGAATGATGGCCTGCTCCCGGTGTTCAGTGATGAGCTTATCGGTAAATACAGGAATAACGTTGATCCTGATTTATATCCCAATACTAACTGGATAGATTTATTGCTTAAAAAAACGACCTCAAACCACCGGTATACCATCAATGCGCGTGGAGGCTCTGAAAAAGCACGTTATTTTGTGTCAGGGGCATATTTTTCCGAAGGTGGGGTGTTTATAGATGATCCGGCCGATAGATACAGTACAAATATCGGTGTGAAAAGATATAACCTGAGGAGTAATATCGATCTTGACCTTTCCAAAACCACGATAGTCAGTGTGGATTTAAGCGGACAATACCTATTGGCGAACTATCCGGGTACCCCTACAGCAACCATATTCAGGCAGATGCTGCTCACCCCACCTTATGTGTTTCCCGCTGTTTACAGTGATGGTACCATTGCCACCCATCTGATCGAAAGAGGTGTAAATATGCGTAACCCTTATAACCAGCTGGTCAATTCCGGATACGCAAAGGAGTGGAGAAGCGGGATACAATCGAATCTGCGTTTAAACCAGAAGCTGAACTTCATAACCCCCGGGCTTGTCTTCAATTCGAATGTAAGCTATGATTATAATGGCACATTTACATCAAGGCGTACTTATGATCCCAGCCGGTACAATGCCACCGGAAGAAATGAAAGCGGTAAACTTATTTTTTCAAAGACTTTTTCCGGAAACCCGGACCTGAGTGATCCCGTTGAGGGAAATAGTGCGGTCAAAAATGTGTACATCGAATCTTCCCTGAATTACAATAGGGTATTTAACAGGCATACCGTTGGCGCGACCGCTTTGTATATGCAAAAGGAATCACAGCTCAATTCAGAGGCGCTTGCTTTTAGAAAGCAGGGATTGGTTGGCCGGGTTACCTATGGGTTCGACAGCCGTTATTTCCTGGAAGGCAGTTTTGGCTATACGGGAAGCGAAACCTTCGCCCCGGGTTATCGGTTCGGTTTTTTTCCGGCGGTAGGCCTGAGTTATATCGTTTCAAACGAAAAGTTTTATCCTGAAGGCCTGAAGGCAGTGGTATCAAACCTGAAATTCCGTGCATCCATTGGACGTACAGGTAATGATCAGACCACTTCGGCAGGAGATAGGTTTCTGTACCGACCGACCTATAATTTTGGAGCGGCAACTTTTAGCCAGGGTATCAATGCATCGGGAGGCACGAATCCCTATGGTGCCGGTATTGTGGAATCAAGGTTTGAGGCGCCTTATTTATCGTGGGAAATCGAGGACAAGCAAAATTTCGGGGTCAATATTGATCTGTTCAACAATAAAATCCAGCTCGTGGCAGATTATTTCAGCTCTGAAAGAACCGGGATTTTATTGCAGAGACGAACAATTCCTGCAGTGGCCGGCTTCAGGACCAATCCGTATGAGAATTTTGGAAAGGTAAAAAATCATGGCTTTGATGCCAGCATGGACGCCCACCATAACCTTGGTCAGGTCAAGGTCAGTGCCAGGGGAACATTCACTTTTGCCCGCAACAAAATCACAGAATACGATGAGCTGAAACCACCTTATTCCTGGTTGGCAGTTACCGGGACAAGAATAGGTGATAATCTGGTTTACATTGCCGAAGGACTGTATTCGGGAGATGACTTTACCGCAACCAACAATCCCGATGGGACCAGGTCATATACATTGAAATCCGGTATCCCGGTGCCAACACTCGGCGGTTTGCTTGGCCCAGGGGATATCAGGTATGCAGATTTAAATAGCGACGGAAAAATTGATGCCAATGACAGAAAAAGGGGCATAGGATATCCAGCTAATCCCGAAATCGTTTATGGCTTTGGGCTAAGCGCCGAATACAAAGGTTTTTACCTGAGTGGCTTCTTCCAGGGAACAGCCAATACATCTGTAATTTTCGGTGGCGCAACGCCGGAGGGCTGGCATCCGTTTGCATTTCTGGTTGATGTATCCAATTATCGGACATTCGCTTTGGACAGGTGGACCGAAAGTAACCAGGGCCAGCAGGTATTAATGCCGAGAATACACTCCAATACGACCAATGTGGCAAACAATACCCCGCCAAGTACCTATTGGCTAAGGGACGGTAGCTTCCTGAGGTTAAAAAATGTTGAATTGGGATATAATATACCCAAGCGTTTTTTGAACAGAATGAACCTGCAATCCGCCAGGTTTTATGCCATGGGGTATAACCTGGCAGTCTGGGACAGCATCAAATTCTGGGACCCCGAGGTGGGCAACAGCAATGGTGGGAATGCTTATCCACTGCCCAGTACCTACACATTTGGTTTAGAAGTAACTTTTTAAGTATATAAAAATATTGAATTATGAAACTTAGATTATCAATCATCATAGTTTTGCTGACAGCAGGCCTGTTTTCCTGCAAGAAAAATTATTTGGACGTATCTGATGAGCTGGCAGGGGGATTAACATCCACGGACCAGATTTTTGAGAATCCGGCCTACACCAAACGCTGGTATGGGAATGTAATGTCGGGAATACCGGATTATTCCACCATTATCGATGTCGGCATGAACGGGATCCAAAATCCATGGCCTGCTTTGTCCGATGAAATCAATGCGGGGTACGGAGATGCAGCCAATTATCCCATATCGTCAAAAAATTCCCAGAACATGGCCTTTCAAAGATGGACACAGTTATTTCAACTGATCCGTCAGGCGAACATCTTTCTTGAAAAGGCACATGAGATTTCTGTATCCGGTGTGAACGCAGAACAGCTCACCGCTGCCGAGTTCGAGACAATGAGGGCAAATACGTTATTTATCAGGGCATATTATTATTACCTGCTTTTTGAGCAGTACGGACCGGTTCCAATAGTGACCAGGTCATTCGATCCAAAAGAGGATCTGGATATGCCCAGACAATCTGTAGACGAGGTTGTTAGTTTCATTGATAAAGAGCTGACCAACGTTTTGCCTTTACTTCCCCAGGCGGCAATTACCGATGAACTGTACAATGCAAATCCAACAAAGGGTGTCGCACTGGCTGTTAAAGCGAAACTATGGATGTACGCGGCGAGCCCGTTGTTCAATGGAGGCTATAGCGCAGCCTTAAACCTGACCGATAATGATGGCAAACACTTGTTCGCGGCAGCGGACCGCACCAAATGGAACAAGGCCGTTGCCGCCACCAAAGAGTTGATCGCTTGTGCAGAGCAGGGAAATTACGAACTGCACAGAACATTGACCAATGGCGTATTAAATCCTGAACTGTCCGTGTATGATCTTTTTCAGGTATATAATAAAGAAATTATCTGGGCTACATCGAAGAATGGATGGGGCGGAATGGATGGAGACAAATTAGACCGCCGTTCGACGCCCAGAAGTGAACCAAACGGATTGGGCAGTACCGCCGTTCTCCAGGAGCTGGTCGATGACTTTTATATGAAAGATGGCCTCCCGATCCAGAATTCTGGCTTTTTGCCCGCCTCTCCCTTATATTCTGAAGTTGGTAAGAGTGCCTACAATGGTGTGAATGTTTCAAATATGTGGGTCAACAGGGAGGCAAGATTTTACAACACCGTTTTTTTTGCGGGCAGAAAATGGCACATTAGCAACAAGGAAATCAATTTTTATGTGGGAACACCCAATGACCGGAGCGGGCAAAGTACCATAAGCGGCTATTTGCTTTATAAACGGTATAACAGAAAGGTCCACAAAACAGCCCCGGGAGTGGCAAATGTATTCAGGCCTTCGATCATATTCAGATTAGCAGAATTTTATTTGCTCCATGCAGAGGCTTTAAATGAGGTCAATCCTGCAGACCCCGATATTCTCAAATATGTCAACCTGGTGCGGGAACGTGCAGGCCTGGCCAACCTGGAAAAGTTAAACCCCGCCATTGTTGGGAACCAGGCGCTTCTAAGGGAGGCAATCAGGCGCGAAAGCAGGATCGAGCTGGCTACCGAAGGGCAACGTTATTTTGATGTGAGACGGTGGATGATCGCAGAAGGCCCTGCAGGAAAAGGTAAACAGAACGGTGACTTCTATGGCATGAATATGAACGGCAATGAAACCACTTTCTATCAGCGGACATTGGTTCAGAAACGCGTTTTTGAAAGCAAACAATATCTATACCCTATTCCTTATAACGAAATCGAAAAGAGTAAAAAACTGGTGCAAAATCCAGGCTGGTAAGGTCCGTCAGAATTTAAAATATATGCATCAGATTTTTAAAATAACCAATCCTGCGATCATGAATGGGATAAGAAATAATATGGTTCTGGTATTGATATTATTATCGCTGCTGTCCTGTAAGCAAACAGCGCTTATTGCTAATGATAATATCCCTCCGGTTGATAAGGCTCAGCTGGAAAAACATCCCGATGGCCTGCAAAAAAAGCTAAGAATATTTGGTTATCTGCAGGTCTGGGACGGAAAATGGAATACCAACCTGGATAAGGTCAACCTCAGTCAGGTTACCGATCTTTGCATTTCCTTTTTAAACCCCGACCCGGAGGGAACCTTCATTGTAAACCAAGAAATGATAGCTGCGGTTGATCGGGCAAACAAAATGGGGATAAGGGTTTTCTTTGCCATTGGCGGAGGCGGAGGCCCTGAATATTGGGACGATCTGCTCAAAGTGGATAAACGAACGAAGGTCATATCCAATATGCGGAAAATATTGACCACGTATAATTTTGACGGTATAGATGCTGATCTTGAAAATTCCCGGATCACTGCAGACTATAACGATTTCGTGATAGCGCTTTCGGACACCCTGAGAAAACATAAAAAACTCCTTTCTATTGCCATCGCCCGCTTTCAGGGCGATATCCTATCCGCACAGGTATATGGCCGGGCAGACTTTCTCAATGTGATGAGTTATGATAAAAGAAGTGAGGGAAACACGGCCGGGAATTATTCCCATTCACCGCTAAAACTATTTGAAAGTGATTTTGAGTTCTTCAGCAAAAAGGTTGATGCCAAAAAAATCAACATGGGCATACCGGGTTACGCATGGGAAAACGAGAATAATAAACGTGTTCAACAGGTTGCTTTAAAAACCATACTTGATCAATACCCTACCGCGTACAGGCTAAACACTAAAACACTTAGTGCCACAAAGGCACTGTGGTTTGATGGACATCCGGTATTGAGGCAAAAAGTAGCTTATGCTTCGAAAATGGGCGCTGGTGGAATGATGATCTGGCAAATGCTGCATGATCCGCTGGATGATGCCTCTTCTTTGTTAAAACTGATCAATTATTGTGCTGCTAATCCCGGTTCAAATGGTTTTGATCCCGGGCACAGGTATTTTTTTGCAGCCCGGCACAGCATGATGCTCATGGAAGCGGGAACGGCATCGGGCAATCCACAACAAAATACACCCAATGGTACAGACAATCAAAAATGGGCGATCCAGATAGAAAACGGGAAGAGCAAAATTGTGAACATAAACAGTAATCTGGTGTTAACCGAGAAAGAAGGTGATCGTGAAGATGAGGCAATGTTGGTATTAATGCCATCCAATGGGTCGCCAAAGCAACAGTTTGAATTTCTCCCGGACGAGTTTGGTTTTTACAAAGTGGTAAATGTGGCCAGTGGCAGGGTCATCACCGTTAAAAATGCCGCAATGGGACCGGCTGAGAAACTGGTATTGAGCAAGGACGAGAATCTCGTTCATCAACGATGGATAGTTTACAATTAAGCGGTTCTACGATGTATAGCATGAGATTCCTGGCTTATCTATTGGGCTTTAGTCTGTTTTTGAGTTTCACCTGTGTATGCCTTACTTATGGGCAGCAAAAAAAGCCCAATGTGATATTGATTTATGCTGATGATCTAGGCTATGCTGATTTGAGCTGTTATGGCGCAAGCAAAATCCAGACGCCCAATCTGGATAAGCTTGCCGCCTCGGGTATCCGTTTCACAGACGGGCACGCGACCTCTGCTACCTGTACCCCATCACGTTATGCACTGATGACGGGCAGATACCCCTGGCGTAAACAGGGAACTGCAATCCTGCCCGGAGATGCTGCACTTATCGTCCCGACTGATCAAACTACCTTGCCCGGTCTTTTAAAAAAAGGGGGGTACAAAACTGCAATCGTGGGAAAGTGGCACCTGGGATTGGGCGATCAGGTAAAAAAAGACTGGAACGGTGAGGTGAAGCCCGGGCCAAATGAAGTTGGCTTTGATTATTCATTTATTTTTCCGGCGACAGCGGACCGTGTTCCCACCGTTTTTCTTGAAAATCACAAGGTTGTTGCACTTGATGCCCGTGATCCCATTACGGTTGATTACCATGAAAAAATTGGAACGGATCCTACCGGCAAGGAATATCCCGGACTGTTAAAAATGCAGGCTTCGCCAGATCATGGGCATGACCAGACAATTGTAAACGGGATTGGCCGGATTGGTTTTATGAGCGGCGGTAAAATGGCCCGCTGGGTGGACGAGGAACTTTCCACAACATTCCTGGCCAGGGCGCAGCAATTCATCACAACCAGCCAACACCATCCCTTCTTTCTGTACTTTGCCCTGACTGAGCCCCATGTGCCGCGCATGCCGGCGACCATGTTTAGAGGGAAAAGCCAGCTGGGATTACGTGGTGATGCTATTTTACAATTGGACTACGCTGTCGGAGAAATAATGAAACAGCTGAAAGCCCTTAAGATCGATAAAAATACGATCATCATATTTTCCAGTGATAACGGCCCTGTACTCGATGATGGGTATCAGGATGGTGCGGTAAGCGAAATTAACGGACATCGCCCGGCAGGGCATCTGCGCGGGGGAAAGTATAGCGTATTTGAAGGCGGAACCCGGGTGCCTTTTATCTTAAGCTGGCCAGGAACAGTCAAACCTCAGGTTTCGGGGGCGATGGTCAGCCAAATGGATCTGCTCTCCAGCTTTTCCAAACTGATAAACCAGCCGGTTCCCAGGGGTGAGGCAGCAGATAGCGAGAACCTGCTTGAAACATTTCTGGGAAGGTCGGCAAAAGGCCGGTCTGTTTTGGTTGAGCATGGGGGAACCCTGGCCATCGTTAAAGATGGCTGGAAATACATTGTTCCATCAAAAGGAGCTCCATATGCAGCTTTGACCGGCATTGAGACCGGGAATTCAACCGAGGCGCAATTGTACCACCTAAAAGTTGACAAAGGTGAAAAGAACAACCTTGCAGCCGGAAATCCTGTTTTAGTCAAAGAATTGAGCACTTTGTTGAGGCATATACAGGAAAAAGGCAATTGAGCTTTTCATGTATAGGCACTCGGCACTTCCGGGCAAACCAGACCGCATCCGGGCGGGGAGAAAAAAATAAACCTCCAAAAGCTTGCCCGGCAAAGCGGTAATAACGGTAGCCAGATCAAACCGATTGAAGGCAAGCCAACAAGAATTATAATTTTTATACAAAATAAACATACAACATTGATGCCCAGATATTTTTTCTATTTCCTTGTCGTGCTGTGTTGCAGCAACACGGTTTTTTCACAATCTTATAACGGACCGCTGCC
>Ga0256883_1000597_pt1 | contig 11150 bp, 6 predicted proteins | sample MC6MC0491MT_FD_186337 | JGI IMG/M metagenome (GOLD analysis project Ga0256883, IMG submission 186337) | Metatranscriptome of enriched soil aggregate microbial communities from Iowa State University, Ames, United States - MC6-MC0491-MT... | ecosystem: Environmental > Terrestrial > Soil >...
ATGGATGCGCTGACGCTCGCTTTCCAGCTGCTCGGCGCTCAGCGCCCGGAAGCCTTCCCAGGTCAGCCCCAGCGCGTTGCCCGAGCACACCAGTGCCACGGTCCACATGCCGGCACGGCGGCCCTCGAGAATACCTGGCACGGTGTCGTCGACCTTCACGCAGGCCGCCACATCGTCAATGCCCAGTGCAATCACGTTAGCCAGGGCCTGGGCCGGCCATGGTCGGCCGTTAGGGGTTTCGTCGGTGGCTACCACGTGATCGGCCACGTAGCCGTTCTGCGCCGCCAGTTCCACCACCTTGTCCATCACCACCTTCGGGTAGCCCGAGCACGAGCCGATCTTCAGGCCGTCCTGGCGCAGCCCGGTAAGGGTGTCCAGCGCACCCGGGATCAGTGCCGAGTGCACGGCGATCTTCTCGATCTGCAGCGGCATGAAGCGGTTGTAGATGGCGGTGACGTCATCGTCGGTAGGGGTACGGCCGAACACCTTGCGGTAGCGCTCGGCGATTTCCGGTACGTCGCACAGGGTGCGGATGTGGTCCCATTTGCCCATGCCCATCGGGCCACGGGCTTCTTCGATGGACACCTGCACGTCGAACTCGGCAAAGGCCTCGACAAAGATCTGGGTGGGGGCGAAAGAGCCGAAGTCGACCACGGTGCCGGCCCAGTCGAGGATGGCGGCTTGCAGCTGGGTGGGGTTGCTGTAGTTCATGTGCGCTAATTCCTGAATTCGGGTGGGCTAAGGGTCAGATGTCCAGCACTTCCATTTCCCGCAGCACTTCGGCCACGGCATTCACGGCGGCCTGCATGCCATCGGCACCGACCACGCCAATGCAGCCGACGCGGAAGGTTTCGACCTGGGTCAGCTTGCCCGGGTAGAGGATGAAGCCCTTGGCCTTGACCCGCTCGTAAAAGTCCTTGAACTGGTAGCGAGGGTCGTCTGGTGCGTGGAAGGTGACGATGATCGGCGCCTGGATATCGGCTGGCAGGAAGCTGCGCAGGCCGATGGCGGCCATGCCGTCGAGCAGGGTCTTGCAGTTGTCGGCATAGCGTTGGTGGCGTGCAGGCAGGCCGCCTTCTTCGTTGTATTGCTGCAGTGCTTCGTGCAGGGCCGCGACCACATGGGTGGGCGGGGTGAAGCGCCACTGGCCGGTCTTGGCCATGTAGGTGTGCTGGTCGTACAGGTCCATGGCCAGCGAGTGGGCATTGCCCTCGGCGGCAGCCAGGGCGGTTTTTTCGGCGAAGACGAAGCCCATGCCGGGTACGCCTTCCAGGCACTTGCCGGAGGCGGCGATCAGCGCTTCGAAGGGGATTTCGCGGGCATCGATCGGCAGCGCGCCGAACGAGCTCATGGCATCGATGATCAGGCGCTTGCCGTGGCGTTTGATCACCTGGGCGATTTCGGGCAGCGGGTTGAGGATGCCGGTGCTGGTTTCGCAGTGGATCAGTGCCACGTGCGTCACGGCCGGGTCGGCAGCCAGCAGCCTGTCGACATCAGCGGCAGTAGTGGGCTGCTCTTCGGCGGTTTCGAAGGTGCTGTAGGTGCGGCCCAGCACTTTGCAGATCTTTGCCAGGCGCTGGCCATAAGCGCCATTGATCAGCACCAGGACCTTGCCGTCGCGTGGCACCAGGGTGCCGATGGCCGCTTCCACGGCAAAGGTGCCGCTGCCTTGCAGGGGCACGCAGTGGTGGCTGGCGCTGCCGTCGATGATCGCCAGCAGTTGCTCGCAGACGCTGGCAGTCAGCTGGTTGAAGTCACGGTCCCAGGAGCCCCAGTCCACCAGCATGGCTTGGCGGGTGCGGATTGATGTGGTCAGGGGACCGGGGGTCAGCAAGATAGGGGCGTTGCTCATTCCGTTTTTCCTCACAAGCGGTGGAGTGAAACTACGGGGCCTAGGTTGCAATTCGGGCTGTCATCAATCAAATTGTTTGTTGTTATCCCAGCTATAAGTCAGGCCGATAAATATGAACCTGTTCCAGCTACGTGCCTTCGACGCGGTGGCCCGAGAGGGCAGTTTTACGCGTGCTGCCGAGCGCCTGTTCATCAGCCAGCCGGCGGTGACCGGGCACGTCAAGGCACTGGAGGAGCACTACCAGATCACCTTGCTGCGGCGCACCGCACGGCGTGTGGAGTTGACCGAAGAAGGCATCCGCCTGGCGGCCATCACCCGCGCCATGTTTGGCCTGGCCGAAGAAGCGCAGGCCATGCTTGAAGCCAATCGCCAGTTGCTGACCGGGCGCCTGGAGGTGGCAGCCGATGGCCCGCACCGGGTGATGCCGATGCTGGCGCTGTTGCGCGAGCGCTACCCGGGCATCACCGTCAACCTGCGCCTGGGCAATGCCCAGGAAACCCTGGCTGCGTTGCTTAGCGAGCATGCCGACGTGGCTGTGCTGACCGAGATCGAGCCGCGCAAGGGGCTGCATTTGCAAAGTCTTTGTGAGTCTCGCCTGTGTGCCTTGTTGCCGGCGGGGCATGCCTGGGCGAACGATGGGGAAGACTTGCCGTTGGCCGAGTTGCACCAGCAGATCATGGTGCTGCGCGAACCCAGCTCCACCACCCGGCGTACCTTCGACAAGGCCTGTATCAAGGCGGGTGTGCAACCGCGTGTATTGCTGGAGCTGGACAGCCGTGAGGCGGTGACCGAGGCGGTGGCCTCGGAGTTGGGTATTGGCGTTGTTTCATCCACTGAAGTGGCCAATGACCCACGGGTGGTCGCACGACCATTATCTGGCGAGGGCCTGATCAACCAACACTTGATTGGTTGTCTGGAGCGTCGTCGAGAATTGCGCCTTATCCAGGCATTCCTGGGGCTGGCGGCGGGGCTGTGATGGCTGTTTTCAGCGTGGCAGCCTAAGATGGCCGGCAACCAGCCGACAGGACCGTCGATGAGCGACAAAGATACCATTTCGATGCAACTGGTGCGCGAAGCGCTGTTGCAGACCTGCCCCGCCGGTGAGCCCGATAGCGGCTTGCTGGCCCGGGCAGGCATTGCCGTTGAACAATTGCACCTGCCAGAGGCGCGGGTCAGTGCCGAGGCCTATGCTCGACTGTGGCGCTTGCTGGCACGGCGCTGCAACGACGAGTTCTTCGCGATGGATCCGCGCGGCCTGCGCAGCGGCAGCCTGGCGTTCATGTGCCGTGCCAGCATGGGTCAGCCGACCTTGGGCGCCGGCCTGGAAACCGCGCTGGCGTTCCTGTCGCTGATGCTCGAAGACATGCAACCCAGCCTGGTGCGCCAGGAAGGCCTGGCTGAGATTGTCATCAACGAACCGCGTGACGAACCGCGCCGCGCATTCACCTATTTCACGTTCTGGATGATCGTGCATGGGGTGGCCTGCTGGCTGGCCGGGCGGCGCATCCCTATCCTGGCCATTGACCTGCGCTGTGCCGAGCCGCCGTTCTGTGACGACTATCGGGTGATGTTTTCGGAAAACCTCTGCTTTGAGCGCCCGCGTACGCGCATGATCATCGCGGCTGATTGCCTGGAACTGCCGCTAAAGCGCAGCGAAGAGGAGTTGCAGCGGTTTCTCGCCGGTGCGCCGGATAATATCCTGGTGAAATACCGTGACCCCGCCAGCCTGGCGCGGCGCATCCGTGATCAGTTGCGGCGCATGGACCCGGCCGGCTTGCCGGATGCCGAAGCCGTGGCTGGCGGGTTGTGCATCTCTCTTTCAACCTTGCGCCGGCGCCTGGTGGAGGAGGGGCAAACCTACCAAGGGCTCAAGGACAGCGTACGCCGCGAGCAGGCCATTGCCTGGTTGTCCGACCCCGCCGTGGGCCTTGGCGAGATCGCCGAGCGGTTGGGCTTTGCCGACAGCAGTTCGTTCTACAAGGCTTTTCGCAAGTGGTTCGGTTGCAATCCGGGGCATTACCGAAGCCTGGTACTGGGGCGACAAGCGCCCGCACAGGAAAAGCCTTGATACGGGATGAAGCTGCGCTGAAAAACGCCTCGCCAGCCCTTCCTCTCGAGGCGGTTCATGCAGACCCTGGGGCCGGTGGCTGAGGTTCCCCCTGATGACGGCGCGTATCAGCTGACAGAGTGGGTGTTCCCCATGTCAACAAAGATCGCCCCCAATCATGGCCAACCCCCCCGAAACCCCTACTGCCCAGACCCCAACGCGCGCCAGCGCAACCGATGCCTTCATCGGCAAGCTGCTGCCCGAATGGTTACGTGCAGCGACCCCGCAACAAATCAAACGCCTGCGCAACCTGTTCAAGGAACACAAGGCCGGGCAGGACAACGTACGCGCAGCCACTCGGGGGCTTGTCCCGCTGCAAACCTTCGCCCTGGACAAGCTTGGCACGTTGCTCAAGGGCCGGCTGCCCGCGGGCAGCAAACTGAACGAGCTTGAATGGCTTGAACCCGAGGGCGGGGTGGTTAGCGACGGCTTTCTCGGTTTTTCCCTGGGGACGATCGAGGTGCGCCAATCCGCGCTGCTGCGTCTCATGCAGAACTTTCCCAGCGGCGCCACGCCGCTACGCGGTGAGTTTGTCGTCAACGGCGGGCGCAAGGTGCTCTATCGCGTCGACGATGCCTTTGTCAAAGCGTGCAGGGACCTGGACACTGGCAGGTTGTATCAAACCCTGATTGATCAAACCTTCAACGCTCAAACGTGCAAGCTGCTTGTCGCGGAGAAGCGGGCGGGGCTCCGGCTGGCTGCTGAGCTGGCAGTGATCCAGGGTGAACTGAACGAGCAGGTGTGTGAGGCGCTGGCCGAGGTGGCGGATGCCAAGCAAAGTGAGGGCCTGCACCTGCAAGGTTACCCAGGGTTGTTGACCATGCTCGGCAAGCCTGTGGCAGATGCCCTGGTGATCCCGTTGCGTGACGCCGCTGGCGAGGCAAGTGGCTGGGTCCTCTATCTTCCCAGCGACCCGTCGCAGGCCCTGCATCACTTCCTCACGCTGGGTCAGATGCATCAGGCCATGGTCAAGCGGCTGAATGCACCTGAATACCAGAGTTACTTTATCCAGTTGATTGCGCTTGAGGACCGTCAGGACTTCGTCCAGCTGCTTCAGACACGTCTCAAAGACCCAGAGCCTGACCTGCAGATGGATGGCACGACTGGCCAGGGTGACGTGTTTGTACGGCTGGTCGAGCAGCAAGTAAAACGGATAAAAAGCGACGCCAGCTTGCTATTGGTGCCGCTGGCACAAGCTGATGCGCGGGCGGCCAAACAGCGCCAGGCAAGCTGGAAGTCGCTGGGCTGGGACGTGGCCAATCTGGCCGGCATGTTTGTCCCTGTGGTGGGTGAGTTGTTGCTGGGGCGAATGCTGGTACAAACCGTTTCCGAGGTCTACGAGGGTGTGACGGACTGGGCGTACGGCCACCAGCATGAAGCGCTGGAGCACCTGCTTGGTGTGGCTGAGACCTTGGCCCAGGTTGCGGTGACGGGTGCGGTGATCGGCGCCACCGGCCATTTCGTACGCAGCCGCTTTGTCGATGGCCTTGAGCCGGTGAGGCTGGACAATGGCCAGCAAAGGTTATGGTCCAGCGACTTCACGGTCTACGAGTCGACGCCCGATGAACGCACCCTGGCAGATGATGGCTTGTATGGCAGCGGTACACGCCGCTGGATGCGCAGTGGTGATCGCTACCATGAGGTTCATCGCCCGCAGGCGGAGGGGCCGTGGCGGCTGCGTCATCCACGCGGTGATGAAACCTTTGGACCGGTCGTGGAATTCAATGGAGAGCGCAGTTGGCATGTACGGTCGGCGCGCCCGCAGACTTGGGATGACAGCGCCCGCATGCTCGATACGTTGTGGCCGTTCCAGGCACTGCTGAGCACCGAACATGCACAGCAGATCGTACACATGGCGGGCATGAACAAGGACATACTCCGCGGCCTGATAATTGAGAACCGCCCGCTGCCGGTTACCCTGCGCGAGACCTTGCGGCGTTTCGATGCCAACACCCGTATCGAGGCGTTCTTCACATCGCTTGGCGATGCATCGGTGGTGGGGGGGGATGCCGAGATCCAGGCGTGGTGCCTGGCCCGGCCTGGAATGACGGGCTTGGATCCGGCCGCCCTCAAAGCCGCTTTACTGCAGCAGCAACCCCAGCTGGAGGGGCCTCTGCTGCAGCATCTGACCCGGGTCAGGCTGCCGGATGACCCCGTAGCCAGGTTGGTCAAGCGTGACTTCCCCCACTTGCCTGACGCCTATGTCGCAGAGGTCGTGGCCGAAGCCGATAACGCCCAGGCCAAGCTTTCCAGGCTCGGCAGGCTGTCTGTGAAGATGGCGACCAAGGCGCGCTTCTTGTCGCAGGTGGCGCGGCTGGACCGGGCAGTGCAGGGCGTGTTTCTAAGCAGTGCTTACACAGACGAGGCCGGGGAACTGGTGATCAACCTGCTGTCGAGGCTGCCCAACTGGCCTTCGCAGCTCGGAGTGGAGTTACGCGACGGCTCGCCCTACGGTCGTTTGCTGACCCGGTTGTCGGCCATGTCGACCGAAGGTGAAACCGTGTCAATGGTCCATGTCCACGGGCGTTTTCGCTTGTTCGATGGGCAGGGCTACGAACATTCCGCGGAAGTCGCCGAACCAGGCACGATCTTTCAGGCCCTTGCCGCTCTGTTGACGCCCGAACAGCTTGGCCGAATGGGGTTGCCCGCTGAGCAGCCTGCCGCGCTATTGCGTGCCAAGCTCCAGGCCTTGGTGCCCGACACGCGCACCGCCCGCCTGCACCTGCTCGGATGGCGTGAGCAAGCCCCGTGGTTCAACCCGGGCCAGCGTTTGACCAATGGCAGGGTCGGCTATCTGCTGAGCGGCCGCGGCGAAGCCGGTACCGGCCTGCAGCAGCTGTTGCGCGCCCGCCTGGGGGTACTGTACCGAGGGCTCGGTGACGTCGAGCTCGAGCAAGAGGCTGTACGGCTGCAAGGCTTCGGTGATCAGGCATTCCAGCACCTGCTTGATCTGGAGGATAGCTACAACCGATTGGATCGGGCACTCAACCAATGGTATGGCAGCGAATTGAACGAGGCCCGCCAAACGTGCCGAAAGGTTGTCGCTGACAGCATTCGCAGGGCTTGGCGTTACCAGGGCGAACAGGTTTACGACAGCGAAGGAAACACCATTGGGCAGCGCCTCAGGCTGGAGGGGCCAAGCATCACGACACTCCCGTCATTGCCGTTGTCGGTGGACTTCCCACGCCTCGTTTCATTAGTCATCAACGACACCGCGGTCACCGTTGTACCGGTGGACTTCCTCCACGGCCTTACGGCCCTGACCGAGGTGAACCTCGTCGGTAACCAGCTATCTGCAGTACCGATAGGTATCGCCTACCTTATCGAACTGCGCACCTTACGCCTGGCGCGTAACAACATTCATTTGAACATTAGCTCCATCAGCGCAATCAACCGCCTCCCACGGCTGGAAGCGGTAGACCTGAGTTACAACCCATTGGGGCAATATCCTGTGCCCTACAACCAGCTGTCTCATTTGCGTGAGCTGGATTTGCAGCATTGCCGGCTGGGCGTCTGGCCGAGTGGCCTCGAACACTGCAGCTCGCTTGAAAAAGTGAACCTGAGTGGTAATCACCTGAAGGTAATACCGGAAGTTGTCCTGAGGATGCCGCAGTACTTTCGACACATATTCGTGGTGATGGGCAACCCCCTGAGCACGTATGACGTGCAGCGCCTGTATGCCTTCGATGTCATTCTGGAAGAGGGTGTAATGCCTTCGCCGTCGTTGAAAGGGCTGCAACGGGCACGTTCGCTTTGGGTGGGTGGTAGCGAGGCCAGCACTTTGGAGGCGCGAGGGCGGCAGTGGGATGAATTGGCAGGCATGCCTGACAGCGTCGGTTTGTTTGCGCTGGTTGAGCAGTTGGAACGCACTACCGACTATGTCAACGCCAGCGAGAACTTGCGGGGCAACCTGTGGACGCTGTTGGATGCCTTGTGCAGCAATACGGCTTTGCGTTTGGAAGTGTTCGCCGAGTTGCGCCCCCCGTTCGGCTCGATCAACCGCGTCGTTCGCCGCTTCAGCGATTTGCTAAAGCAGGCAGCGATTGCCCAGGCTGAAAACAACACCTCACCTGATCGCGGTAATCAATTGCTCAATCTTGGGCGGGGGTTGTTCCGCCTGGAGCAAGTCGAACGACGTGCCACTGCCGAAACAGCCCGACGCGCAGCCCAGGGGCAGTTTGTTGACGACGATACCATCGACACGATCAACCTGTATTTCCGAGTCAAGCTGCACGAGGTACTGCAGTTGCCCTTCCAGCCGCAGACCATGGATGCCAGCGAAACGGCGGGGGTTAGCGATGCAGCGATTGCGCAGGCGTTGCGTCAAGTCAAGGATGCTGAAACATTGCTCAACGTCTCGCGTAGTCTTGCACAGCGGGAGTTCTGGCAGCGTTACCTGCGCGAACGGAGCAGCGAGTACTTCACCAACCTGGAGCGTGTCTATTGGGACCGCGTACAGCTTTTAGAGCAGCAACGTGCTGAACTTACTCCCGCTGAAGTCACCCAGCGCCTTGACGACCTGGTCATCGAACGCGACCAGGACGAGCGAGCCCTGTTGGTGCGCCTGACTCACCAACTGTTATATAGCAAGGAGCGCGGCCAGGCCTGAGGCCGACAGCGGCCAAACCGGTCATCCAGATTGACAACTTTGGCCATTGCCGCCGCGGTTGAGCGGCGCGAACATCATCGGACTTATGGTTCAACTCCAAAAACAATAAACCAGGAGTCCGACGATGCGTGATTACGCCGAGGCCGCTCGAGCGTTCGACCCTGCCCAGGCCGCTAGCGCGGCGCTGCATGGCCACCTCGAAGCCCTCAATGCCTGTGTCGAATGCTGTGACCGCCATGCCGGTGACGGCAAGCTGGCGCTGATCCACGAAGACCGCGATGGCAACAGCGCACGCTACAGTTTCGATCAGCTCAAGGCACAGGCGGCCCGCTTTGCCAATGTGCTCAAGGCGCAGGGCGTGGGTGCAGGGGACCGGGTGGCGGGCCTGATGCCGCGTACTCCCGAGTTGCTGGTCACCATTCTCGCCACCTGGCGTCTCGGTGCGGTCTACCAGCCGCTGTTCACCGCGTTCGGCCCCAAGGCCATCGAACACCGCCTTGAACAGTCCCACGCCCGCGTTATCGTCACCGACAGCCACAACCGTGCCAAGCTGGACGAGGTGCAGGCCTGCCCATCGATCATCACGGTCAAGGCCCGCAGTGGCGAGCTGGATTTTCAGCAATGCCTGGATGCTGCCTCACCGGTATGTGAACCGGTCATGCGCTCGGGCAACGACCCGTTTCTGCTGATGTTCACCTCCGGCACCACCGGCCCGGCGAAACCCCTGGAAGTGCCATTGCGTGCCATTGTCGCGTTCCAGGGTTACATGCGTGATGCCATCGACCTGCGCCCCGAGGACAACTTTTGGAACCTGGCCGACCCGGGCTGGGCCTACGGCCTGTATTACGCCGTCACCGGCCCATTGTCGCTGGGCCATGCCACCACCTTCTACGATGGCCCGTTCAGCGTTGAAAGCTGTGCCCAGGTAATCGACAAGCTGGGTATCACGAACCTGGCTGGCTCGCCCACGGCGTATCGCTTGTTGATTGCCGCGGGCAAAGCGTTTTCGGCACCGATCAAAGGTCGCCTGCGCGTGGTCAGCAGTGCCGGAGAACCGCTCAACCCGGAGGTGATCCGCTGGTTCGCCGAGGAACTGGACGTGACCATTCACGACCACTACGGCCAGACCGAGTTGGGCATGGTGCTGTGCAATCATCATGGCCTGTTGCATCCGGTGCACCTGGGCTCGGCAGGCTTCGCCATCCCCGGCCATCGCATCGTGGTGCTGGATGCCCAAGGTAACGAACTGCCAGCTGGCCAGCCAGGCATCCTCGCGGTTGACCGCGAGCAGTCGCCCTTGTGCTGGTTCGCCGGCTACCACGGCCAGGCGACCAAGGCCTTCGTCGGTAAGTATTACCTAAGCGGCGACACGGTGGAGCTGAACCAGGACGGCAGCATCAGTTTCGTTGGCCGCAGCGACGACGTTATCACTACCTCCGGTTACCGAGTCGGCCCGTTCGATGTGGAAAGTGCATTGATCGAGCACCCGGCGGTGATCGAGGCAGCGGTGGTTGGCAAGCCGGACCCCGAGCGTACTGAGCTGATCAAGGCCTTCGTGGTTTTGGCCAACGGCCATGTGGGCAGCGTCGAGCTGGAAGAAACCTTGCGCCAGCACGTGCGCCAGCGCCTCTACGCGCACGCCTACCCCAGGGAAATCGAATTCGTCAGCGAGCTGCCCAAGACCCCGAGCGGCAAGCTGCAACGCTTCATCCTGCGCAACCAGGAAGTCGCCAAACAACAAGCGCAACAGGCCACCCCTGCCAGCGTCTGAAAGGAAACCGATCATGCTCATAGCCCATAAACACTTCATTGTCAGCGGCGCCGCCTCCGGGTTGGGTGCGGCCACGGCGCAGATGCTGGTCGAGGCCGGCGCCAAGGTCATGCTGGTCGACCTCAATGCCCAGGCCGTCGAGGCCAAGGCCCGTGCGCTGGGTGACAACGCCCGCTTCGCCGTAGCCGACATCAGCGACGAGCAGGCGGCCCAGGCGGCCGTCGATGCAGCCGTCAGCGCCTTTGGCAGCTTGCACGGGCTGGTCAATTGCGCCGGCATCGTCGGTGCCGAGAAGGTACTGGGCAAGCAGGGGCCGCATGGCCTGGCCAGCTTCGCCAAGGTCATCAACGTCAACCTGGTCGGCAGCTTCAACTTGCTGCGCCTGGCCGCTGCAGCCATGGCCGAAGGGCCTGCCGATGAAGCGGGCGAACGTGGGGTGATCATCAACACCGCCTCCATCGCTGCCTATGATGGCCAGATCGGTCAGGCTGCCTACGCTGCCTCCAAGGGCGCCATTGCCAGCCTGACCTTGCCGGCCGCGCGCGAACTGGCACGCTTTGGCATCCGCGTGATGACCATCGCCCCGGGCATCTTCGAAACGCCGATGATGGCTGGCATGACCGAGGAAGTGCGTGCTTCGCTGGCTGCCGGCGTGCCGTTCCCGCCACGCTTGGGCCGCCCGCAGGAATACGCTGCGCTGGCCCGTCACATCATCGAGAACAGCATGCTCAACGGCGAGGTGATCCGCCTCGACGGTGCACTGCGCATGGCTGCCAAGTAAGGAGAGCGAACATGACCCTCGCCAATGATC
>Ga0256883_1000602_pt1 | contig 11089 bp, 9 predicted proteins | sample MC6MC0491MT_FD_186337 | JGI IMG/M metagenome (GOLD analysis project Ga0256883, IMG submission 186337) | Metatranscriptome of enriched soil aggregate microbial communities from Iowa State University, Ames, United States - MC6-MC0491-MT... | ecosystem: Environmental > Terrestrial > Soil >...
ACCCTGCTCGCCCAGCAGCACTACAACAGCTTCCGCGACCGCTTCGCCGACTGGCCGGTGACGGTCGAGGTGATGAGCCGCTTCAAGTCCGCCAAGGAAGTGGCCAGCGCCGCCGCGGAGCTGGCCGAAGGCAAGATCGACATCCTCATCGGCACCCACAAGCTGTTGCAGGACGATGTGCGCTTCAAGGACCTGGGCCTGGTAGTCATCGATGAAGAGCACCGTTTTGGCGTGCGCCAGAAGGAGCAGCTCAAGGCCCTGCGCAGCGAGGTGGACATCCTCACCCTGACAGCCACGCCAATTCCGCGCACCCTGAACATGGCCGTGGCCGGCATGCGCGACCTGTCGATCATCGCCACGCCGCCGGCTCGGCGCCTGTCGGTGCGCACCTTCGTCATGGAGCAGAACAACAGCACGGTCAAAGAAGCCCTGCTGCGTGAACTGTTGCGTGGCGGCCAGGTGTACTACCTGCACAACGATGTGAAGACCATCGAAAAATGCGCTGCCGACCTTGCCGAGCTGGTCCCGGAAGCGCGTATCGGCATCGGCCATGGGCAGATGCGCGAGCGCGAGCTGGAACAGGTGATGAGCGACTTCTACCACAAGCGCTTCAACGTGCTGATCGCCTCGACCATCATCGAGACCGGCATCGACGTGCCCAGTGCCAACACCATCGTCATCGAGCGCGCCGACAAGTTCGGCCTGGCCCAGTTGCACCAGCTGCGCGGCCGGGTCGGCCGTAGCCACCACCAGGCCTACGCCTACCTGCTCACCCCAGCACGGCAGAAGGTCAGCAGCGACGCCGAGAAACGCCTGGAAGCCATCGCCAACACCCAGGACCTGGGCGCAGGTTTCGTGCTGGCTACCAACGACCTGGAAATCCGCGGCGCCGGCGAGCTGCTCGGGGAAGGCCAGAGCGGGCAGATCCAGGCCGTGGGCTTCACCCTCTACATGGAAATGCTCGAGCGCGCGGTCAAGGCCATCCGCAAGGGCAGCCAGCCGAACCTGGAACAACCGCTGGGCGGCGGCCCGGAGATCAACCTGCGCCTGCCAGCGCTGATCCCCGAGGACTACCTGCCCGACGTACATGCGCGGCTCATCCTCTACAAGCGCATTGCCTCGGCGGCCGACGAGGAAGGCCTCAAGGACCTGCAGGTCGAGATGATCGACCGCTTCGGCCTGCTGCCCGAGCCGACCAAGAACCTGATCCGCCTGACCCTGCTCAAGCTGCAGGCGGAAAAGCTCGGCATCAAGAAAGTCGACGCCGGCCCCAACGGCGGCAAGCTCGAGTTCGAGGCCGAGACCCCGGTCGACCCGCTGACCCTGATCAAGCTGATCCAGGGCCAGCCCAAACGCTACAAGTTCGAGGGCGCAACCCAGTTCCGTTTCCTGGTGCCGATGGAACGCCCCGAAGAACGCTTCAACACTCTGGAGGCGCTGTTCGAGCGCCTGACCCCACAGACAGCCTAAGGAAGATCCATGCGTGCCATCCGTTGCCTGACTTTGTTGCTTGCGCTGTTCGCGCCGGCCGCCTTCGCCGAAGGCCAGTATCAGGTGGAAATGATCCTTGTGCGGCAAAACAGCGTGCCCGCCTTCACCAGCCCGTTCGCGCCAGAAGACTGGAGCGCCGGTGCGCCCCGCCTGGACAAAGGCGCCGAGCGCCCGCTAGCGCTGGAGGATGAAGCCACACGGCTGCAGGCAACCGCCGACTACACCGTCCTGCTGCACAAGGCCTGGCAGCAGCCGGTCGTCGAAGGGCCGAGCCGCATCGCCGTGAGCGCGGGCCAGGAGCAGTTCGGGCACTTCCCGATCGAGGGCAACATGAGCATCACCAACGGCCGCTTCATCGCCGTGGACGCCAACTTCTGGGTCAACCAGCTCGACAGCAACGGCAACGTGCTGCAAAGCGAGCAGTTCAAGCAGAGCAACAGCAACATGAAAGGCGGCCAGCTGACTTTCCTCGACGGTGGCCACCTGGCGATACTGCTGAAGGTCACGGCGCCGGGCACCCGCAAGATGCCGGTGATGGACCCGGAGATGATGGAGCAGTGATGTGAGCGCGGGCAATGCGCAGCAGTTGTTGAGGGCGTACCCGGCCTGGATCGATTTCATCGATGCCGGGGCGCTTGCCAGAGGGCGCAGTTATGCCGCGCAGCAGCGCAGCACAATCCTTTCGCTGCATGAAAAAAGCATCGAGTCGAGCTGTGAGGGGTCGGCGGGCCAGTCCTACCATCAAAACATCGAGCTGGTCATCAACGGCCCCGACCTGCGCGTGTTCGGCCGTTGCAGCTGCCCCGTGGGCCTCAACTGCAAGCACTGCGTCGCAACCCTGCTGCATGTGCAAAATGGCGACAGTGACCTGGACGCCCCGGTTACTCAGGAACAGGCCGCGCTCTCGCTGCCACCGGACCTGAACCAGTGGATGCAGGCGCTTGAGCGCCCCGCCCAGCCCGCCACCCGCGAACCGGCACGCAAAGGCCCTGCCATCTACTACCGCATCCAGATGGACCGCGAGCTTTGCCAGCTGGAGGCGGTCAAGGGCACCCGACAAGCCGATGGCAGCTTGAAGCTGGGCCGCATCACATCGATGCCCGAATTGATCTACTACACGCCCCGCTACGTGACCGAAGAAGATGCTCGGTTGCTGCGCCTGATCGACGCCCGCAGCAAAGGCATAGCGCCCGTGGTGCAGCTGGAAGGCAAGCAGGGCGCCGAGCTGTTCGGCTATGCCTTGGCCACCGGCCGGCTGCTGTATGCAGACGACCCAGAGCCGCTGCTGACCGGGCCGGAGCTGCACGCCGATTTCCGCTGGGTCCGGCTGGACAATGGCAGCTATCGCGGCGCCTGGTACCACAGCGAAAACGTGCAGTTGCACGCCTTGCCCATCGAGCCCATGTACTACGTAGACAAGCAGGGGCATCTGACCGGCAAGCTGCGCCACGACCTCGACCCTTTCATCGCCAGCCAACTCGCGCGCGCGCCTACCGTGCCCGAACACCTGGTCGTACCCTTGAGTCATCGATTGAACGCCTTGAACCGCCAAGTCCCCACCCCAACTGCCGTGAGCACCGAGCAGATCGAAGACATCAAGCCTAAGGGCCGACTGACCCTTGGCAGCCTCGAATTCAGCGCCTACATGCCCAAGACCGGCCGCATGCAGCGCCAGATGCAGCACCGCGCGGCGTTGGCGTTCGACTACGACGGCCTGCGCGCCAGCGGCAGCGACGACAAGCCGCTGACCCGCCTGGTCGACGCCACCAGCCAGCGTATTCGCCGCCAGCCCCAGGCCGAGCAGGCACTGCGCAAAACCCTGCGCGACCTGGGCTTCAAACCTGCCACCCGGCAGAGCAAAGCCCTGCCCGACAGCGCCGGCGAAATGCTCCAGCTCCCCGACGACGAAGCCTGGCTGCGCTTCGCCCGCGATGGCCTGCCACGCCTGCGTGAGGCCGGCTGGGAAATCGACATCCACCGCGACTTCGCCTTCAACCTGCAGGAGGTGGACGACTGGTACGCCAGCATCGACGAAGCGCCGGGCCATGAATGGTTCGACCTGGAACTGGGCATCGTCGTCGAAGGCCAGCGCCACAGCCTGTTGCCGATCGTGCTGCAGCTGCTGCGCAGCAACCCCGAGCTGCTGCGCCCCAGCGAGCTGGCCCGGCGCAGCGACGACGAACACCTGCTGATCGACCTCAACCGTGGCCGGCAGGACAGCCCCGCACTGCGCGTCGCCCTGCCCTACGGGCGAATCAAGGCAGTCATGGGCACCCTCGGCGAGCTGTACCTGCACGAGGACAGCGCCGGCCCCGCCCTGCGCTTGGACCGTGCCGACGCTGCGCGCCTGAACGACATCGAACACCTGCCCCTGCACTGGGAAGGCGGCACCCATGTGCGCGACCTGGGCCGGCGCCTGCGCGATGCGCGCGACCTGCAGGTCGAACCACCCACCACGCTCAATGCCACCCTGCGCCCCTATCAGCAACAAGGCCTGAACTGGCTGCAAGCCCTACGTGAAATGGGCACCGGCGGCATCCTTGGCGATGATATGGGCCTGGGCAAAACACTGCAGACCCTGGCCCATCTGCTGCTGGAAAAACAAAACGGTCACCTCGGCCACCCGGCCCTGGCCGTCATGCCGACCAGCCTGGTGCCCAACTGGCTTGACGAAGCCCAACGCTTCGCCCCCGACCTGCGCGTGCTGGCCCTGCATGGCCCAGGCCGCAGCAAGCATTTCGCCAAACTGCACGAATACGACCTGGTACTGACCACCTACGCCCTGGTGCCGCGCGACCTCGAACACCTGCGCACGCAGCCGTGGAGCGTACTGGTGCTGGACGAGGCGCAGAACATCAAAAGCAGCACCAGCAAGGCCGCCCTTGCCGTCTGCGAGCTGCAGGCCAACCAGCGCCTGTGCCTGACCGGCACGCCGATGGAAAACAACCTCGGCGAGCTGTGGTCGATCTTTCATTTCCTCATGCCCGGCTGGCTGGGTGAAGTCAAACGCTTCAACCAGGACTACCGCACCCCGATCGAGCGCCATGGCGATGCCGAGCGCCTGTCACACCTGGTTACCCGCATTCGCCCGTTCCTGCTGCGCCGCACCAAGGAACAAGTTGCCACCGAGCTGCCACCCAAGACCGAAGTGGTCCACTGGGTCGAACTCAGCGATGCCCAGCGCGACACCTACGAAGCCGTGCGGGTGGCCATGGACAAGAAGGTGCGTGACGAAATTGCCCGCAATGGCGCGTCGCGCAGCCAGATCGTGATCCTCGATGCCTTGCTCAAGCTACGCCAGGTGTGCTGCGACTTGCGCCTGGTAAAAGGGGTGGAAACCAAGGGCAATCAGGCCGACAAAGGCAAGCTCGGCGCGTTGCTGGAAATGCTCGAAGAGCTGCTCAGCGAAGGCCGCCGGGTACTGTTGTTCTCCCAGTTCACCTCGATGCTGGCGCTGATCGAGCAGGAGCTGGAAAAGCGCAAGATCCGTTACAGCCTGCTCACCGGTGACACCCGTGACCGGCGCACGCCGGTGCAACAGTTCCAGCGGGGCGACAGTGAAGTGTTCTTGATCAGCCTCAAGGCCGGCGGCGTGGGGCTGAACCTGACGGCGGCCGATACGGTGATCCACTTCGACCCGTGGTGGAACCCGGCCAGCGAGAACCAGGCTACCGACCGCGCCTACCGTATCGGGCAGGACAAACCGGTGTTCGTGTTCAAACTGATCACGCGGGGCACGGTGGAAGAGAAGATTCAGCAGCTGCAGCAGGAAAAGGCCGCGCTGGCGGCAAGCCTGCTCGACGGTGGCGAGGCTGGGCAGTGGCGGCTGGGGGATGAGGAGATCGAGGCGCTATTTGCCCCGCTGCCAGGAAAGCGCAGCCGCTAGCAGTCAGTTGCGGCCTCTTCGCGGGACAAGCCCGCCAAGAGGCCGACACGGTCAATCGACCAACTGCGCCTCGCGCAATGCCCCCAGCGCCTCCAGCCAGCGCGGCTGCTGGCGGTAATCGGTACGGGCAAAACCCTGGCCACGCATCCGCGCAATCCGCGGCGATGGTTTGACTTTCAACCGCTGCGCCGCCTTCAAGGCCAGCTCTGCCGCGGCCCGGTCGTTACACACCAGGCCCATGTCGCAACCCGCACTCAGCGCCGCCTCGATGCGATTGGCCGCATCACCGACCACATGCGCACCGGCCATGGACAGGTCATCACTGAAGATCACCCCGTCAAAGCCCAGCTCGCCGCGCAGGATGTCCTGCAGCCAGCGGCGAGAGAAGCCGGCCGGCTGGTTGTCGATTTGGGGATAGATGACGTGCGCCGGCATCACCGCTGCCAGCTGGCCACTGAGGCGGGTGAAGGGCACCAGGTCTGCCTGGCGCAGCTGCTCGAGGCTGCGCTCGTCGGTGGGGATGGCCACGTGCGAATCCGCCTCGGCCCAACCATGCCCCGGGAAATGCTTGCCACAGGCCGCCATGCCCGCCGCGTTCATGCCGCGAATGAAGGCACCGGCCAGTTGCGTGGCACGCAGCGGGTCGCCCTCGAAGGCGCGGCTGCCGACTACGGCGCTACGCTGGTGATCGAGGTCGAGCACCGGGGCAAAGCTCAGGTCCAGGCCCACCGCCAATACTTCGGTAGCCATCAACCAACCACACTGCTCGGCCAGGTACTCGGCATTGGCGTTATCGGCGATGGCGCGCATTGCCGGCAGCCGCACGAAGCCTTGGCGCAGGCGCTGCACCCGCCCGCCCTCCTGGTCGACGGCCAGTATGAGGTCAGGGCGAATGGCGCGGATGGACGTGCACAGCTCACGCACCTGGCGCGGGCTTTCGATGTTGCGGGCAAAGATGATCAGGCCGGCCACTTCTGGCTGGCGCAGGAGCTGGCGGTCTTCGGCGGTCAGCCATTTACCGGCGATATCCACCATCAGTGAGCCTTGCAGGCTGACGGTCATAGGCAATCCTTCATTGCAGACTTAAAGAAGCCCACTGGGGGCATGCGGCCTCGTCGATGCGCACCGGGCAATGCGCCGGAACACGCTCGAACAGGCCAAGCAGATCGGTGTTGCGCAAGCGTATGCAGCCATGGGACAGCGGTACACCCAAGGGTTCCGTGTCAGGCGTGCCATGTAGGTAGATATAGCGACGGAACGTATCCACCGCACCCAGGCGATTGATACCTGGCTCGCAGCCACTGAGCCAGAGGATGCGGGTGAGGATCCAGTCACGCCCGGGGTACTGCCCATGCAGCTCAGGCGACCAGACCTCACCGGTCCAGCGCCGCCCGCGCAGCACGGCATTGAGGGGCAAGCCGGCGCCAATCTTCGCGCGCACCTGGTGCAGACCGCGTGGCGTGCAGCCGGAACCTTTGCGTTCACCGGCACCCTTGCGCGCCGTGGACACGCCCAAGCGCACACGCAGCTGCCCACGGGCAAAGCCATAGAGGCGCTGGTCGGCGAGGGAAATATGCAATAAATCGAGGTCGGGCATGGGCGCTAGCTTAGCCGAAGCGCCCTGCCCCGCACAGCCTTCAGGCCTTGGCGGTGGTGCTGGTCTTGCTGCGGGGGCGCAGTTGGGCCGCGGCCATGGCGTCATCGGTAACACCGGTGTCGGCACGCATGCCGGCAGCCAGGAACGGCACCATCAGGCGCATGACCTGCTCGATGGAGGTGTTGATACCAAAATCGGTCTCGGCAATGGCGCGCAGCGCCTTGATACCGGACATGCTGAATGCCGCCGCACCGAGCATGAAATGCACACGCCAGAACAGTTCGAGCGGCGGAATGCGCGGCGCGGCTTCGTTGACCAGCAGCATGTAGCGACGGAACACCTTGCCGTACATGTCTTCAAGGTAACGACGCAAGTGCCCCTGGCTCTGGCTGAAGGCCAGGCCCAGCAGGCGCATGAAGATCGACAGGTCATTGTTGCTGCGCGGCTGCACCACCAGCGCCTGCTCAACGAGCATTTCCAGCAGCTCTTCGAGGCTTGGCTTCTGTTCCGGCTTGGCCTGACGACGCTCCAGCTCACGCTCGAGACTGGCGCAGAACGGCCCGAGGAAGCGCGAGAATACCGCCTGGATCAGGGCTTTCTTGGAGCCGAAATGATAATTGACCGCCGCCAGGTTGACCCCGGCCTTGCTGGTAATCAGCCGCAACGAGGTTTCCGCAAACCCTCTTTCCGCGAACAGCTGCTCGGCAGCATCGAGAATGCGTTCAACGGTTTCAGATTGGGCCATGACCACTCCGCCAGACAGACAAACAAACAGGTGTTTGAAACATACGTTTCAGCCCTGCCGATGTCAAGGTCGGTGACTGTCCGGTCGCCATTTAATCACAGCTTCGGCTGACGCGCTGCACGCCAGCAATCACGCCGTGCCCAGGCTTTTATAAAGGCGCTGCCCAGTTTTTCTCGGCGCCGGGTGCTTGCAGTGGGCCACCCACTGTATATAATCCCAGTCACTGTATAAAAAGACAGAGCGCCCGCCATGTTGAAACTGACGCCACGCCAAGCCGAAATCCTGGCCTTCATCAAACGTTGCCTCGAAGACAACGGCTTCCCGCCGACGCGCGCGGAGATCGCTCAGGAGCTGGGCTTCAAGTCGCCCAACGCCGCCGAGGAGCACCTCAAGGCCCTCGCCCGCAAAGGCGCGATCGAAATGACCCCGGGGGCTTCCCGTGGTATCCGCATCCCCGGCGTCGAAGCCAAGCCCGAAGAAAGCGGCCTGCCGATCATTGGCCGTGTCGCGGCCGGTGCACCGATCCTCGCCGAGCAGCACATCGAGCAATCCTGCAACATTAACCCGACCTTCTTCCACCCTCCTGCCGACTACTTGCTACGCGTACACGGCATGAGCATGAAGGATGTTGGCATCTTCGACGGTGATCTGCTGGCCGTACACACGTGCCGCGAGGCCCGCAACGGCCAGATCGTGGTGGCCCGTATCGGCGATGAAGTGACCGTCAAACGCTTCAAGCGCGAGGGCAGCAAGGTCTGGCTGATCGCAGAAAACCCCGAGTTCGCCCCCATCGAAGTCGACCTGAAAGATCAGGAACTGGTGATCGAGGGTTTGAGTGTCGGCGTCATTCGCCGTTGATCCAGGAGGCGTCATGCAGCAGTTCGTCCAAGCACAACAGCAGGTCCAGCTTCCACTGTTCGAAGCATTCCTTGCACAACCGGTACTGCCGGGCCTGAAGGCCAGCGAGCAGGCTCGCAAGCGCAGCCAACCGAACCTGTTCAGTGAATTGTCCCTGCGTGGCGCCCCCGAGCATTGCCAGAGCCTGCTGGCACCCGTACTGCGCGAATTGAGCGAAGAGCAAGAGGCGCGCTGGCTGACGCTCATTGCGCCACCCGCCAGCCTGACCCAGGCCTGGCTACGCGATGCCGGCCTCAATCGCGAACGCATTCTGCTGCTGCATCCAGGCGGCAACCAGAGCGCACTGCAACTGGCCTGTGAAGCCTTGCGCCTGGGCCACAGCCACACGGTGGTCAGCTGGCTTGGCAGCGTCAATGCCACTGCACGGCAACAACTTTTACGCGCCGCGAGTGCCGGAAACGCACAAAGCCTGAACATCCGCCTCGGCTGATGATCAGGCTTTGCCTGCGAATCGAGTAAAGACGGGGTATCAGTGAAGCACGCGCGGCCCTTCGTCGCGCTCCAGTTCGCCATCTATGAGGCGACCTGCCATTTGCACACCGACACTCAGCATGGCCTTGGCCACTTCAACATGTTGACCCTGCAGGAACACCTTGGCGTCTTCCGAGAAATCCAGGGTTACCAGGGAACCTTCGTCCTCGGCGCGACGCAGCTCGATTCGGCCATCAGGCAACTCGACAATTTCCAGAAAAGACGTAGACATAAAGGGCTGTTCTCCGCGAAAGGCCAGTATTGTACCAGCCACTGCGGCTATCAGCACTCACTCAACGCGTCACGGAATCGTCTCACCAAGCCTTTAAGGTTCTCGCGCCAGCTCTCCAGCTCCTCCCGCGACAGCTCAGGCTGCTCAGGTTCGTCGAGATTGACGGCCTGGATCAGGGGTTGAGTAACATCGGTTTTTGCAGATTTTTTCGCGACCGGTGGTCGGAACAAATCGGCATAAGCGCTCAGCAGTTGCGCCACCCAGGTCTCCCGTTGCCTGGCCAGTTCCAACAATTCCGCCACCTCTGGGATCGCAATGCCATTGAGCGCATCGTCAGCCAGCGCCTGCTCGACACCGGCCGCAATCGGCAGGCGGTAGAAACCACCAATCTCGTGACACAACCCCAGCAACGCGCCATACAGATGAAACAGCGCCGATTCGCGCTCAGCCTGGACCAGGCCCTGGGCGTTCATGGCTTTGCTGTCGGCAGCCTTGGCCATGGATTCGAGCGCGAGGCCAGCGAAGAAGAGTTTCTGGTTGGTACGGGTGTAGAGTTCCTGGGCCATCTCGAGTGCCCTCCCTAAAGGCTGCAAGGCGAATACCACCAGTTTCAGGGATCAGCGACAGCTTGTCACCCATGAAAAAATGGGGCCGCAATCAGCGGCCCCATTTACAGTGCTGAAGGATCAGCGCTTGTCTTCCACCTTCCAGGTATTGCCGTCGTAGAACGCCTTCCAGCCGGTCGGCTTGCCATCGACCTCGGACTGCACGTACTGCTCCTTGGTCTTGCGGCTGTAACGGATCACCGCCGGGCGACCTTCTGGGTCTTTCTGCGGCGCTTCGCACAGGAAGTGGTACTTCGGATCGATCTCATGCTTGTGCGGCACAATCTCCAGCACCAACGGCGCACGGGTCTCGCGATTCTTCGGGAACTGGCTTGCAGCCAGGAACAGCCCCGAGGCACCGTCACGCAGCACGTAGGTGTCGTCGACCTTCTCACACTTGAGCTCGGGCATGTCCACCTTGTCCATCTTCGGCGGCGCCGCCTCACCGCTCTTGAGCAGCTTGCGGGTGTTCTTGCACGCAGGGTTGGTGCAACCGAAGAATTTGCCGAAACGGCCGGTCTTGAGCTGCATCTCGCTGCCGCACTTGTCGCACTCCAGGCTCGGCCCTTCGTAACCCTTGATGCGGTAGCTGCCCTCTTCGATCTCGTAGCCGACGCAATCCGGGTTGTTACCGCAGATATGCAGCTTGTGCTTCTCGTCGAGCAGGTAGGCGTCCATCGCCGTGGCGCAGATCGGGCAGCGATGCTTGCCCAGCAGCACGCGTGACTCTGACTCACCCTCGTCATCCGCAGCGATTTCATCGCCCGGCACCAGGTTGACGGTGGCTTTGCAGCGCTCTTTCGGCGGCAGGCTGTAGCCCGAGCAACCGAGGAACACGCCGGTGGAGGCGGTGCGGATCATCATCGGCCGGCCACATTCCTTGCACGGAATGTTGGTCATGGTCGGCTGGTTGGCACGCATGCCGTTTTCGGCCGACTCGGCAGTCTGCAGCTTCTTGCTGAAATCGCCGTAGAACTCGTCCAGTACGTTTTTCCAGTCACGCTCGCCCTGCGCCACGTCGTCGAGGTTCTCCTCCATGCCGGCGGTGAACCCGTAGTCCATCAGGTTGGCGAAGCTTTCCGACAGGCGCTCGGTGACGATGTCGCCCATCTTCTCGGAGTAGAAACGGCGGTTGTGCAGCGTC
>Ga0256883_1000605_pt1 | contig 11064 bp, 10 predicted proteins | sample MC6MC0491MT_FD_186337 | JGI IMG/M metagenome (GOLD analysis project Ga0256883, IMG submission 186337) | Metatranscriptome of enriched soil aggregate microbial communities from Iowa State University, Ames, United States - MC6-MC0491-MT... | ecosystem: Environmental > Terrestrial > Soil >...
AACGCCCCGTCACGGAGGAGAGACGTCATGGCAGAAGCCGACAGCACGACAGTAGAAGAGACATTGAAACAACAGGCGACCGAGACGACCGACGGATTCCATCTCGTCATCGACGCGCTGAAACTGAACGACATCGACACCATCTTTGGGCTGGTCGGTATCCCCATCACCGATCTCGCACGGCTCGCGCAAGCGGAAGGCATGCGCTTCATCGGCTTTCGTCATGAACAGCACGCGGGCAACGCGGCGGCGATCGCCGGCTTCATGACGCAGAAGCCGGGCATCTGTTTGACGGTGTCGGCGCCGGGCTTTCTGAACGGCCTCACGGCGCTCGCCAACGCGACGACCAACTGCTTCCCGATGATCCTGATCAGCGGTTCGAGCGAGCGTGAAATCGTCGATCTGCAGCAAGGCGATTACGAGGAAATGGACCAGTTGAATGCGGCCAAGCCCTACGCGAAGGCCGCCTATCGCGTGCTGCACGCGGAAGACATCGGCATCGGCGTGGCGCGCGCGATTCGCGCCGCGGTGTCCGGGCGTCCCGGCGGCGTGTATCTCGACCTGCCGGCCAAGCTGCTCGCGCAAACGCTCGATGCGGTGAAGGCCCAGCAGTCGCTGATCAAAGTGGTCGACGCCGCGCCGCGCCAATTGCCGGCGCCTGACTCGGTCAAGCGCGCAATCGATGTGTTGAAGAGCGCGAAGCGTCCGCTGATCTTGCTCGGCAAGGGCGCGGCCTATGCGCAGGCCGACGCGGAGATTCGCGCGTTCGTCGAGCAAAGCGGCATTCCGTATCTGCCGATGTCGATGGCCAAGGGCCTGTTGCCGGATACGCACGAGCAATCGGCGTCGGCGGCGCGCTCGTTCGTGTTGCAGGAAGCGGACGTGGTCGTGCTGATCGGCGCGCGCCTGAACTGGCTGCTCTCGCATGGCAAGGGCAAGACGTGGGGCGCGGAGCCGAAGAAGTTCGTGCAGGTGGATATTTCGCCGACCGAAATCGACAGCAACGTCGCGATTGCCGCGCCGGTGATCGGCGATATCGGCTCCTGCGTGGCGGCGCTGCGCGCCGGGCTCGATGCGGGCTTCAGGAAGCCGAACGCGGAATGGACGGGCGCGATCGCCGAACGCAAGAACAAGAATCTCGCGAAGATGGCCGCGACGCTCGACAAGAATCCGTCGCCGATGAATTTCCACAGCGCGTTGCGGGCAATCCGCGATGTGCTGAAGACGCGCCCCGACATCAACGTCGTCAACGAAGGCGCGAATACGCTCGACTACGCGCGCAGCATCATCGACATGTACGAGCCGCGCAAGCGCTTCGATTCGGGCACGTGGGGAATCATGGGCATCGGCATGGGCTTCGCGATCGGCGCGGCGGTGACGAGCGGCAAGCAGGTCGTCGCGATCGAAGGCGACAGCGCGTTCGGCTTCAGCGGCATGGAACTCGAAACCATCTGCCGTTACGACTTGCCGGTTTGCACGATCGTGTTCAACAACAACGGCGTGTATCGCGGCACCGACGTGAACCCCACCGGGGGCAAGGACGTCGCGCCGACCGTGTTCGTGAAGGGCGCGCGCTACGACAAGATGATCGAGGCATTCGGCGGTATCGGCCACAACGCCACCACGCCGGAAGAACTGACGAAGGCGCTGCTCGAGGCGATCGCATCGGGCAAGCCGACCTTGATCAATGCCGTCATCGACGAAGCGGCGGGCACCGAAAGCGGCCGCCTGACGAATCTGAATCCGCAAAGCGCGGCGATGAAAAAGTAACCCAGAGCAACCACGGAGATACAAAGTGACCAAACCTCTCGAAGGCATCAAGATCATCGACTTCACCCACGTTCAGGCCGGTCCCGCGTGCACGCAGTTGCTTGCCTGGTTCGGAGCCGACGTGATCAAGGTTGAAAGGCCGGGTTCCGGCGACGTGACGCGCAACCAGTTGCGCGACATTCCCGACGCCGACGCGTTGTACTTCACGATGCTCAACAGCAACAAGAAGTCGTTGACGCTGGACACGAAAAAACCCGAGGGCAAGGAGATCCTCGAAAAGCTCGTCCGCGAATCGGACGTGCTGGTCGAAAACTTCGGCCCCGGCGCGTTGGACCGCATGGGCTTTTCGTGGGAACGCCTGAACGAACTCAATCCGAAGATGATCGTGGCTTCGGTGAAGGGCTTCAGCGACGGCCATCATTACGACGATCTGAAGGTCTACGAAAACGTCGCGCAATGCGCGGGCGGCGCGGCGTCGACCACCGGCTTCTGGGACGGTCCGCCGACCATCAGCGCCGCGGCGCTGGGCGACAGCAACACCGGCATGCATCTGGCAATCGGCATCCTGACCGCGCTGATCGGCCGCGACAAAACCGGCAAGGGCCAGAAGGTCGCGGTGTCGATGCAGGACAGCGTGCTGAACCTGTGCCGCGTGAAATTGCGCGACCAGCAGCGTCTCGAACGCGTGGGCTATCTCGAGGAATATCCGCAATATCCGCACGGCGAATTCAGCGACGTGGTGCCGCGCGGCGGCAATGCGGGCGGCGGCGGCCAGCCGGGCTGGGTGCTCAAGTGCAAGGGCTGGGAAACCGATCCGAACGCGTACATCTACTTCACGATCCAGGGCCATGCATGGGAGCCGATCTGCAGGGCAATCGGCAAACCCGAGTGGATCGACGATCCGGCCTACAAGACCGCTGAAGCGCGTCAACCGCATATCTTCGATATCTTCGGCACCATCGAAACCTGGCTCGCCGACAAGACCAAGTTCGAAGCGGTCGACATCCTGCGCAAGTTCGACATTCCCTGCGCGCCGGTGCTGACGATGAAGGAACTGGCGAACGATCCGTCGCTGCGCGCGAGCGGCACGATCGTCGAGGTGCCGCACAAGAAACGCGGCACGTATCTGACGGTCGGCAGCCCGATCAAGTTCTCGGACCTGAAGCCGGAAGTCACCGCGTCGCCGCTGCTCGGCGAACACACCGACGAAGTGCTGGCGAGCCTTGGCTACAGCCAGCAGGAAATCTTCAATCTGCGCGAAGTGAAAGCGGTTTAACGGTGTCACGCAGGACCGGCTTCATGCCGGCGCCTGGCGGATACGGCGTCTGTCGCGGACGCCGTATCCGGCTCAACGATCAGCGTCATAACTTGTGAGGGGAGCGCCAACCATGCAAACAACAACCATCGACTTCGAGCAGCTCGTCAACGCAATCGGCGACGCGATCATCATCTCCGACGCCACCGGCAGCATCACGTTATGGAACCCCGCCGCCGAGCGCATGTTCGGCTTCACGCAAGCCGAGGCGTTGGGAAAGTCGCTGGATCTGATCATCCCCGAACGTTTGCGCGGCCGTCACTGGGACGGCTATCACAAGACCATGACAACGGGCGAAACCCGTTATGGCAACGACGTGCTACGCGTTCCCGCCGCGCATAAGGACGGCCGCTCGCTGTCGATCGCCTTCACGGTTGCGTTGCTGCATTCGCCGCAAAACGAATTGACCGGCATCGTCGCCGTGATTCGCGACGAAACCAGCCGCTTCCAGGAAGATCGCGCGCTGCGCAAGCGCCTCGCGGAACTGGAAGCGTCGGCAGGCGCTTGAGTGGTCGCACAGGAGAATTCCGATGCACGTAGAAGTATTGGGCAAGTACCGGCTCGAGTTGTCCGCGATGCAATGGATTCACAACGGCGGTTGGGCTGCCTACGTGGCGATTCGCACGGTCGAGGAAAACCATTCGGCGCAGCCCGATCTGCTGCCGTATCAGCAGGTGGTCGACGAAGCGATTTTTGAAAGCGAGGCGGCGGCGATTGCCGGGGCGCGCCGTGTCGCGATGGCGTTGCTCACGCCCGCCGCCCGAAAACGCTAAGCCCGCATTGCATACGACGTCGCGGCACGCGCCCGGCCGGCTCGTCCAGAACAACCACGATTAATTCAGGGAGACCCGACATGGGCAAAGCATTGGAGGATGTGAGAATCCTCGACTTCACGCATGTGCAGTCGGGCCCGACCTGCACGCAGTTGCTGGCATGGTTCGGCGCCGACGTCATCAAGGTCGAGCGGGCCGGAGCGGGCGACATCACGCGCGAGCAATTGCGTGACATCCCCGAAGCGGACAGCCTGTACTTCACGATGCTGAACCACAACAAGCGCTCGATCACGATCGACACGAAGCATCCCGAAGGCAAGCTGGTTCTCGAGGAACTGATCCAGTCGTGCGACGTGCTGGTGGAGAATTTCGCACCCGGCGCGCTCGACCGGATGGGCTTCACCTGGGAGCGCATCCAGGAACTCAATCCGCGCATGATCGTCGCCTCGGTGAAGGGCTTCGGCCCCGGTCCCTATGAAGATTGCAAGGTGTACGAGAACGTGGCGCAGTGCGTCGGCGGCGCGGCCTCGACAACCGGTTTCGACGATGGCCCGCCCGTGGTGACCGGCGCGCAGATCGGCGATAGCGGCACGGGCCTGCATCTCGCGCTCGGCATCGTCACGGCGCTCTATCAACGCAAATCGACGGGACGCGGCCAACATGTGCTGGCCGCGATGCAGGACGGCGTGCTCAATCTGTGCCGCGTGAAGTTGCGCGACCAGCAGCGGCTAGAACGCACCGGCGTGATGAAAGAGTATCCGCAACATCCGAACGGCACATTCGGCGAAGCGGTGCCGCGCGCGGGCAACGCATCCGGCGGCGGTCAGCCTGGCTGGATTCTCAAATGCAAGGGCTGGGAAACCGACCCGAACGCGTATATCTACTTCATCGCGCAGGCCCCTGTATGGGCCAAAATCTGCAACGTGATCGGCCGTGAAGAATGGACCACGGACCCGAACTACGCGACACCCGCCGCGCGCCTGCCGCATCTGAAAGACATTTTCGCCGAGGTCGAGCGCTGGACCATGACCAAAACGAAGTTCGAGGCGATGGCGATCCTCAACAAATACGACATTCCGTGCGGCCCGATCCTCTCCATGAAAGAGATCGCGGAAGAGCCGTCGCTGCGCAAGACCGGCACGATCGTCGAAGTCGATCATCCGGTGCGCGGCAAGTATCTGACGGTCGGCAATCCGATCAAGCTGTCGGACAGTCCCACTGAAGTCACGCGCTCGCCGCTCCTCGGCGAACACACCGACGAGGTGATGGCCGAACTCGGCTACACCGCCGACCAGATCGCTCATTTGCGCACCGTCGGCGCGATTTGAGCGCGTCGGCGGCGACCGCCCACGGCGTTCCGACGCACGCATAACAAGACCTTGCGGCGCGACCTTTCCGGTCGCGTCATCGCAACACCAATATTGCAGGAGACAATCCGATGACAGCGTGGATACGTTTTCGTCTTGCCGATGGCCATACGCGCTTCGGAATACTCGATGCGGAAAGCGTCACTGAATACGTCGGCGACATGTTCGGCGATGCGACATCGACCGGCCACGTGCACGGCGTCGATGAACTGACGCTGCTGAGCCCGTGCGTGCCGACCAAGGTCGTCGCGTTGTGGAATAACTTCTATGCGCTCTCCGAGAAACTCGGCAAGGCGCCGCCCGCGCATCCGCTCTTTCTGATCAAGCCGCCGACCTCGGTGATCGGTCAACGCGAACCGATCCGGCGGCCGCCTGCATACGGCGGCAAGATCGCCTACGAAGGCGAACTCGCCATCGTGATCGGCAAGCGTTGCGGCAACGTATCGGTCGAAGCGGCGAGCGACCACATCTTCGGCTACACCTGCATCAACGATGTCACCGCTGCCGAACTGCTGAACGAAGACGTCAATTTCGCGCAGTGGTGCCGCTCGAAGGGCTTCGACACGTTTAGCTGCATCGGCCCCGCGATCCAGCGCGAGTTCGACTGGCGCGCGGCGCGCGTGGTGACGACGCTCGACGGCGTCGAGCGGCAGAACTATCCGCTCGCGGACATGATCTTTTCGCCCGCCGAACAGGTGAGCCTGATTTCGCAGGACATGACGCTGGAGCCGGGCGACGTGATCGCGTGCGGCACGTCGATCGGCGTGGGCTCGATCAAGGACGGCGCGACGGTCGACGTAGCGATCGACGGCATCGGCGTCCTCTCGAACACGCTCGCGCTGGAGAGTTGACATGCCGATGACGATTGCCGTGCCGCGCGAGATCCGCGACGGCGAAAGGCGGGTGGCCGCGACGCCCGAAACGGTCGGGCAGTTGCTGAAGCTCGGCTTCGCGGTGAATGTGGAAACCGAAGCCGGCGTGCGCGCGTCGTTCGATGACGATGCGTACCGCGCGGCGGGCGCGCAGATCGTGAGCGACCCCCGCGCGTTGTGGGCCGATGCCGATATCGTGATCAAGGTGCGCGCACCGGAATATCACCCCGCGCTCGGCGTCAGCGAAACCTCGCTGCTCAAAGCGGGCGCCACGCTGATCAGTTTCATCTGGCCCGCGCAGAACGCGGCGCTGCTCGAACAACTCGCCGAGCGCGGCGCGAGCGTGATGGCGATGGACAGCGTGCCGCGCATCTCGCGCGCGCAGAAGCTCGACGCGCTCAGTTCGATGGCGAACATGGCCGGCTATCGCGCGGTGATCGAGGCGGCGCAGCACTTCGGCCGCGTCTTCACCGGGCAGATCACCGCGGCGGGCAAGATGCCGCCGGCGAAGGTGATGGTGATCGGCGCGGGCGTCGCGGGGCTGGCGGCGATCGGCGCGGCGCGCGGGCTCGGCGCGATCGTGCGGGCGTTCGATACGCGCCCGGAAGTCGAGCAGCAGGTCGAAAGCATGGGCGCCGAATTCCTCAAGCTCGACGTCGAGGAAGAAGGCAGCGGCGCGGGCGGCTACGCGAAGCAGATGAGCGCGAAGTTCATCGAGGCGGAAATGGCGTTGTTCGCCGCGCAGGCGAAAGAGGTCGACATCATCATCACCACGGCGCTGATTCCCGGCAAGCCGGCGCCGAAGCTGATTACTGCTGCGATGGTCGCGGGCATGCGGCCGGGCAGCGTGATCGTCGATATGGCGGCGGAGCAGGGCGGCAATTGCGAACTGACGCAGCCGGGCGTCGTGGCCGCCGTCAACGGCGTGACGATCATCGGCTACACCGACTTGCCGAGCCGGATGGCGACGCAATCGAGCCAGCTTTACGGCACCAACATCCGGCATCTGCTCACCGATCTGACGCCGCAAAAAGACGGCATCGCGCGTATCGACATGAACGACGACGTGATGCGCGGCGCGACCGTGGTGTACGAAGGGCAAATCAGTTGGCCGCCCCCTCCGCCGAAACAGGCGGCGATCGCGGTGCACAAGCCGGCGCCCGCGAAGGCCGCCGCCATTGCCGCCGATGCCAAGGAACAGGCTCGCGGCTCGCGCTATACGTCGCTGATTCTGCTCGCGGCCGCCGCCTTGGGGCTGCTCGCGTTGGGCGCGGTCGCGCCGCCCGCCTTCGTCGCGCACCTGACCGTGTTCGTGCTCGCGGTGTTCGTCGGGTACCAGGTGGTCTGGAATGTGACGCCCGCGTTGCACACGCCGCTGATGAGCGTGACCAACGCGATCAGCGGAATCATCGTGATCGGCGCGCTGCTGCAACTCGGCACGCCGAACGCGCTGGTCACGGTGCTCGGCGGCATCGCATTGCTGGTCGCCACGATCAACATCGCCGGCGGGTTCCTCGTGACCCAGCGGATGCTGAAGATGTTTCAGCGCAACTAAGGAGAAGTCATGCTGAACGGAATCGGCAACATCGCGTATCTCGGCGCAAGCACGCTGTTCATTCTCAGCCTGCGTGGCCTGAGTCATCCGAGCAGCGCGCGGCGCGGCAATCTGTACGGCGTCGCCGGCATGCTGATCGCGGTCGTCGCGACGCTTCTGATCGCGCAAGGCGCGGGCATCGAGGTCGTGCTGGCCGCAGCCGTGATCGGCGCGGCAATCGGCGCATTGCTCGCGCGCCGTGTCGAGATGACGCAAATGCCGCAACTGGTCGCGGTCCTGCACAGCTTCGTCGGACTTGCCGCGGTGCTGATCGGCGTCACCAATTATCTGATGCCCGCTGGCGAACTCGGCGGAGCCGAACGCGCGATCCATCTGATCGAGATCTACCTCGGCGTGTTTATCGGCACGGTCACGTTCACCGGTTCGATCGTCGCGTTCCTCAAGCTGCAAGGCACGGTGAGCGGCAAGCCGCTCGTCATTCCGGGCCGGCATCTGCTGAATCTCGCGGTGCTCGTGCTGTGCATCGCGATCGGCTATCGCTTTCTTGCGGTGCCGGCGGGTGCCGACGGCGTCGTTGCGTTGCTCGCGATGATCGTGCTGGCCGGCGCGCTCGGCGTGCATCTGGTGATGGCGATCGGCGGCGCGGATATGCCGGTCGTCGTCTCGATGCTGAACAGCTATTCCGGCTGGGCGGCGGCCGCCACCGGCTTCATGCTGAGCAACGATCTGCTGATCACGACCGGCGCGCTGGTCGGCTCTAGCGGCGCGATTCTCAGCTACATCATGTGCCGCGCGATGAATCGCAGTTTCATTTCGGTGATTCTCGGCGGCTTCGGCGCGGCAAGCGGCACCAGTTCGGCCGATATCGCGGGCGAAGTCGTGCCGACCACCGTCGATGAAGTCTGCGCGATTCTGCGCGACGCGTCCGAGGTGATCATCGTGCCGGGCTACGGCATGGCGGTCGCGCAGGCGCAAACGACGATCAGCGACATCACGCGCAAGCTCGAAGGGCTCGGCGTGCGCGTGCGCTTCGGCATCCATCCGGTGGCGGGGCGCTTGCCGGGCCACATGAACGTGCTGCTCGCGGAAGCGAAAGTGCCGTACGACATCGTGCTCGAAATGGATGAGATCAACGAGGACTTCACCAACACGGACGTCGTGCTCGTGATCGGCGCGAACGACATCGTCAACCCCGGCGCGCTCGAAGATCCGGGCAGCCCGATCGCGGGGATGCCGGTGCTCGAAGTGTGGAAGGCGCGCACGGTGGTCGTGTCGAAACGCAGCATGGCGACCGGTTACGCGGGCGTCGACAATCCGCTCTTTTACAAGGACAACACGCGGATGCTGTTCGGCGATGCGAAGGGCAGCGTCGATGCGTTGCTCCGGCAATTAGAGGCCGCCTGAAGAACGCATCGAGGAACGCAGCGAAAAACAACACGGAAAGCGGCCCGAGAAGCCCCACCGCCGCCAACGACGGAGACAAAAAACGTGCCTAAAAAGAACTTGGCCTCTGCCGCGGTGCGCTGGCTGCTGAGCTTCGCGCCGCATCCGGTGACGGCGAAATGGCCGGAGCGTTTCCGATCGTGTGTCGGCGCGCTCTTCGGCATCGCGTTCACCGGCGGTTCGATGTATTTTCTGGTCGGCGCGGACGCGGCGATGCCGCTGCTGGTCGCGCCGATGGGCGCATCGGCCGTGCTGCTGTTCGGCGTGCCGGCGAGCCCGCTGGCGCAGCCGTGGTCGATCATCGGCGGCAATCTGGTATCGGCCGTGGTCGGCGTTGCCTGCGCGAGCTGGATCGCCAATCCGGTTGCGGCCGCGACGCTCGCGGTGTCGCTCGCGATCTGCGCAATGTTTGCGCTGCGCTGTGTGCATCCGCCGTCAGGGGCGGTTGCGTTGACGGCAGTGTTGGGCGGTCCCGCGATTCATGCAATGGGCTACCGCTTCGTACTCGAGCCGATTGCGATTCAGTCGATCGCGCTGCTCTGCGCGGCGCTCGTGTTTCATGCGCTGACGGGGCATCGTTATCCGCACGTTCCCGCGCAGAATCCGCAGCCCGGCGCGGCCCCGACGCCGGGTTTCACACGGGCCGATCTGGATGCGGTGCTCGCCAAACGCAGCGAATGGCTCGACATCGACGCGGACGATCTCGAAGCGCTGCTGCACGAAACGCAATTGCAGGGCTACACCCGGGCGCTGAACCAGTTGACGTGCGCCACCATCATGTCGCGGCCGACAGCGGCCAGCGCGGCCAGCGCGCACGCCGAGCCGCGCGCGGCCAGCGTGAACACGCCGATCGCCGAACTCGTGCCGCTGTTCGCGAATCACGGCCATCATCACATTCCGGTGCTGGACGCCGAGCGGCGACTCGTCGGGATGGTGACGCCGAGCGATGTGATCGCCGGCTTGCATCGTCACGCGCAACGGTCGCCGCGCCGCGCCGCGTAGGCTCGAATGCGAACCCCGCGCGGACAGCGCAATGGATCGGATCAGACCGCCATGCGCCGAAGCATGTTCAGCAGCGTGTCGAATGAAAGCGGCTTGCGCGCGTATTCGATGACGGGATTCGGCTGCACGGGAATGTCCGCCGCCGCGCTGCACAGAATGATCGGGATCGCGCGCAGTTCCGGGTCCTCGTACAGCGCCGCGCACAGTTGCAGCCCCGACATGACCGGCATCATGCAGTCCGACACGACGACGTCGGGGCGAGTCTTGCGTATCTGTTCGAGCGCGGCGGCGCCATTCGACGCCGTCAGCACCGTGTAGCCGTGCCGCTCCAGCAGCAGTCGCCAGACCGTGAGAATGTCGAACTCGTCGTCCACGACCAGGATGGTTTTCATGAGCGGCTACGTCATGCGTCGCGGCTGTAGCGTGGCGGACAGGCCGGGACTCGAATACACGCTCGCGGGACTGAGCGCGCACTCCGCCACGTCGAGGCCTTGCGACGAAATCACGAGCTCGCGCAGGGACGTCTCGTGCGCGCTTTCGCGCTGCTTGACCACTGAGATCATGCGCCGCAACCCCGACTCGGTTTCGGCGTAACGCAACAGCACCAGGTTTTCGGTCAACGCCGAAACCCGCACGCCTCTCGCATGGCCGGGGTCGGCGTAAAGCGGCAGCTCTTCTGTCACCAGCGTGGTGACGGCGGCTTCGCGAAGCTGGTGCAGCAGGGCGTTGAGAAACAGCCCGAAGCGTTCGGTGCGCAACGCCGAATCGCGGAAACCTTCCATGCCGTCGATCACGATGCGCGACGCGCCGATCTTCCTGACCGTGGCGAGCGCGGTCGCCGCGAGTTCGTCGACCGCAAGCTCGATCGCGGGTTGCCATTGAATGACGAGACGGCCGTCGTCGTACGCGTCGGTCAACGCGATCGACACCGCCTCGGCTTTGCCGATGAGCCGCTGCGGTCCTTCGT
>Ga0256883_1000610_pt1 | contig 11027 bp, 16 predicted proteins | sample MC6MC0491MT_FD_186337 | JGI IMG/M metagenome (GOLD analysis project Ga0256883, IMG submission 186337) | Metatranscriptome of enriched soil aggregate microbial communities from Iowa State University, Ames, United States - MC6-MC0491-MT... | ecosystem: Environmental > Terrestrial > Soil >...
CCTGGAGAACGATGATGCCCAAAACACGCTATGACGAAGTCCAGCTCAAGGATTTGCTGCTGCAAATGATGGAAACGGAGCTCGGCGGAGAACAGGTTTATCGGACGGCTTTGCAATGTGCCGTCAACGAGGACCTGAAAGAGGAATGGGAAAAGTATCTGGAAGAGACGTTAAGCCACCAAAACGTTGTCCGCACGACATGTGAGTTCCTGGGCATTAATGCGGACGAAGTGACGCCTTCGCGCCAGGTGGTCAAGCACATCGGATTGTCGCTGGTAAAGGCCATGGAACTGGCGCTCAGTGCCGGTGAACGCAGTGCAGCGCAGCTAGTTGCTTGCGAATGTGTGGTGCATGCGGAGACCAAGGACCACGCAAATTGGGAGCTGCTGGGCATGGTGGCGGAAGTGGCCACCGGGGAGACAGGTAAAGCGCTCAAGGAAGCGCATGCGCGGGTGGAGAAGGATGAAGATCATCATCTCTATCACACAAAGGGCTGGTGCCGTGAACTCGCCATTCAGAGCCTCGGTCTGCCGGCCGTCCTGCCACCGCCTGAAGAGATCAAGCAAGTGGAGACTGCCATTGGTGCATCGCGTGCCGAGCAGCAGCGGAAATCTATGCTCTGACGACCAAAATGCCGCGTAGTCAGGTTTTAAAGCCTACCGACGTGCCTCGTAGTCCGGTGGTTCTGTTGCTGGTTGACGTAATCAACCCATTTAAATTCCCGAATGCCGGCGGGTTGGTTCGCGAGGCAGTACGAGCGGCATCCAGGATCTCGAAGCTTAAAGCCAAGCTTAAAAGTCGTAATATTCCGGCAATTTATGCCAATGACAACTATGGAACTTGGCAGAGCGAGTTTTCTGATATTCTTGTCGAATGCATGGGGTTACCTGGACCTCGTGGCGAGATAGCGCGGACTCTTGCCCCGAGTGAGACAGATCTCGTGATATTGAAACCCCAGCATTCGGCATTTCATTCCACTCCGCTTCAGCATCTCCTCGATCGCATGGAAGCGGAGAAATTGATCATCGTGGGATTTGCCACCGATATGTGCGTCATGCTTTCTGCCACCGATGCACGGATGTCAGGATATAGCGTGTGGGTGCCGAGCGATTGTACGGCAGCTGAAAATCCTTCAAGAAAAGCATTTGCTTTGCGGCATCTTCGCCAGTCATTCAAGTGTTCTGTAAGAGCATCAACTGGTCGGATGGAGAGCGATAATTAAGGACCTGATCCTTTATGCAATAGCGAAGCTTGCCATATCTCACGCTGAACCGCGGCAAGCGATAGCATGTACAGACACTGGTGAAGCAGCGGAAAACCTTGCCATACCAGTGTAGAGGTCAACTACATCTTGTGCGTGATTGATATTTGGAAAAATGCGCCTCCAGCTTGACCGAGCCTCAATGCCTCACCGGATTCATGCGCGATGACCTCTTGGACTTTTGCATGTGCAAGCGCAGTCTTGGCACGCCAATCCTTGGCGCTTTCTGTACATCCCAAACTGGCGACATACCCGTCATAGAGCCCATAGGTACCGCCAAAGATGGTCGACATGGCTGTCTTGAAAGCATGCTCAGCAGCTTTGAGTTCCTCAGAGCCTAGGCTATGAGCATTTCGCAAGACCACTTCGATCTCGCAGTCGGGACTCGGGAGACCCTCAACAAAGTCACGAGATGGACGTGCATCCCCGGGCGGAAGATAAGACATCCCTTCAAGGGCAGCAGCCAAGTTGGCATTTTTCTTGGCGTGGGTTTGGTAAACACTCATATTGCTCTCCATTAACCGTAACTTTCGCTCCTGTGCATGCGAAATATTATCGAATCGGTCCAGCATCCATTACACCTTTGCAGGAGCGTTCCACCAAGCTCCAAGTGCTCGACACAGATGTTCTGGATCAGCTGGCTTGGTAAAAATCAGATCGAACTCTGTCTCAGCTATGCGGCACCGCATCTGTGCCTGGCTATGTCCCGTAATGGCCACGATAAAAAGGCGCGCGCCTAGCGCTGAGTCTCGAATTACTTGGGCCACCTCCACTCCGTCCATTTCAGGCATCCCAATGTCCAAGAGGACAACGTTCCAGGAACCCTGCGCGAGTTTTTTCAAGGCTTCTCTTGCACTGGTGCATGGCGAAGCCTCGGCGCCGTCCATTTCCAACAGTGCTGCCATCGTCTCAGCGATATCGGAGTCATCATCCACAACCAAGATGCGCATGCCGTAAAGGGAGAGCGCTCCTAGATCCTCATCCGTAGCATTCGTGTCGGGTTGATTTTGCACACTGCCCCCTTAAGGTATCGAGAATAAAAATTCTCATTCATTTGGATGAGAAAGTTTCACCGACGCCCAATTTATTTCAACTGTTGCTATTATTAACAAATCGGTGCAAGCTTAAGACCTGCCTACGACATTGAGGTGATAGAGAAATTCTAAGATCTCAGAGAAATTGCTCAATTCTGTCAAAGCTCGATAATATTCCTCAGTACCTCGGCAAGACATCACGAGATGGCTGCCAACAGCTCAAGCGATAGACCAAGGGATTGCCAGTTGTCACTATTGGATTCTCCAGCTGAGGATGCACTTTGTACATATTTCTGTAATTTTTGGACTGTCGCAGCTTAGGCACTATCCCGATAAATGCATGGGGAGGTCTGAATCGGGCTCCGTGCGGCAAATGCCTACAGTTCCGCAGCCTTTCTTCTGGCGCGCGAGTCTTGCTGCAAGCTCGGCAGTAGGGTTCTACTCGCCTGACATTGTGGGCACAAAAATTGCCCCACCACTTGAGGTTGAAACTCAATTTCAGTGGCAGCGAATCTAACGACGGAGATTCTGATGAAGGCACTTACCTACCACGGTTCCAAGGACGTTCGTTACGAAACGGTGGAAGATCCTCAACTGCAAAATGAGGAGGACATCATCATCAAGATAACTGCTACTGCTATATGCGGCTCAGACCTTCATATTTATCGTGGAAAGATTCCTGAAATGGAGACCGGTGATATTCTGGGACATGAATTCATGGGGGTGGTCGAGGAAGCAGGAAGAGGTGTAAAGCACCTGAAAAAGGGAGATAGGGTAGTCGTGCCGTTCGTCATTGCTTGTGGCGAATGTTTTTTCTGCAATAGATCACTTTTTGCCGCTTGCGAAGAAACCAATTCGGGGCGCGGGGCCATTATCAACAAGAAGTCTGCGAGACCTGGAGCTGGACTGTTTGGCTACAGCCATCTGTATGGCGGGTACTCGGGTGGACAGGCGGAATATGCTCGAGTTCCCCGGGCCAACGCTGGACCAATTCTGATACCGGATTTTTTGGGTGATGACCAAGTGCTTTTCCTGTCGGATATCTTGCCTACCGGTTATCAGGCGGCACTCAATGCCCGTATCTCCAAGGGGGCCACGGTAGCTATATTTGGTGCGGGACCTGTAGGGTTGATGAGCGCACTGTGTGCGCGATTCCTTGGGGCTGAAACCATTTTCATGGTGGACGATAACGTTGACCGTCTGGAATTTGCAAAACAAACATATGGCGTGATACCTATCAATTTTTCGGACATTGATGATCCTGCCGAATTTATTCTTGAAAATACCCACAACCGAGGCGTGGATGCCACGATTGACGCTGTGGGCTTTGAGGCCAAAGGAAGCGCCGTGGAGACCGTACTCACCACTCTGAAAATCGAGGGCTCCAGCGGGAAGGCACTCCGCCAGTGCATTGCGGCCACCCGACGCGGCGGCGTGGTCAGCGTTCCCGGCGTGTATGCGGGCTTCATCCACGGCTTTCTTTTTGGAGATGCCTTTGACAAGGGGCTGTGCTTTGAGATGGGGCAGACGCATGTTCAGAAATATCTGCCCGAGCTCCTTGATCACATTGCCAACGGATTGATGAAGCCTGAAGTCATTATCTCGCATCGCATGGACTTGAGCGAGATTGTCAAAGGATATGAAATATTTGAAAAGCAGGAAGAATCTTGTCGCAAGGTTGTACTAACTCCTTAGCCTGTTCAATGCTAACACGAATGAAATACAGAGTTTGCCGCACAGGGTGACTCGGCCTGTGCAGATTATCCGCAAAGGTTGTGATTGCATCTCGATTTTAGTTTTTTTGGAAATCTCTAGGAGTGGATTATGTCAAAGCAGAACCGCAAGAGCGTGAATGATGGCCTGGGTTTTATTCCAAGGCGTAGCAGGAAAGCCCGAGAAATCACGACAAGTCCATCAGAGGCAATGAGTAGCTTTAATGCCTTGCGTGGCTTGTGATATGCCAAGCACTTTTCAACGTAGTAGGAGCCTTCATGACCCAGTCCTTTACTCCGGAAGATGTGTATCTTGAAAGAGTTGTTTCCGGACTTGATGTTTCCGCGAAGAATCAGATTGTCTGCTCGGTCAAGGGAGCCGACCGGGAAAAGGATGAGTATTTCTCGTGTCTATGGTTGCTTTCCGCGGTGGGCGAAGAGCCCAGACAGCTTACCTGGGGATCGAGTCTTGACAGCGGGCCTCGATGGTCCCCCGATGCTTCCCAGATCGCTTATCTGTCCAACCGGAACCAAGGTTCGTCTCAGGTCTATCTCCTGCCTTGCAATGGTGGAGAGCCTCGCCAACTCACTAGCCTTGCGCGCGGCGCTTCGGATACGCGCTGGAGCCCCACCGGGGACAGGCTGCTGGTGATAGGCGATGTCACCGTTGACCCCAACCAGCGTCAAGAAGGATGCGTCAGGGACGACGGGGCCAAGGCCAAGGCGCCTGATCCAGATTCTCCGAAACTGTGCTGGAGGCTTCCTTACAAGCTCAACGGAACAGGCTACATCCTCGACACCCGCAGTCACCTTTTCGTCGTGGATGTGAACGATGGGCAGACGACCCAGATCACTTCCGGAGATTACGAGGTCCGCAGTGCGGCGTGGAGCCCGGATGGAAAGAAAATATGCATTTCCAGAACCCGAGAGACACCCAACGAATATCACTGTACGGATATTTGGGTGCTGGATGTCGAGAACGACAACGTGCGCAGGGCTGAGCGCATGTCCTTTGCCCAGGCCAACAGTTCATCACCCAGCTGGTCGCCCGATGGCCGATGGATAGTCTTTACGGGCTCCCTGAATTCAGGTGATCCCAAGTGTAGGCTCTGGTTGATAGAACTGGAAACCAAAGAGGTCAAAGGGCTGGGCTCCGAATCCTTGGAGGTGGTGCCCGGAGACCTGTGCTGGACCCGAAGCGGCGATTCGGTCGGCTTCATAGAGGCGCGCGAGGGTGTGCAGTCCGCCGCTTTGATCTCGGTGCCGGAGGGGCAATGCAAAGTGATTGCCAAAGGCAACCGTCATCTGGATTCATTGGCCCTAGGGGATGGGTTTGTGTACACGGCAGAAGATCCGACAAGCCCGCAGGAAGTCTATTACAAGGCAATCGGCGGGGAGCAAGAGCAGAAAATCAGCAGCTTCAATGCTTGGTGGAATGAAAGAGACAAGCTGGCTGTGATGTATAGGAGCTTTTGCGCGCCTGACGGCGATGGCGGAACTGAGGATATAGACGGCTGGGTGTTGCAACTGCAAGGCGGCATCGAGAGAAAAAGAAAAACGAAGGGCCCGCTGCTTGTTGATTTCCATGGCGGGCCGGCAAGCTACGTAGATTTGAGGTTTTCCGCCCATTCCTATTGGCAGATATTAGCCTGCGCTGGTTGGACGATATTGTCAGCCAACACGGTTGGATCATGCAGTTATGGCCGAAAGTTCTCGGACAGGCTGCGCGGCAAATGGGGTGAACTTGATTTGCCGCAGCATCTGGCCATCGTGAAGCAGCTGCAGATTGAGGGGGTAGTTGGCGACAGCATCGCGGTCAGTGGAACCTCCTATGGAGGTTTCATGGCAGCCTATAGCATTGGAAAGTCTGAATGGATTAGCGCTGCTGTTGTGTGCGCCCCAGTCGGAAATATTGAGTCTCATTTTGGTACTTCCGATGGTGGGTATTATTCTGACACTTACTCCATAGATGCCAAAAAGAGTGAATTCCACCAGCTTGCGTATCGATTGTCGCCAACGTTCCTTATGGATAACGTGAGAACTCCGACGCTATTCATACAGGGTATGGAGGACGAGCGCTGCCCGAAGTCACAGACGGAAGAGCTTTATGTGAAACTGGCCTGTGCTGGAAACGTTAAGACGGAAATGGTTCTCTACCCTGGAGCTGATCATTCATTTTCTGTCTCAGGACGGCCCTCGCATCGCGTTGACGCGCTTCAAAGAATATGTGAATGGCTTGAAAGTTGTATAGAAAATAGGAGTTGAAATTCTTATGAGTCCGTGAAAGGAGGTCATATGCGATCTATGGGCAGCCGCCCTGACGGAATATTGAATCGCAAGCAAGCCGAGACGATAAAGCGTATTGCAATTGATTCGACTTCGATATTCGGTCAATTTCAGCTGAATATTTCTGATGGGGATCTGAAGATTTTTCAGAGCCTCGATGGGAGTGTAAATATTGGGCGAATCAGAGACGGCCAGATAAGAAAGGAGCATTATATCAGTATTGGCGATTTTTCCAGGGCTTATGGACTGTACGCAGTAAATAAGCGTCTCGAACGAATGACAACCATACAGGGAAATATCTTGTAGTGCAAAAAATTTTGCCTATTGATTTTTTACAAAGTTGGATTGGAATTTGATATGACCAAAATGAAAACTCCCCCGTCTGCCGAAGAGCATGCTAGATATATGAAAGAAGGGTCCGATGGCAGGACGAACTACAAAGCTTCTGTCGGAAATATTGGTGGGCCCAGAAACGTCAGAAACGAGCCGGATCCGAAAAATAGAGGTGGGGATTATTTTTCGGGCAGCCCCAGTAGCTTTGGGGGCGCCAGGAATGCTTCTCTGAGTAAGCAAGCAGGAAAAATTGACCATTCTCACAGCGAAGACCCAGCGCAGAACGAACGGACGCGGGAAGACACGTCGGAGGATAAAAACGAAGATTCCGCCAGTTGGCGCAAAGAAAAGAATGACGAAAAACGGTAATGTTGGTTAAGGATCCGTTTATCAGTGAGAGTGGCAGAACTTCTTTGCCATACATGTATTGAAAGGAGTGAGTATGAAAAAGGTATCTGTGATGGTGGCCGCAATTCTTGGTCTGGCCCTTTCCGTCGGTGCGAACGCCCAAGTCAGCAAGAAGGACCAAGAGTTCCTGAACAAGGCTGCAGTTGGTGGTCTTTATGAAGTGGAGGCAGGACGTTTAGCCCAAGAAAAAACGAACTCATCTGATGTCAAGGCCTTTGGCGAAATGTTGGTCAAGGACCATTCCTCAGCGAACGATGAACTGAAGGCTTTGGCTACCAGCAAGAGCGCGGTCCTGCCTTCTGAGTTGCCTACAGAAAAGAAAAACCGCTTGGCCAAGGTCGCCGAGGCCAAGCATTTCGACAAGGAGTTCATCCGGGAAGTGGGCATTGATGACCACCGCAAGGACATCAAACTTTTTGAGAAGGCCAGCAAGAACGCTGACGATCCGCAGATCAAGGCTTTTGCTGCCAAAACGCTGCCTGCCCTTGTCAACCATCGTGAGCATGCCCAGGACCTGCAGAAAAGTCTAGGCAAGTAGGAATCTTTCCTCATCCCTGCCTACATCTTTTGAAGACTACGCTCAGGCAAGGGTAGAGGAGAGCTACTCCCAGTAGCGTCTCTTGCCCTTGAAGGAGTTTTCGTGGATAGCGTGTCGCCAGCCTCGCAGCCTTTCAAGGCGATGTCTCCTGCAAGGCCGCTCAGGACGGGGGTCCGTCAGGACGGCGTGGAGCAATCAAGAGGGCTGAATACGGGAACCAGTTCGTCGCTCAGCAGCGGCACCGAGCACGCCCCCTGGGTGGGTTCGCCCAAACCGTGTCGTACCGCGAAATGCATGTCCTCGTGCCAAAGATCGAATTTTCGATTCGTGGTCGAGATCTGCACATCCACCGTGGGTGCTTCGTCTTGAAAGCTCTGCAGGCGAGGCACCAACCCCTGCACTGCGAAACCTGGCGTGCAGCTCAGCAATATGCGCACTTGCTGACCTTTGCACTAGAAGCGTGGCTATCGCTGCAAGTTGTTGATGTGAAATATTTTCTCTCATTCCTATTTCGGTGGATCAGACTTTTTGCAGGCTTTGGCAATTTGCGAATGAGCTTTGAAAGACGACTGGATATCCACGAAGCGCTGCTGAAACTGGCAGCGGCGATCATCTGCACACGCTTCGTGGATCGGTGGTGTTAGCCACTCTAAGCCTTCCATGCATCCAAAAAAATAGCCCCCGAACTGCAATGCAGTACGGGGGCTTTTGACTGAATCAGCTTATCGCTGACCAGCAGGCTCTCTATAACCCGCTCCGCTGTGCGGTGCTGGTCGACGAGCATATGCCGAAGGGCCATGGCCACGAGCGGCCGGTGCGGCTGTTTGACGCGGCTGAGCGTAGCCTTGCGAGGCGGCGCCCGCCCGTTGGGCATCCGCAGGACGTTGCTGCTGAGCGCCCTGACGGACCTCTTGCTGCGACACATGCTGCGGAGCTTGACGCGGCTGCTCCTGCTGTTGCTGCTCTTCAGGCCAGGACTCGTCCTGGTAGAAGCCTTCGCCCTGTGGAGCATGCTCACGAGGAGCACTCTCACCTGCAGGTGCAGCACCATCAGAATCAGCGTTGCGCTTGTACACCGACTCCCCATCGACCGAAATCGAATAGATGAGAATCAGGCGTCCTTTGATCAGCGCGGCCATTTCCTTGTGCCCTGTTGGGCGTCCGGATTGTTGGTCGCGCACATCGCGCTCGTAGACATGAGGATAGGTGTCGGCGATGCGGAAGGTCACAGTGACCTTGCGACGTTCGTCAACACTTGGCTTCATGCTCTCGATCAAGCCGATCGCTTCTTCCCCGCTTACACGAAGGTCGAAGTATGTCGTGTCGGAAGATTCAGAGCTCCCACGCAACGCACTGATGGCGCATGCGAGGAAAGGCTCAGACTTGCGGCCACGGCCTTGCGGCGTAACCCAGCGGACGCGGCTCAGATAGCCGACACCGCTGGTGTGCAGGTTGAAATACTCGCGTTGTGCGTTCGATGCTTGCATGGTGATCTCCAAATTTTCCAGAATGTGGAAAGGGAGCGCAGATGCACGCACCGGACCGCGAGGTCTGGATGGGGCAGCTGGTCCCCATCCGGGTTGCGAAAAGTGCTCTACATGGTCCTTGGGAGACCATGCTGTGACTAGAAAGAGCTCAGTCACTGTGGGCCTTGCGGCGGTTCACGAGAAGAAGGCTAACAGACCGTTTTCAACAAGTCAAATGCGGTTGACAGTTTCCTTCAGCCCAGCCTTGTCCTGCTTCAGCAATTCCGTGATCCGCAAGATCAAAGCTGAATGCTTCTGCTTAAGAGTGGGAAGTTTTTCTTGAAAATTGCTCCAGGCTCTATCCAATTGTACGGCAACTGGCTCAGTCCTATAAGCAATGCTATCAACCATAGATTTCAGACATTCTTTTTGGCAATCACGGTATAAATACAAAACGCCTAACCTGTCATCATTGAACCAGGCGATTTTATGGAAGTCCATAAGACTTAAAAGTGCTATATGCTCGCCTACTGTATTCAGCTTAGCAAAGAAGCTAGCATTCACAGCTTTCTCTACTTCAGTACGTCGCTTCGCTCTACGCTGTTCATCTTCAAGCCTGAGTTTTGCCGTTTTTTTCAGGATTTGAGCGCCTTTTTCCAGTATAGAGATAGCCTCCAAGATAGCAAGGGACTCTTTGGCATCCAACTCAAGCTCGCCATTCTTAAAATTTCGCAGCCCACCGATCAAACGCATGATGGTAGTTGCTTGAGTCTTCCTGGCGTTACTATTCTTTGATATCAGTCCCTTGGCCAATTCTTCAGCTTTGATCATTTTCAATCTCCAAGATACAAAGAAAACCAAACAGTAAAAATCCCATCACCAAGCGCGTGCTCGATGATGGGATTCGTTTGAAGCCTAAAGGCTTAGTGGTCTGTTCCAGTTGGCCGTTGAGCCATTGGAAGGCAGATCACGTTATCGCCTTGTGGCTTAAAGGGAGCAGGTTTATTAGCTTGTTTCACAGTTGACTCAGCACGAGCTTTTAGGATTTCTTGTCGCACAAGGCGATAGAAATCACGCAAGAGACGCACTGACCAGGTTACGCATTTGGCTACCTTGCGGCGCCGATCTGCATACTTCTGCCCTGCTTCGTAAGCCCTTTCCCGGATCTGCTCAGCTCGACGCAGAGTTTCCCAGGCCTTGGTGTAGACACCCAGGTACTGCATCTTCAGGTCGGGATGCTCTTCAAGCAGCCCAATCAAAATATCAGCGACCAGGGGATCTTGAACCCGCGAAACCATATCTGCCAGATGCTTTGCATCCCACTGGGAGGCGCTGACAAAGGCGGATGCGGCTTGTTGGGGTTTGCGCGTGGTGGTGGACATGTCGTTGCTTTCAAGTGAAGGACAACGACTCCCAGCTGGGACTCGTTGGTCCCGGTGGGAAGGTGAACAGGTGTGCCCTGCCTGCAGCTGCAGGCGCGCGTCTCACAAGGGCTCAGACGCTACGTGGTGCTCAGAGAGCGGTCACGGGCCAATTGTAGCAACTCTGAACTAACAGCAAAAGCTCAGATTGAAGATTCCACCAATACGTAAAATCCACAATGCATTCTAATTTCAACAAAACATCTGAAATTTAGTTATCATTAACGCTTCATCAACTTGAAAGGCGAACAACCGTGAGCAACTCATACAAAGAACTTCTCGCCCAGCGTGAAGCACTGGAAGCCCAGATTCAAGCCGCTCGCAAACAGGAAGTCAGTGATGTGGTTGCGAAGGTTCGTAGCCTTGTGGCGGACTACAGTCTCACTGCTGAAGACATCTTCACTTCAAAGCGCGCATCCAAAGCGAGTGTCAGCGCGCCAAAATATCGAGATCCCTCCACCGGCAAGACTTGGACTGGTCGAGGCAAGCCGCCAGACTGGATTAAAGATAAAGACCGTACAGCTTTTGCCATTTAAGCAGCACAAAAAAAGGACTACGCAAGTAGTCC
>Ga0256883_1000613_pt1 | contig 10979 bp, 10 predicted proteins | sample MC6MC0491MT_FD_186337 | JGI IMG/M metagenome (GOLD analysis project Ga0256883, IMG submission 186337) | Metatranscriptome of enriched soil aggregate microbial communities from Iowa State University, Ames, United States - MC6-MC0491-MT... | ecosystem: Environmental > Terrestrial > Soil >...
CGCACCCCGTATTCGATAGGCATCTCAATGAGTCAGATCACCCCCACGAAAACGATTACCGTCCTGGCCGTCGAGGACGAAGATGCCGTTCGCGAGCTGCTGGCTGAGTTTCTCCAGGAACTGGGCCATGCCTCGATTCAGGCCGCCAGCGGCGAAGAAGCCATCACGCATCTGGGCGACAAAGCCGGTGTCGATCTGCTGGTGACCGATGTCCGGATGCCGGGCATGAGCGGTTTGGATATTGCCTGGCTCGCGCGCAAGAAGCGTCCCGACCTGCCCATCGTGTTTGTGACGGGGTATGCGCCGGAACTCAATGACACGGGCTTGGCTCAAGAGCCTTTCACCGCCGTGCTGACCAAGCCGTTTACGTTGGATCGCCTGCGCAGTGCGGTCGAAAAGGCGCTGGGCCGCACGCAGGCCTGAGCGTTCCAATCCTGACACGCAGAACGTGCGGCGATTCTCGGGTGTCTCGCCCGGTCAACCGCTGAAGCTGGCGTCGTAGTGCTTCTAACCGCAGCCCTCGCGCAGCATGTCGTGAGCGGCGGCGCCAGTGTCATATCGCTGGCTCGCCGGTCATTGCGCTAGCCGAATATCGCCAAAGGCGCCCACACCGGCGCCGGACGCGGCAACGCCAGGAAATGCTCCAAAATCAGATAGTGATCGTCCAGAAACCGATCGGCGTGGCCGGCGAGGTCTGCGATCGGGGTCCAATGGGCGGCGAGCGCATCGTCGGCGCCTTCCACCTGCGGCAGCGGCCCATCGCCTAGATCGAAATAATGCGCGTGGGTCACGGTGCGCCCCCGCTGGCTGCGATCCGGCCGATCGAATACCGCGACGCCACGATAGATCGCATCGACGGCATCCATATCCAGCGTCAAGCCCGTCTCTTCGCAGAGCTCGCGCACGGCAGCGTCAAAGACCGTTTCCGAAGGCTCGAGGAAGCCGCCCGGCACCGCGTAAAGCCCCTTACCGGGGTGCTGGCCCCGCTCGACGAGCAGCACATGCCCCGCGCAATGCACGACGGTGTCTACGGTAACGAAGATCGGCGGATAGGGCGCAACCGACCAAGCTTCACGATAGCCGCGCAAGACACGCCACTCATCGGCGATGGCAGCGAACGCCGGCGTCTGCATCCAGTGCGTGAGCCGCGCGTGCAGTGGCGCGGGGACGGCGGCGGCAACCGCATCGGGCAGGGTGGAAAGCGTCGTGTCTTCTTGCGGGTCTCCTGCAAAGAGCAGATCGCGCAGAGCGGCTTCGGTCGCGGCGTCGGCGATGCCGGGGATCGAGGCGTCAGCAGAGATCCCGTTCACAGCATCTTTAACCGCCTGGGTTGTGGCCTCAGTCGCGGCCGCGCTTGCAGCCTCGGTGGCGGCTTCAACCTCCGTTTCCGCTGCCGTGACGGCTGCCGCCTCATCAGACACGACCGGCGCGAGTTCGCCATGCAGTGCCGCCGCCAGCTTGCCGATATCGTGCAGCGCCGCGATTTCAGCGGATGCCGCCAGCACGGGACGCGTCTCGTCGTCCCATAAATCCAGGTCCGCCAACGTACGTTGCAACGCGTCGCGCCACAAGCCATCCGTGTCTTCATCGCGCAGCGGCAGCACGCTCAAGCACGCCTGCTCTTCAGCCGTCAGCCCCTGAGCCAACAACGCCGCCACCATCGGCCAGTCGAACGGCTGGCGTGGCGATGGGGCCTGGTGGCTGCCGGCCAGCACCACGATGCCGCCCGCGCCCCGCGCTGCCATGCGGCGCAGGACGGTGAAGTCTGCCTGGGTGGGCGGCTGAAAGCGGCCGACATAAATGGCAGGGGTGTTTATCGCGATGGCAGGCGTATTCACGACGGTGTTCTCGGAAGTCGGGGCAAGCGGGTCTGCACATTCGCGGGCAAGCGCGCTGCCGGAAGATCGACCTGCGGCGTTTGCCGCCGGGATTGAAAAATCGCCTGCGGGCGACAGCACCACAGGCGATTGGAGGATATCTGTTCGGTGAGGCGTCATGGCGCCAAGGATACCGGGGATCAGCCGCCCAGATAGGCCTCCAGCACACGGGGATGGCCCAGCAAACTGCGGCCTTCGCCCGACAACGCCATCTCGCCGTTTTCGAGTACGTAGCCTTGCTGCGCGATCTTCAGCGCCTGACGCACGTTCTGCTCCACCAGGAACAGCGTGAGCCCGTCGCCATTGATGGCGCGCAGCGAGCGGAAGATGTCCTGCACCACGATCGGGGCCAGGCCCATCGACGGTTCGTCCAGCAACAGCAAACGCGGCTTGGCCATGAGCGCGCGCCCGATCGCCAGCATTTGCTGCTCACCGCCCGACAGGTTGCCGGCGATGCCGTCCAGCCGCTCTTTCAAGCGCGGGAACAGATGAAACACGTATTCGAGATCGGTGCCGGCGTTCTTCAGGCCGCGGCGATAGGCGCCCAGCTCGAGATTCTCACGCACCGTCATGGTGGTCAGGATGGCCCGCCCTTCGGCGACCTGCACGATGCCGCGCGCCACGATCTGGTGGGGTGCCAGCTTGGTGATGTCTTCGCCTTCGAACAGCACCTTGCCGCGGGCCTTGGGCAGCAGGCCCGACAACGCCAGCAGCGTGGTCGATTTGCCCGCCCCGTTGGCGCCCACCAGCGCCGTAATGGCGTTGGCGTTCAGATCCAGGTCGATGCCGCGCACCGCTTCGATGTGGCCGTAATTGACTTCCAGCCCGCGAACTTCCAGCATCGCGCTCATGCCTGGGCTCCCGTTGTTTCCATATCGTCTTCGTCTTCTCGGCCCAGATAGGCCTCAATGACTTCCTCGTTGCTGCGGATGGCGTCGGGGCCGCCGCACGCGATGATCTTGCCGAAGTTGAGCACGGCGATCTGCTCGCACAAGCCCATCACGAATCGCATGTCGTGCTCGATCATCAGGATCGTATAGCCGCGCTCGCGGATCGCGATGATTTCCCGCATCAGCTCGGCGCGTTCGCCCGTGTTCATGCCGGCCACCGGCTCGTCGAGCAACAGCAGCTTGGGCTCGGTGGCCAGCGCCCGCGCGATTTCCAGGCGGCGCTGTTCGCCATACGAGAGGTTGTCGGCCAGATCGTTGGCCTTGTGCTCCAGGCGCATCCACGTCAGCAGCTCGAGCGCGCGTTCGCGTGCCCGGCGTTCTTGCTCACGGTAGCCCGGCAGGCTCAACAGCAGGCCGGCGATGCCGTAGTTCATGTGGCGATAGGCGCCCACGACCACGTTCTCGAGCAGCGTCATTTCCTTGAACAAGCGAATGTTCTGGAACGTACGCGCCACGCCCGATCGCGTGATGCGATGCGGCCGCTGACCCAGCAAGCTCTTGCCCTGAAACTCGATCGCACCCGCCGTGGGGGCCAACAGCCCGGTAATCAGGTTGAACACGGTGGTCTTGCCCGCGCCATTGGGACCGATGAGGCCGAAGATCGAGCCTTCCGGCACCGACAGGTTCACATCGCGCAGCACATGCAACCCGCCAAAACTTTTAGAGACGCCTTTCAACTCAAGCATGGCGTTTGCCTCCCTTGCGCATCCAGCGCTTGAAGCGCACCGGATCCCAGATACCTTGCGGCAAGAACAACACGATCAGGACGAGAATCACGCCGTTGACCACCAGGCGGATATCCCCGAAACCGCGCAGCATTTCGGGCAGCACCGTCACGATGGCACTCCCCAGGATGGGGCCGGTGAGCCCGCCGATACCGCCCAGAATCGCCATCGTCAGAATCTCGACGCCGCGGTCGAAACCGTATTCGCTGGGGCCGATGAAGAATGTGAGATGCGCGTTCAGCGCGCCCGCCAGGCCAGCGATGGCTCCGCCCAGCACGAACGCGGCCATCTTATTGGCGCGCACGTCGATGCCCATCAGGCTGGCCGCGGTTTCGTCGCCGCGAATGGCGTCGAACGCGCGGCCCACCTTGGAGCGGCGCAGGCGCCACAGCACAAGCAGCACCAGCACGACGGCCAGCAGCACATGCCACCATTGCGTCGATTGCGGAATGCCGTTCAGGCCCAGTGCGCCGCCCGTGACCGATTCGGTATTCAGAATCGTCACGCGCACGACTTCGCCGAATCCCAGCGTGGCCATGGCGAGATACACGCCCGATAACCGTATGGTGGGCAGCCCGATGAGCGCCGCCACGATGGCCGGGGCGATCATGCCGCCCGCCAGCGCCACGGTAAACGGCGCGTCGTAGTTCATGGTGAGCAAGGCGGCCGCGTAAGCCCCGATGCCCATGAAGGCCGCATTGGCCAGGGCCAGCATGCCGCACGCCAGCGTCAGCCAGATCGACAGCGCCAGCAAGGCGTTGGTGCCCAATGTGAGAACCAGGTTGCCGTAGATGGCCCAGAAAGTATCGAATCCACTCATCACTTATGCCTTGCGCTGAACGACTTTGCCGAATAAACCCTGCGGACGAATCAACAGAATCAGGAACAGCAGGCCAAACGCCACCGCGTCGCGCATCGTCGAGCCGATATAGGCCACCGACAGCACTTCCGCAAAACCCAGGAACAGGCCGCCGATCATGGCGCCACGAATATCGCCCATGCCGCCCAGGATGATGACCGCGATGCCTTTGTGCAGCATCGGTTGGCCCATCAGGGGGAAGAGCGCATTGGAATACAGGCCGATCAGCACGCCGGCGATGCCGCCGAGTGCCGACGCGGTAAACGAGGTCACCAGAAACAACCGTTCGACGTTGATGCCCAGAAGCGATGCCGCGCGCGGCGATTCCGCAATGGCGCGCAAGGCGCGGCCGAACTGCGTGCGATGCATCACGAACATGAGCACGGCCATCAATGCGAACGACACGAAAATGATGCCGAGCTCGATGACGGTGACGTGCAGGCCGGCGATCTCGAGCGCCGTCTCGGGCACCGTGCCGTGCGGAAAGCGCAGGTTGCTGGCGCCGAAGATGCCCTGGATGCCGTTGTTGATGATGATGCCCACGCCGATCGTGGCGATCATGGGGATCAGGTGGGGCGCATTGCGACGGCGCAGGGGCTTGAGCACCAGCACGTCGATGATGACCCCGACCACACCGGCCACCACGCAGGCCACGACGATCGCCGCCCACAGCGGCAGGGCGAAGTTGTTGATCACGCTCAGCGCCGCATAGGCGCCCAGCATGAACACCGCGCCGTGCGCCAGGTTGATCACGCCGAGCACGCCGAAAACCAGCGTGAACCCCAGCGCAAACAGCGCATACACGCAGCCTAACGACAGCGCGTTGACGAATTGTTGTTGCAACATGATGGCCTTCCAAAATCCAAAGCGCCTTGCGGGCGAGCTCGAGGCGTCGTCCGCAAGGCGCACCCCCGCGGCCGCGGGAATGCTGTCGTGCGCGTGCTTATTGCTCGATCACGTACTTGCCGTCTTTCGTCACACTGACGATCGGCTTTTGCTGGGCGTCGTAACCGGCGGGCTTGCCGGCACGGTCGGTGGCCTGACGGAACTCGAAAGCACCCGTGGCGCCGGTCCACTTCACCGACGGCAACGCATCGCGCAGCGCCAGACGGTCGGCGTTCAGGTCACCGGTGCGCTTGGTGGCCTTGAGCGCCTGCGCCGCGATGTACATCGCGTCATAGGCTTGCGCGGCGAACTGGTCGGGCGAGTTGGTGTACTTGCCTTTGAACGCGTCGATGAACTTGGTGTTCTCGGGGGCCTTGTTCTCGATCGACCAGGGGCTGCCGATCCACAGATTGTTCGACGCGCCGCCCGTGGCGAGGTCGAAAATCTTGACCGAGTTCATGCCATTGCCGCCGATGACCGGCACGTTCAGACCCACCTGACGCGCCTGCACCATGATGGGCGCGCCTTCAGCCAGCAAGGCCGACAGCACCAGCGCATCCGGGTTGGTGCCCTTGATCTTGGTGAGCTGCGCCTTGAAATCGACGTCGCCCTTGGCGAAGGTTTCCGTGGTGGTGACCGGGATCTTCTGGTCGTCCAGGGCCTTCTTGAAGTTGTCGTAGCCGCTCTTGGTGAACACGTCGTCATTGCCATACAGTACGGCGACCTGCTTCAGACCCGTCTTGCGCTTGACCGTTTCGATCGTGGCCGGCAGCACGTCGGCTTCGGTGACCGAGTTGCGGAAAATGAAGTTGCCGATCGACGTGATGCCGTCAGCCGTGTTGGAGGTGCCGAAAGCGACCGTTTTCGCGGCCTGAGCCACGGGGTGCGCGGCCTGGGCCGAGTTCGACAGCGTGGGACCGAACACCATCAGCACGCGATCCTGAAAGATCAGCTTTTTGAAGACGTTGATGGCTTCTTCTTTCTTGCCTTGCTCATCTTCGACGACCAGCACGATCTTGTCGCCGTTGATGCCGCCTGCGGCATTGATCTCTTCGACGGCCAACTGGAAACCATTGCGGATCGACGCGCCGTATTGGGCAGCGCCGCCGGAAAGGGCTTCAGCCACACCGATCTTGATATCGGCGGCGTGTGCAGCGGGCAAAATACCAGCGACGGCCAAGGCCATCAGCGAACGTTTGAACAGCATATTCATGGTTGTCACCACCCTTTCGGTCAGGCTATATCTATTGTCTCCACCAGGTGCTCCCCGGCGTGCGTGCGCAATTATTACCTTTTTCGTATCGCTCTGATACCTTCGGCACAGATTTGTGCGATGTAAACAGTGAAAATAGCTGCATATGCGCGAGAAGACACGACATTTCTCTGCTGCACCACGGCAATTCGGCCCTCTCCAGTCTGTTGCCACGTTGCGCACACAACACGTTTTCGCATGTTCGATCGCACGGCCCTCGTCGCCCGGGCACGGGGATGGCTTTAGAATCGGCCCTTGAATCTTCCGTTTCACCGATGTCATGGCGCTCCCCGATCCCAATGTAGAAACCGTTTCCGTCCACGTCACCGGCCGCGTGCAGGGCGTGGGCTACCGCGCGTTTACCGTGCGCCACGCCCGCCTGGTGGGTGCGTACGGCTGGGTGCTCAACGATGAGGACGGCTCGGTGCGCGCCATGGTGCAGGGCACACCGGATCAGGTCGACCGGATGCTCGAATTCATGCGCCGTGGCCCGCCGGGCGCCTTCGTACGTGAATTGACCAGCACCCCCGAATACATCGACCGCCGTTTTGCGCGGTTCGAACAACATTGATTGGCCCCGCTTCTCCTCTCGCCCATACCGACATGACTGCGTCCCCGACTTCTGCTGCGTCCACGGTGGCCGCCAACGTACCTGCTGCAACAACTGCGGGTTCTGCATCGGCATCGCCCGCCGCGTCGGCGATGTCGGCCACCGCGCCCGCCCTTTCGCAGCGGCTGCGCACCGAAACCGCCACGCAGCATGAGCGCATGCACACGCTGATGGCCGAAGGCAAACCCTTCGCCGATCGGGAGGCCTACGCGCGCTTTGTGGCGGCGCAGTACGAATTTCAGCGCGACGTCGAGCACCTCTTTGCCGCGCCCGAACTCCGCGCTGCCGTACCGGATATCGACATGCGCGGTCGTCAACGCGCCTCGCAAGCGGATCTGGCAGACCTGGGCGCCGCCGTGCCGGCAGGCCCGTTGGCCACTCAGCACATCGGGATGCCCGAAGCGCTAGGCTGGCTGTACGTTTCAGAAGGGTCGACGCTCGGTGCCGCGTTTCTATTCAAGGAAGCGCAATCCGCCCTGGGCCTCACGGCCGACTTTGGCGCGCGCAATCTGGCCGCCTATCCGGAAGGCCGGGCTCGCGCCTGGAAGCAGTTCGTGGCGGCGCTGGACGCGGCCCCGACTGACCTCCACGACGGTGCCATCGCGGGCGCCCATGCGGCCTACGACCGGTTCGGGGCCCTGCTTCGGCATCACTTCGAGCTATGAACAGCCCGGGCGACCGGACGCCCCCGCCGGTCGCCTCCGGCCCGTTGCGTTGGCTCTATGGCGCGCTCGCCGTGCTGTGCATCGTGCTGGCCGTGATCGGTGTGATTCTGCCCGGCATGCCCACCACGGTGTTCGTGATCGGTGCGGCCTGGGCCGCCACCCGCAGCTCTCCGCGCCTGCATGCCTGGCTGCTGGCGCATCGCGTTTTCGGCCCCAGCCTGCGCAACTGGGAAGACGGCGGGCGCATGACGCGACGCGCCAAATGGGCAGCCACGATCGCCATGAGCGGCGGCGCGGCCATCATCTGCTGGACGATTCGCCCGCTGTGGGCGGCCGCCGCCCTCATTGCCGTCATGGCGTGCTGCTGGCGTGGCTATGGCGCAGGCCCGAGCCTGAGGCACAGACCCCGCCCGGTTGACGTCAGGCCGCCATGGCCCGCAGTTGCGCCAGCAGCGCCTCCGGCACATCGACGCCATGGGCTTGCGCACGATCGCGCAACGCCCGCCGACGCTCACCCGGCAAACGCACACCGTCGTCTTCGAGCATCGCCGCGAGCAAGGTTTCGACGCGGGCGAGATAGGTGTCCCGACCCGCCAATGCGGCCGGATCGATCGCAATGAATGCCTGACCGATCCGTGTGGGACCGCCCTCGTCTTCGAAAAACGACGCGGTCTCGAATCCGAACTGCGAGCCCGTCAGCGCCACGACCAGCAACTCCACGATCAACGCCAGCATCGCGCCCTTCACACCGCCCGCCGGCAGCATGCTGCCGGCCAACGCAGCCTTCGCATCGGTGGTCGGGCGGCCATCGGCATCGATGGCCCAGCCTTCCGGGATCGGCTTGTTGTCGCGCGCGGCCATCATGATCTTGCCGCGCGCCACCTCGGATAGCGACAGATCGATCAGTAACGGCGCACCCTTGGCACGCGGGAATATGGCGGCGATCGGGTTGGTCCCGAACAGCGCCCGCTTGCCGCCCCAGGCCGGCATGGCGGCCGGCGAGTTGCTGATCGCCAGGCCGACCAGACCCGCATCCGCCAATGCTTCGAGGTGATAGGCCGCCGCGCCGAAGTGATGGCTGTTGGCGATCCCCGCGCAGGCAATGCCGTATTGCGGTGCGCGGGCAATGCATTCGGCGATCCCCAGGGCGCAGGCCGAGAAGGCCAACCCCGACCCCGCATCCACCAGCACCGTGCCGCCCAGCTGATTGGCAAGGCGCGGTTGCGCCGACCCGATCGCACGTCCTGCTTTCAGATGCCCGGCATAAAACGGCACGCGCGACACGCCGTGCGAGGCCAGTCCATCGCCTTCGGCATACACCAGCGCCCGCGCGGTGGCCTCCGCCATCGCGGGATGGGCACCGCTTCTGGCGAGTGCGGCTTGCGCCAGGGCATGAAGTTCAGGCAGCACGATCTGCGTCATGATTCGTCCTAGAAGTTTTGCCACGCGACCGGCGTGACGAGAGGCGGTGGCGTGTCTGGTCGCCACCGTCGAATGAACAAGTGAATTCACGTGGCCGCAGGCCACGTTGAAGGCCGCGACTCAAGCCTGGGTCGAGACGATGGCGCGAGCCGCCGCCAGGACCGCAGGACGACCGGTCAGTTCGCGGCGACCAGGCTCAAGGCATCGGCCACGCGCTCGGCCACCAGGCCCGACACGCGCACGTTGGCCTCGGCCGTGAGCCCCGCAATGTGCGGCGTCAGAATCAGATTGGGCGCGCCCACCAGGGGGCTGCCGGCCTTCAGCGGTTCGTCTTCGAACACGTCCAGCGCCGCCCCGCCGAGTGCGCCCGATTTCAAAGCTTGCGCCAGCGCCTCTTCGTCCACCACGCCGCCGCGCGCCGTGTTGATCAGGATCGCACCACGCTTCATGCTGGCGATGCGTGTCGCGTCGAGCAGATGACGGGTGCCGTCGGTGAGCGGCACATGCAGCGTGACCACGTCGGCCTGTGCCAGCACGTCTTCGAGTTCGCCGCGCAGCACGCGCCGTTGCTGCCAGCGTTCGTCATCGGCGCTGATGGCGGCATCGCTGGCAATCACGCGCATCCCCAGGCCATGCGCCAATTGCGCGACGAGTCGCCCGATGCCGCCGAAGCCCACGATGCCCATCGTGCGCTCGCTGGCTTCCAGTCCATTCGAGAGTTCATTGCGCGGCCATTTGCCTGCCGCCACATCGGCCGATGCCCCGAACGCGCCGCGCAACAGCACCAGCGTGGCGGTGATCACGTACTCCGCCACGGCCCGCGCATTGGCGCCGGTGGCGGGATGCACGGCCACATTGGCCGCGGCGCACGCCGGCATGTCGATGTTGTCCAGGCCAACCCCCAGGCGGCCCACCACGCGCAAGCGTGTCGCATGCTTGAGCAGTTCGGTGTCGACCTGCGTGCGATTGCGCACGATCAGACCCTCCGCGTCGGCGACGGCGGCGAGCAGCGCCGCCCGATCGTCCACGAGCTCGGGCACATAACGCACCTGGAATTTGTGGCGCAGCAGGGCCACGGCGGCCTCGTCCATGAACTCGGAAATCACAATGGTGGTGGTCATTTTGTCATCCTCTGTTTTATGCGCGCCGGTGGCCGTGAAGCACGCCGGCAGATCGCCTGGTCGCCGGGACCGCGATCGCCTGATGCGAAATGCCCGCATCCGCGTATCGCGACCCGCGTCATGACAGTACTCCGCAATCCGGCGTTTGCGTAGTCATCCACGCGGGCTCCCCGCCTGCGCGGCATGCGCGGGGCCCACGCGAAACGCTCACGATGTCGTGATGTTCGCTTCCTTGATAATGCCGCGCCAGCGCGTCACCTCGCCCGCCAGGTACGCGCCAAAGGCCTGGGCGTCGCGCGGCTGCGGCATGAAGCCGAGTTGCGTAAGCGATTGCGCCATGGCGGGTTTGGACAGTTGCGTGACGATGGCGCGGCTCACCCGTGTCACGATCTCCGGCGGCATGCCGGCCGGCCCCATCACCCCGGTGAAGTTTTCCACCACCAGATCGGGCAAACCCACCTCGGCCACCGTGGGTACATCCGGCAGATCTTTGGTCCGGGCCTTGGTGGTCACGGCGAGCGCACGCAGTTCGCCGCTTTTCACAAATGCGAGCGACTCCGGGTAGTTCGAGAACACGACGTCCACGTGGCCGCCGATCAGATCGGTAAGCGAC
>Ga0256883_1000620_pt1 | contig 10919 bp, 10 predicted proteins | sample MC6MC0491MT_FD_186337 | JGI IMG/M metagenome (GOLD analysis project Ga0256883, IMG submission 186337) | Metatranscriptome of enriched soil aggregate microbial communities from Iowa State University, Ames, United States - MC6-MC0491-MT... | ecosystem: Environmental > Terrestrial > Soil >...
GGGCGTAATGCCGCCGAATTCGTTGCCCCAGCTGTTGCGTGCGTAGGTCGCCACGGCGGCGATCTCGCGATCGTCCATCGCGCCGGCAAAGCCCGGCATATCGCCGCTGCCGATCAGGATCTGCTTGATGAACGCATCGTCTTCACCCAGGCGCGCAAAACCCGCGAGTGCGGCGCCGAACGCGCCCTGGCCGTTGGCACCATGGCACCCGGCACAGGTGGCTGCGTACTTTTCCTGGCCGATCGGCATGAGGGCCGTATCGACCGGCTTCTTCGCGACGGCCGCACCAGCTTTTGCCACGGCTTTGGGCGCAGCGCGATTGACTTCGCCTACGGGCGAGATCACATAAGCCGCCTGCTTGAAGCCCTGGCCGTTGACCTGGCCCTTGGCCGTGTCGTCAGCGAAGGTATACAGCGGCCAGCCGCGAAAGGTGGCTTGTTCGGCGCCATCGGCGCGCTTCACGCTACCCAGGAAGCCCGGAATCACGGCCTGGCCCAGGGGACGGCCGGTGGTGGCGACCGGGACGAACTTGTCCGAACAGGCCTTGTCACAGGCGGCCGACGCGGCTTTCTGCTCGTCGGCGTTTTTGGAGTCGCTCAACAACACATAAAGCGTTTTTCCGGCGCCGTCGGTAAGCACGCTGCCCATGGTGGGCGTCGTGCCATGGGCGACAACGGTACCGGTGGCACTATGGGCCGCCATCGGCGCGGCGAATAACGGGAACGATAAAAGGACTGCTGCTGCGGTTTTTTGGAACATCACTTCTTTGCTTCTCCGGATACTGCATTCAAACGAATCGTTTGGCTTGAGCCCCTCCCCACACGGCGGCACAGGCTGTGAAAGCGACGGCTGAAGCCGTTCTGCAAACCTTTCACGAAAATTACACGAACGGCAATTTAAACCTTTTGTCAGGTGAAGGCCAGCGGAATAAGGAGATTTCGGACGTGTTTTGTTGCAAGTTGGAAATCGTTGGTACGGTATCCTTTTAGGTTTGACGCATCCGTGGCGATCGCCGTCTCGTATGCACTCGTGACGCCACATTTTCAGGGGAAGGTTTATCTCGTTCACGCTCAGTGCGACCGCTATCGATCAATGCGCCGAGGAGCCAATTCGCATCCCGGGCGCCGTGCAGCCGCATGGCGCCGTGGTGCTGGTTGAGCCGACGGCGCTGCGCGTGCTGAGCGCGAGTGAAAATTGCGCCGAGATGCTTGGGCATTGCGCCGCGGTGGGAGAGTGTCTGCACGTGGGCAACGATGCCGCCGAGGCGCAGCTCGTGCTCGATGCGGTGGCCGCATGGGCTCAATCCGACGATGCCCATTTCGTGCGCGCCATTGCCTTCAACGACCACGCCTTCCAGTTGGCCGTGCATCGCACGTCGCAGGGGTTGCTGTGCGAATTTGAAGTCGTGCAACCGAGCGATACCGAAACGCTCGAGGCCCTGTATCCGCGGATGCGCACGTTTCTGGATAACCTGGAACCGGAGTCGGGCATCGAGGCAATCGCCGCTCGAGCGGCCGCGGAAATCCGCGGCATCACCGGATACAACCGCGCGCTCGTCTACCGCTTCGACGACGACGGGCATGGCACGGTCATCGGCGAAAGTGGCGACGGCACGCTGCCGAACTTCATGGATCACCGCTTTCCTGCAAGCGATATCCCGCAACAGGCGCGCGAACTCTATATTTCCAATCGCGTGCGTCTGATTCCCGATGCCGGCTATGACCCGGTGCCGCTGTCGCCTGCCCTCATCGACGGCGTGCCGATCGATCTCTCGGCCGCGAATCTGCGCAGTGTGTCGCCGGTGCATGTGGAGTACATGCGGAACATGGGCACCATGGCCTCGATGTCCGTATCGCTGGTCATCGACGGCCGGTTGTGGGGACTGATCTCCTGCCACAACGCCACGGCGAAGGCCGTGGGACCCCAGGTACGCGCGGCGTGCGAGTTTCTGGGGCGTATCGTCGCGCAGCAGATCGGTGCCACGCACCGCGTGCTGGAGAACGCCCGGCGTCTCGCGACCAAGCACATCGAAACCGAACTGGTGGCCAAGCTGTCGCGCGCCTCGTCGCTGCAGATCGGCATGACCGAGACGCCGGATCTCTGGCTGCGGCTCGCCAACGCACAGGGCGTGGCCATCGTCGATCAGGGCCGCATCGATGTGGCGGGCGACACCCCGTCCGTGGCGCAGATTGCCGACATCGTCGACTGGCTCGGTCACCAGACGATCGAGCGCCCGCTCGCCACCGATCACCTGAGCGGCGTCATGCCCGGCGCGGATGCATTCGCCGACAAGGCCAGCGGGTTGATCGCCGTGCCGATTTCGCAGTTGCACGCGAGCTTCATCCTCTGGTTTCGCCCCGAGGTCGTACGCACCGTGAAGTGGAGCGGCGATCCGCACAAACCAGTGGACGCGTCGACCGGCCGGCTGCATCCGCGCAAATCGTTTTCGGCCTGGCAGGAACAGTTGCGCCAGCGCTCGGTGCCCTGGCGGGAATCGGAGGTCGACGCGGTGGCCGATCTGCGCAATGCGTTGATCAGCTTTGTCCTGCTGCGTGCCGAAGAACGCGCCGAAATGACGGACGAGCTTGAACGCAGCAATGCCGAGCTCGAATCGTTTTCCTATTCGGTGTCACACGATCTGCGGGCGCCGTTCAGGCACATTGCGGGCTTTGCCGAACTGTTGAAGCGGCGGGCCACCGGGCTGGACGAGACCTCGCAGCATTACCTTGCCAACATCGTGGCGGCGGCCATTACGGCCGGCACCCTGGTGGATGACCTGCTGCGGTTTTCGCATCTGGGTCGCGCAGCGCTGTCGCACGGTGAGGTGGACATGAACAAGCTGGCTGACGAGGCACGTCAGACGATCGCGTTCGCCAACAAGGATCGGCACATCGAGTGGCAGGTGGACCGCCTGCCGCCCGCATGGGGCGATCAGAACTACCTGCGTCAAACCCTGTTCAATCTGATGGACAACGCCGCCAAATATACGCGGCGCGCCGACCCTGCCGTCATCCGGATCACCGGCAAGGTGGAAGGCGACGAGACGGTGTATACCGTCTCGGATAATGGTGTGGGCTTCGAAATGGAATACGTCGGCAAGCTCTTTGGCGTATTCCAGCGGTTGCACAAGCCCGAGGATTTCGAAGGAACCGGCATCGGTCTTGCGCTCTCCAAGCGGATAGTCGAAAAACACGGTGGGCGGATTGAGGCCCACAGCACGATCAACCAGGGTGCGCGCTTCACCTTTGCGCTTCCGAACAAGCAAAAAACGAACACATGAACGATCTACGGCCTATCCTGCTCGTCGAGGACAATTCCAACGATATCGAGTTGACGCTCGCGGCCTTGAAACAGTGCAACATCGCCAATGAAGTGACGGTGGTGCGCGACGGGGCCGAGGCGCTCGATTACGTCTATCGTCGGGGCACACATGCCAAACGGCCGGCGGGCGATCCGGCGGTGATCCTGCTCGACCTGAAATTGCCGAAGGTCGATGGTCTCGAAGTGCTGGAGAAGTTGAAGACCGATCCTGAACAGCGCCAGATTCCGATCGTCATGCTCACGTCTTCCCGCGAAGAGCGCGACCTCGTGCGCAGCTATCAATTCGGCGTCAATTCATTTGTGGTCAAGCCCGTCGAATTCACGGAGTTCTTCGAAGCCATTCAGAGCCTCGGCATGTTCTGGGCGATTCTCAACCAGGTGCCTTCCCGCGGCCCCGTGCAACCTGTCTGATCGCCGTACCCGAGGCAACCCGTGAGTATTCTGCTTCTCGAAGACAACGATCTCGATGCGGAGCTGATGACGTTTCAGCTCCACGAGGCCCTGCCCGACACGATCACGCGTCGTGCGAGCGATCGCGCGTCTTTTGAGGCCGCCCTGGCCACCGGTGACATCGAGCTCATCGTGTCGGACTTTTCACTGCCCACCTTCGATGGATTGTCGGCATTGAAACTCGCCCGCATCCAGGCGCCGCACATCCCTTTTATCTTCGTTTCCGGCGTGGTCGGCGAAGAACTCGCCATCGCCGCGCTGAAGGAAGGCGCGATCGATTATGTGATGAAGCAGCGGCTCGAACGTCTCGGTTCGGCCGCCCGTCGCGCGTTGGCCGAGGCGGAAGGGCGGCGCGAGCGCAAACGTATCGAAGACGCGCTGCGCGATAGCGAAGCCCGTTTTCGCGTCATGGCCGATAGTGCGCCGGCCCTGATCTGGACCACGGACGAGAAAGCGGCCGTGACGTTTGCCAATCAACACTTCGAGCATATCTTCGGCATTGCCCCGGGCGACATGCTTGAGAGCGGCTGGCGCCGCGTGATGCATGCGGACGACGTGGAAGCGTTCTCGGCCACCTTTCGGCAGGCGATGGAACAGCGCTCGCGCTTTCAATTCGAGGCACGCGTTTACGATCGCGACGGCGTGATTCGCTGGCTGAAGTGCGAAGGCGCCCCGCGCTTCGATGGCCGCGGCCAGTTGCTGGGGTATACGGGCGTCAATATCGACATCACCGAGACCAAAACCACACGCGATGCGCTCGAGCACATGGTTGCCTTGCGCACCGCCGAGTTGAGCGACAGCAACAAGCGCCTGCGGCAGGAGTTTAACCAGCGGGTGGATGCCGACAACGCTCGCGTGGTGGCCGAAGATCAATTGCGCCAGGCGCAGAAAATGGAAGTCTTCGGGCAACTCACTGGTGGTGTGGCGCATGACTTCAATAACCTGCTGACGGTGATCCTGGGGAATGTGGAAACGCTCGAGCGCCGCCTGAGCGGCATGGCCAGTGCCGACGCCGACGAGCGCATTGCCAAGGCGCTGCAGCACGCCAAGCAAGGCGCACAACGTGCCGCGGCACTTACCGAGCGATTGCTTGCCTTTGCTCGCCGCCAGCCGTTGCGCCCGCGGCAGATCGACCCCAATCAGCTCGTGCAGGGCATGTCGGAACTGCTGTTTCGCACCCTGGGTGAGCAGATCGAGATCTACACCGATCTGGCGCCGAGCGTGTGGTTTACACGCGCCGATCCGCACTTGCTGGAAAACGCGTTGCTCAATCTGGCGGTCAATGCGCGCGACGCCATGATTGCCGGTGGCCAGCTGAGTATCACCACGTCCAACGCCGAAATCCTGCGCGGCGAAACGCCGCCCTTCAAGGGAATCGACCCGGGTCAGTATGTGCTGCTGAGCATTGCCGATACCGGGACGGGCATGCCGCCCGAGATCATCGACAAGGTATTCGAGCCGTTTTTCACGACCAAGGACATCGGCTCAGGCACCGGTCTGGGCTTGAGCCAGGTGTATGGTTTCGTCAAGCAATCGGGTGGCCACATCGACCTGCAGAGCGAACTGGGCAGCGGTACGCGTATCGACATCTACCTGCCGCGTCTGGAAGGGGTGGATGCGGTCGTGCCCGTGCAGCCCGATACCGATCCGTCGGCATTGGCCGCCAAGGGTGAAACCATTCTGGTGGTCGAGGACGATGAGGGCGTACGGGCCCACTCCACCGCGATTCTGCGCGATCTGGGCTACGACGTGATCGAAGCCGCCGACGGCCACGCGGCGCTGGCGATCGTTCAGAGTTCACAACGCCTCTCGCTCATGTTTACCGATGTGGGCCTGCCGCGCGCCATGAACGGCCGCGAGCTGGCTGAGGCCGCACATCAGGTGCGGCCCGACCTGCCGGTGCTCTACACCTCGGGTTATGCCGAGGGGCCGGTCACGCGCGGCGGTCGACTCGAAGCAGGCGTGGAGCTGTTGTCCAAGCCGTTTACGTTCGTGGCGTTGGCCAATCGCGTGCGGATGATGCTGGATGCCGTGGCACCTGCCGGCGAGACGAAGGCGAGTGCAGCCAGCGCCACGGAGACGGCCGGTGCCGCGTCGACCCCCCGCGTGCTCGTCGTCGATGACGAGCCGATGATTCGCATGATTGCCGTCGAGACGCTCGAAGATGCCGGCTACGAGGTTGCCGAGGCCGAAAATGCGGCCGAAGCGTTGAGCCTGATGCAGGCCTGCCCGTTCGATGCGATCGTGCTGGATGTGGGGTTGCCGGATATGAAGGGCGATGTGTTGGCGCACAAGCTGCTGGCGTTGCGCGCCGATCTGGCCATCGTCATGGCCAGCGGGTATCACGCGCCCGAGCTCAAGGCGAGTTTTCCTGCCGACAGCCGGATGCTGTTTCTGCAGAAGCCTTATCCCAGCGCGGCACTGGAAGAGGCATTGGCAACGCTGGGTGTGGATGCAAAGCCCACCGCGCACGAATAGCCGTGCGCCTGGCGGTCCGCATGCATGCCTTTGGCACCTGCTGCCTGGTGCCGCGCGGGTGCGTCCGGGCCGGCGCGAATGCGGCGTCGACGTGTCGTGCCCGGCCGCGCCTCGTCATATTGGCTGACTTGCTTCCCAATCTAGTAGTAGGTAGCATCAAGGCATGAATACCGCCACGACGCGCGAACAGTTACTGAACCACGCACAGATCCTGATCCGGCAACGGGGCTACAACGGCTTCAGTTACCGCGATCTGGCCGAGCACGTGGGTGTCAAAACTGCGAGCATTCACTACTACTTCCCCACCAAGGAAGACTTGCTGCTGGAAGTCGTCAACGACTACGCCGCTCGCGTCAGTGCAAACATCAACGCGATCGACGAATCGCTGTCCGCCAAGGATCAGCTCGATCGTTACGCGCAGTTGTTCGCCAACGCGCCCAGCGACCAGATCTGCCTCTGCGGCACCCTGGCCGCCGACCTGGCATCCCTGTCCGAGCGATCCCGTCAAACCTTGCAGGCGTTTTATCGCGTGCACGAAGCGTGGCTCGCCAAGGTGATGGCACGCGCGCAGGTCGACGGTACGTTGAAAACGTCGGGCGATTGCGAAAGCGACGGCCGGTGGTTGTTCGCGGCGTTCCAGGGCGGCTTGATGAGCAGCCGCCTCTTTCAGAACGCCAGCCGGCTGAACGATGTCATGGCGTCAGTGCAGGTTTCAGGCCCGACGGCCCAGCCGGATGCACACCCGGCAGCTGCCTGACCAGGTCGTTGACCATTCCGTCCACCACATCCTGCGTGCGCGCTTCGTTGTGAAACAGCCTGGCCGCCAATAGGCTGCCCTGGATCGCGGCGAACAGCGCGCGTCCTCCGGCCTTCGCGTCCTTCGGGCAACGCAAGGCGTGGTCATCCTGACCCTGGCGCAGCAATCCTTCCAGCCAATCTTCGTTCGAACGATAGAACGCCTGCAATGCCTCGCGAACGGCGGGGGGCAAGGAGCCTACGTCCGCTGCCAATGCACCGGCCAGACACACACTGCCGGAGTCGCGGCAAGCGCTGTGCTGCATCGCGATGTACTGGCGCAGTTGTTCGTCGGCGGGCAGCTGGCGATCGATCGCACGAATGGCCACGTGCCAGCGCTGGTGATAATCCTCCACGGCTGCCAGCAGCAGATCTTCTTTCTGCGGGAAGTGATAGTGGATGCTCGACGTCTTGATGCCGATCTTCGCTGCCAGATCGCGATAGCTGAACCCGTTGCTGCCTTGCGTTTGAATCAGCGTCTGGGCCAACGCCACGATCTGGTCGCGCGTGCTGGTAGGGGAAATCATGATGATCGGCTCCTTGCGGCGCAAAGGGGGCCGCGTCGATTAACTGCGATTGCCTTGATAGTCCAGTTCACCGAAGGCGATGTCGCCATTGGCACGCGCTTGAGCGGCTTCGGCGCGGACCTGTTCACGCGTCAGCGCGGCGGTGTGCACCTGGGCGGCAGGTTGGTCGAGTTCGCCGAAGGTGACCTGACCATTGGCGCGGGCCACACGCAGTTCTTCAACGACTTGCGCACGGGTGAGGCTCGGGCCGCTTGCGGTGGCGGGCGGATAATCCAATTCGCCTGAGGGGGCGGGGCCGGCGGCATAAGCACTACCGGCAAACGTCATGGAAAGCAGCAGGGCGGAAAAAAGGGTCTTCATGATGAGGCTCCAAAAATAGGGAATCGGGTCAAGCGAAAGGGGTAGCGTTCGCCTCGAAAGCTATCTATCTGTAGATAGGCTTCGAGGGAAAATAAAGCACGATCAAGCGCCGCCGGTTTGGGGATAGCCTTGGCCGCTGAACGACACCGGGCCTTGTACACGCGCATCGCGGGCTGCGGCTTTCACTTCAGCACGGGTAGCCGTTGTGCCTTGATGGGCGGCGATGACGGGGGCATCGTTTTCGCCGAAGGTCACCTGACCGGCTGCCTGGGCCGCGTGCAGTTGAGCAACCACATCGGCACGCGACAGCGTCGAGGTTTGGGCGACGGCAGGCGGGTAGTCCAGTTCGCCCGACGGAGCGGGGCCGGCGGCAAACGCGCTGGAACCCAGCAGGGAGGCGGAAATCAAGAGGGCGGAAGTGATGGTTTTCATGATGGTGTCCTGTTCGGTTAAGATGATGCTTTCAGCTGTATCTACTACTAGGTAGGTAAGGCGGGAAATAAAAACGGACGTGTCTTGCGGTCCGTGGGTTGAGCGCTCTGCCGTGCTGCTTGCATTGCGTTGTCCATGTGTTGAATATTACCTACTAGTAGATAGGTGCGCAAGTCCTTTTCTCAATTATTTTTATGTGGGGCGCCTACGCCACGGTCCGGCAGCGCAACGAAGCACGTTCGAGTGGACCCTAACGCGTTGATTTGGCAGCACTAATTCGGCGCGTGAGGTCGATGGCGACCCTCCTGGCAGGTACGGGCTGCGTTGATTCGGGAGGGTGATCGGATGATCGTAGCGTCAGACGGGCGCGATATAGAGTGTGTCGGTACGCGCTGCCATGATGATGTCATTGCCGTGCAGGCCGCCGATGCTGTGCGTCTGCCACGATATCGTCGCCCATCCCCAACCCAGTCCGATATCGGGATGGTGGTCTTCCGCCTCCGCGGCAGCCCCAACGGCCACTGCAAACGCCAGGGCCTCGGCAAAATTCTTGAAGGCAAATCGCCGTTCGATCCGCCGCGCCTTGTCCAGCAGCGCCCAGTCTGGCAAGTGCGCCAGATCGCGTGCGATATCTTGCGGCATCAACGCCTGGGCGCCGCGGCGGCAGGGGGTGCATGCGCGCGCGGCGATGGCAGAACGGTCATGACCGTCGAAACGGCTGTCAGCGGCATCATTACCGGCCTCGATTTTGTCGATCTCCGTCATGTCAATCTCCATCCTGCCGATAGGCGGTTACGGCCTGCATCGCGGCCGGACTACGCCGCTCGTCGCGTTGGTGCCGATACGCGGGCGTGGCATAGTTCTATAAAAAAGGAGTGTCCCATGCGTTACGCCATCGCACTATCCACCCTGACGTTGACACTGATCAGCGCACCCGCAACGATGATTGCCGCCACCCCGGGTTCCGGAGCCGCTTCCGGCGCCAGCGCATCCCCCGCGGCGTCCAGCACTGCCTCCAGCACTGCCTCCAGCCAGATGTACGGCCCCGACTACGAACAATGCAGCGCCAAGACCACCATGGGCATTGCCGAGTGCGTGGCCGAACGCGCGAAGGTCTGGGATGGGCGCCTCAATACCGCCTACCAGGCGCTCACCCAACGCAGCGATCCCGCACAACGCGCGCCGCTCAAGAAAGCCCAGCGCGCGTGGATCAGCTATCGAGATGCCAATTGCAAGTTCTATAGCGCAGGCCAAGGCACGATCAGCCGCATCGAAGGTGCCGAGTGCCTGCGCGCCATGACGCAGCAGCGGACTTGCGAAATGGAACGCGCGAACAATCCCGAAGGCAAGGCGGGCGAGGGCTGCACACCTTGATGGCAGACGCGTCTTCGCCGCGTGCGCCTGGGGTCGATGGAAACCGTGCCTGCCTCATGTCAGCCACGTCCTGATCAGTACGATCGTGCCTTGATGCCCCAGCGTCCGGCTTCCAGCGTCACGATCCATAGATTGTCGTGCTGCGAGATCACGCTGCCGTCTGCGCGATTGCGCGTATAGCTTACGTGCAGGTGCACTTTGCGCGCACTGACCAGCACGGGCTGGCGATCGAGATATTCTGTGCGATGCCAACCGCTATCGCGGGTCATGACGTCGAAGAAATCCGCGGGCACTTGATTCGGCGTCTCCCATACCACCAGCGTCTCGGCTGACAGGATGGCGTGTGGAAAATGCAGGTGAGCGTCCATGCCCGCCAGATCGCGTGCATTGAACCGCTCGGTAAATCCTTCAACGCAGGCGGTGGCCCCGTCGATCATCGCCTCGCGATCGCTGGCTTGATCGTGTGGAGGCACGAAAAGCGCATTCAATGTGGTCATTGGATAGACATCCTGAGAAGGGGGGCACGCCGCCTTGTAATTCGGCTTTGTAGACTGAGTACGCACCGTAGCGGAGTCGCAGCGAAATGTGAAGGATGACGGCAGTCCGTGTACGACGTCGCGGTTTACGTGGGTCGTGCCCATGTCGGATATGGGACAGCCCTAACCGATACCTGTAGCCGGCGGTAATGCGCCCAAGCCGACCCGGTGCGCGGCCGCTGGCGCGTGCCGGATCAGCGCGGCGCCACGCCAGAGCGCGATGCCGCAAACCAACGCCGTCGTGTATCAACGACACTGTCCGCGTGGCTTTCTTCGGCGCAGTGCGCTGTGGTTACAGTTTGCGGCCCGACTGGATTGCGGCGGCTGGCATCGCTTCCCTTGCAACGGCCACAACGCGCCCCGTGCAGATCGGGCCTGCGCGCGTGCTGCGCGTCGCTCACGGCGCCTATTCGCCACGTGGCCTGCCACGACTCAAGGCATGTCGTGTTGCCACATCTGTATCCAATCTGCCAAACACGTAAATTTGGTAAATACGGTAGAAACGGCAACGTCGTCTCGCCAAGAATGATTGCTTTAACGAGCAACGGCATCGCGCCCAGTTCGTCCAGCGGGCTTCGCCCGCGTGGGCGGTCATCAGGCGCGAGCGTCAACATTCGCGAGCACGCTATGCAAGATTTTTTGTCCA
>Ga0256883_1000627_pt1 | contig 10844 bp, 7 predicted proteins | sample MC6MC0491MT_FD_186337 | JGI IMG/M metagenome (GOLD analysis project Ga0256883, IMG submission 186337) | Metatranscriptome of enriched soil aggregate microbial communities from Iowa State University, Ames, United States - MC6-MC0491-MT... | ecosystem: Environmental > Terrestrial > Soil >...
CTTGAGGCCCCCGCAGCCACCAAGGGCATGGCATACAGCCAGATCACCCCGCGCCATGCCATCAACCTCTGGACCCGCTACCACTTCAGCCAACCCGAGCTGCAAGGCTTCTCGGTCGGCGCGGGTGTGCGCTACAACAGCGGCTTCTACCAGCAAACCGGCAACGTCCGCTGGGACCAGGGCAGCTACACCACGCTCTCAGCCCAGGTCGGCTACCGCTACAACAAGCACTTCGAGGGCACCCTCACCGTCGACAACGTCTTCGACCGCGTCTACTACGAGAAACTCGGCGGCGGCTCGCGCCAGAACTACTATGGCCAGCCGCGCAGCGTCATGCTGACGATGCGGTATCAGTACTGAACAAAACAAGCCTGATCAGCCCCCCGGATTTCGTGCGGCACCAGCATGGCGTCCGGGGTGGAAGCGTTTCTGGTGTCGAACCGTGCGAAAAATGAAACCAGGATGGCAGCGAATTCAACGGGCTAGAAGCCTTCAATCTCTGGCATTGGGATTGGGTGATCACCTAGGTTGAGATTTTGCTGTGAAAGCGTCACTTAGCTTGGGAGTTTGCGATTGCAGCGCCATCGAACCGGCGATCGGACACATGGCGGCTCACTTTACTTCGGCCCCGACAGGATGCTTTTAAGTAGCAAAATTCGACCACCCCGGAGGGCTTCGCGTATTACTTGCCTGCGGGGCCCAGCGCCTCTGCCCAGTTCTTTTTCATGGCAGCGATGCGGTCCACGTAGGCGGATTTCAGGCAGGCGGCGTCGGGGCAACGGTCGCGCACGGTGGTGCGCCATTGCGTCTGCTCTTTCGCTACAGGATCGCGCCATTCACCGCTTTCACCATCACGGCCAGCGGTTTCGGCCTGAATCTTGTCGTAAAGCTCCTTCACCTGATCGTCCAGCTTGGACAACGATGGTTCGGCGCAGATGAGATGTTCGACATGGGTTTTCGCGGCCTTGCAGTCGAAGCCGGCGGCATAGGCGGCGCCGATCTGCAGGAAAGGAGCGCTGGCGAGGACCGCGCAAATTACAGCATGCAGGATCGCGTGTTTGCCTTGAGCGCGTTGCCGGCACCGGCCTTCGATGATGCCGGTCGGTATTGCCGCGAGAACGGGGTTGCGCACGTCCTTCACTCCTGAATAGTCTGCGGCCACGGATAGGGTGAGCCAAGCGGTCGATTTTCCCGGTTGTCGAAAGGTTGTGCAACTTTTGGCTCTCGCATGCCTTGAACCCGTGGCAGGCGCTCTGGCGCTACGTCGATGACGGCCGGTTTAAAGCGACATCACCCTAGGCATGACACACGAAATTGGACCTCCATGTCGAAGTTCATTGAAGGTGGAAACTCGACATGTTGTAAATCATGGACTTAGCGAAATTTGGTTCATTCACTTTGGCCGCAGTGGTTCATTGAACATCGCATTCTTCCCCAGAAAGTTCATTGAACTTGGGTGATGATTGGGACCATCACATCTCGAAGCCCCCATGCCAGTGCGCCTGCCCTACCCTACAACGGCTGCGAGCTAGACGCGGTTGACGAACGTCTGCCAGCGGCCAAAAGCAGCCGTTCGCCGCTGTCGACCTGCGGCTGCTTCCAGTCGACATTCTCGCTTTTCGACCTAACCGCTAAACATTCGCTTACGTAATTATTCGGGGTTTCACCCCATTGCGATCAAGCGTGCGACGCGGCTACTTTACGCGAAGGTTCCGCACCGTCTCATCAGCCACTCGCTTTAAGCGTTTGCGCACCAGCACAAAGTAGGTCCGCACTGAACGTCTCATTATTGAGGTTCGCCATGGCCGAAGAAGCAAATGACAGCAGCATAGTAAATGCACTTGTCGCAAATGCGGGTGATCCGCACTTGTATGAGCTTCTGTTCAACCTCGTGCAAGAAGCCCAAGCCGCAGGATGCGTTGTTCAAATTGTCACGATATGGCCAGCTACTGGGCCAACTGATAAGGAGAGCGTAGTCCATCCAACCAAATGCCGCCCTAGTGGCGCGTGCCCCAAGTAGCGGACAGACTAAAAATGAGAGTTTCCGCGGATATCCGCCTATTGCGTGGCGCACAACGCGCGGCGGTTTACGATATTTCGCGAGGCCTCTGCTGGCCAGCAAGTGATGGCGAAGTTGCCGCGCTTGAGGCCTTGGCGTGCGGAAAATATCCCGTCGCTGAGACCGCTACGCTATCAGCTATGCGAATGAAAGGCTGGCTCATGCCAGGTTCGCCGCGAGCACACGACCTCTCGATCGACAAGCTGGGAAGAGCTGCACCGAAGCTATTGGAGCACGCATGGCTAGAACTAACAAATTCGTGCAACCTGAAATGCAATCATTGTTATGCGAGTTCCGGGCCCGACGTTGATCGAACTGTGGAAATGACGGCTCGGGAATGGCTGAAAATTGTCGACGGGCTGTTGGATTTCGGTGTCAACAAATTGACTTTCATCGGCGGGGAGCCAACGATAAGATTGGATTTAGTCGATGATATAGCGAGTCATGTCCATCGGCGAGACAAAGGTGTCGAGCTCAGGATGTTCAGTAATCTTTCCATCCAAAGGCTTCGAACTCAGACTATCGCAATAGTCGCTAGGCACCATATTGAGTTTGGGACTGCTTTATATGGAATGGATGCTGCCACCCATGACCAGATGACACAAAGAAAGGGCTCGTGGGTGGCCACACTGGAAGCGATTCGGGAGTGCGTCGATGGCGACGTCGATGTCTTTGTGGGCATGTATCTCAATATGCTTCAACTTGATGGAGTCACACAGCAGGAAGAGTGGCTCCGTAGTTTGGGCGTAAAGCGGTATCAGATCCTAGCTCCGTCCAAGGTGGGACGAGGTACCACAATCGAATGGAAAAAAACTCCTAAAAAAAATCGAATTCCGGGTATCCTGGCATTTTCTGCGCATCAATGGGAAGTTGGGCGAACAGGGCACAATTGTTTCCATGATCACATCGCGGTGATGCCAGACGGCACTGTTTCTCCGTGCATCATGACTAGGGACGTCTCCTATGGAAATATTTTGAAGAGTGGCCTTTCTGGCATTCTGAGAAGCAATTCATACGACACGATGGCTGCGCTGTCAAAAGACAACATTCCGGGTTGCCGCGACTGTGAGTTCCGGTATGCCTGTTTCGATTGTCGGCCAGATGCGATGAAAGGAACTAATGATCTGCTAAGGAAGCCACAATGTGGATACGATCCGAGTCTGCCCATCGGAGATGTCATTGAAGATATCACGTGAGGCGGTGGCCGCGGAACTGACGCAGAGGGCTGTAGCCCTTTTTCGAGGCGATATCCGCCTGACGGCGTTAACCCACGTTTTACGAACGATTGCCGGCAGAAAGTTGATGATGTTTGGCTCGGACTTTCTCGGAGAGCCCAATAGCTTGACGCCCAAAAAATGGCTTTCGTATGGCCGCGAGAGCTATGATCTTCCCTTACATACCGACTATCCTGACTATCTCCTGCCCCCCCGGTTCGTATTGCTTAAGTGTCATTCGGTAGGAAAGACGCCCGTCGAAACGATTTTCTATGACGTCGGCAGCGAGGCGCAAAAACACCCCGAATATGTAACATTGCTTAACGAGCCGTGGCTAACAACCGGCGGTGCAGAAAGGTCGCGTTTGGTCCGCTTGCTTCGGATAGCTCCCAACACTGGCACCCCTTTATTACGCTACGCGTCAAATGTCATGCGCCCGTTCTTCCCTAGTTCCAGTCGTGGACGCCGAATTCTCCTAGAGATTGCCGCAATTGCACCTCCTATTACCGTTGTATTGGTGCCGGGAGATAACGTCCTTTGGGACAACTGGCGAGTCTTACATAGCAGACGACCCGCATTCGCAGTTCCGAGCGCGTGGACGGCAGGAACCGAGCGTATATTAGAACGATGGAAATGGATGTAGACAGTTTCAATCGAAAAGCTATTCGCCACGACTCAACGCCGCCGTCAGTACTTATTATTCAATCACTGATCGTCATGGTCGAAAACGATCCAAAGCACTGTCTGATGTTGCTGACCCAAAACAGATATTGATGCCCAAGGAGATTGTCAGGGAACCCGAGAAGGACAAGTTGACCGTCGGGTGCTATGTGGCAAGGGCAAACTCGCCGGATAGAAGCCACAGTTGAAGTTTCGAGACATTTTGGCGATTAGAACGAGATTTCAGACGACGTCGAACATCTGGGAACTCGCGATGTTCAATCTCGCAATCGACAGCACGCTTCGACCGTGCGATCTAATGCGATTGCAAGTTCAGGACATCCGTCACGGTAGCGACGTGGCCCGGAGAGCCACCGTCATGGCAACAGAAGACGCAGCGTCCGGTCCAATTCGAGATCACGGAGCAAACCCGAAAGAGCCTCTGCTAACCAGCAAAATATCACTAGAACTGCGATATTTCCATATTTAGTTCATCCACCGTCAAAACTCTATATTCCTTACAGTAAAAATGAGCGACGGATGGATATTTAGTTACAAATATAGGAATGATACGCGTTTCTCCCCCCAAGTCAAAATTCTCGTTGAGTCTCGTTAAATAACTTAGATCGGCTCCGCCATTTCGGATCCATCTAATTTTTTTATGAAATCTTCCGTCGTAATCTTTTTGCTTGAAATGATCTCGAAATTGTTGCGAATAACCGCGCGCGTCCGTTGCAGGCGCGTTGGCCTTACATTCTACGATTAAAAGAAGATCCTTTTGTTTGCTATAAGCAAGGATATCTATTTCACCACACGGAAGTTGCGCAGATTTTCCATTTGCGTCCGGCCATTTTTTTAATCCTATGATATGGGAAAAACCATTGTCAGCCAGAATCTGCGCGACACCGTTCTCAAAAATAGTACGCCGTTGATATTGCTCAACAGCCTCCAGAGCTTTATTCAATTTTTCGTTTGACTTTAGGTCTGGACGTTGACCGTTTGCACATTGATACTGAAAGATATCCATCCATTCCGCCACTGTAAAAAGACTCATGATGACGTGATTCTTAGCAGACCGAATATGCGATTTTCTGGCCGATGCAGATGGATAAATTGCTAACGGATTGGAAAGCTGAGGAAGCTTTACGCCTGCGAAGCTTAGCATTCTCAAAGAATCATTTTTGTTGAGAAACGAGCGCGCATTTACGCGATCGCTAGCAGACAAAAGCATAAAATTTAGGATTTTTTCTGTTCGGCTTTTTGAAACGCCACTTACATCAGCAACCCAGTCCGCGACGTAATTGAAAGTGTGTACGATAATATATCCGGATGCCAACACTTCAGATTGAAGCGTATGAACCACGCGATCTAGCTCACCTATCGAAAATCCTGCCCCTTCCACAAGTCCTTTATTTAACAAGCTTCTTATTCTTTTATTCGAAAATCCGGCAGCCAACTCAGGATATTTCTTCCAGGTCTCCCAGTTAGTCCTCATTAGATAAGACTGTCGAATCTTTTGCTCCGCCATCGTTTTATCGGAAAACTTCGGGAAAATTCCATTTGTGGCATCCGAAATGTCAATTTGAATATCGTCGTAAACATCCGGAAAGTGGTGAATCAAGTTTGAGATTTCAGATGAATACGCCGCGACGGTCAATGCCGTGAAAGCCCTGCTCACTGTACGGGCATCCGGACGAGGACGGAGCACACTACGACCAGCAGTCTTTGGAAGTAGATAATCTATGATGTAGCGCCATCCGTACCGACCAACGGGAGCCATTTCCTTTGGAGCGTTACCCGTCGGAATAGAAGGGCTCATATCGCCCCGATATACAAAAGTCCACATTTGAACCTGTTTGTAGGCTTCAAGTATCCAACTCGCGGGATCGCAATCTTCTAAAATCTCATGCAGATAGGCGATCGCATTAGTGAAGAGCTGATTTAGCAGCAGTTTTGCGTCTTCGGAAGTAGCTTTGTCGAAGCCGGCCGCAGCTACAGATGCGCGCGCGATATGAACAAAAACTTGGTTGTCAAGCTGAAATACTGGCGTGTCAATCGGCGTTGATGGAATATCGATGTCCATGGGCTTATTTCTAAATTTAAAGAATGCGCTTAATTGTTTTAGCCAGCTTCAAAAATCCTCGATCACAACCGAGGTCCTCGCCGTCGAAGACGGTGTCGCCGCCTTCCTGTAGCTTATTACATTAACGATATATCGTTCAGCAGAAAATTGAACGATGCCTTGCTGTGAAGTGAACCTCGCAGACGTCTTTCGCGCCCCATTCAACAGCGGTTATCGATGACACACCGAAACTACGACAGAACGGCGACAATTGGACAAGCGGCGATGCCCCGTGTGTATGAAAGGCATCTAGACACGTGAAAGCCCACTTCGCCGCCCAAAGGGAAAATGGCGGCAATGGGTCGGAAGCGCACATCGGCTGGGAGCCTCAACCGGCGATTGACGTGCCGATCAGCGGACACGACCAAGGGAATTCCAGTGACGTGAACATAGTTCGACCTCTCCTGCACTTCGACAACAGCAAGGAGCCAAGCGTATCGTCGGTGCTGCAATGGCCCACTGAATAACCGGAAACCGTCACCTTAGACACTGGACACGTCTATCGCTGTGCCTTAACTAACACTAGGCAAGGAGTGATTGGAGTGTTAACCGGGCCTAAGAGGATGTACCGCCGGACCGCGTAAGAAAGGTTGGCAATGCTGCATGAGTTGCAGCGATATCTGGACAAGAGACGATGGAAAGCGAGATCGTGTGAAAGGCGCCGAAGTCATGCATTGCCAAAGGTGGATTGCTCGCTCAACCTCGTTGCCGAAGAACTACCAGCGAAGGCAGTTTGCGACGTCGTTGGTACAGCATGCTCAAACATGGAATGCTGAGCTGACGTACAAAGCATGTCGATGGAAAGTTAATCCCAACAAAAATATTGCTTTCCACAGTCGCGCCGAACTACCCAAACTTGTCAGCCCTCGATCTTGTTTGAGAAATCACGCATCTGCTCGACCGTCCAAAGCGGTTCGTCGGCATCCTGGGTAGCGCGTTCTTGCGCTCGCTTCGCCATCCATCGGCGATAGTCGAGGTTCGGATGTGCGTCGGCAAGCTCTTTGATCGCCGCGTATGCCTCAGAATCCGGGACCTCGACGAGCATGTTGAACAACGCGTCCCGAGCGTCTTGCGCGTTGTCGCGCAGCGTCGGCGAATAGACACCACTTCCGACGCGGTTGATGTCCTCCTCGGTGCGAATGTGGCGATGCATCAGAACGTGGAGCCGTTTCAGATCGTGAGCGTTGCGATATGCGCCCACACGCGTGCCCGCGCCGTGACGATCCCCCTGCAGAGCGACAATGAAAAGTTGAGCAAACTTTGACGTCTCGGTTGAAGTTAGTGCTTCAAGACAAGTTTCCAGGGCAGGAACTGCCGCCGCCGGATTGGTATCGACCCAGAGCGAGAACCAGCGCGGCCTTTGCTCCGCCAACTTAGCATCGGAAGCTTTCCTTGCCGCTAGATCCGCGAGGGCTCCGGCCTCAACACTGCCGCCGGCCACGATGCTCAAGCAGTAGCCCAGCGCCACGGCATTGAGCACATCATGCGCTCCCAGCCAATCCAGAATCAAAGGTGCGACGTCGCTGTGCAGCCATGGTGCGTAATAGAGGATGTCATGGAGAATATAGTTCAGCGGCTGCTCGCCATTGCTATTGTTGAGTTCCCAGATGAGCTCAGTTGCCACGGCCTCGAATCCCGCTTTCGGAAAGGCACGATAGAGCGCCTCAAACCACGCGGGAAAGCCGTTTAACTCCCACGTGACGTAGCGAAAAGCGTGTCGCGCTTCGATCTCGGTCAGGCGGTGAGCGAAGGCGCTGTCCTCCGTGGCCTCGATTGCAAGGCCGCTCATTGCAAAGATCAACGAGTAGGGTGTGGAGCCGGTATCGCCACCCTCCGATCGCAAGGTCGGGCAATAGATACGCCAATGCGAGATCGCGGCATCGCGATAGGCGCGCGCCACAGGCTCTCCAAACTCGAGGATCAGTGCTCTCCAATTCGCCCCGTCATCGCGGCTTGTGTTCGTACCATCACTCATAGCCGCGAGGAGTAGTTGGTACTGATCGTTGCTGAATTGCCCGGGCTCTACTCCTGCAGGATGCAACACCCGATCAGGATTAGCCATGAGCGCGCGCACCCAGTCGCCGCGATCCTTCTTTTGCTTGCGTTCACGCATGTCGCTCTTGAGTTTCCACCGCCGTTGTCGCTCGGCCATCTCAATCATCGCCGGCGATGGTTTTGGATCAAGGCGCGCTGCCAGCATCTCGGCAAGCGCCACGTCGTCTGCGACGGCTGTGCGCAGCGCCGCGAGCCAAGCCGATGGTCTATCGCTATCCAAAAAGATTTGGACACATCGCGACAGCGCTACTGCTCGGTTGTCCCCTTCTTTAGTAGTGATCCAGTCGAGACAGCGCTCGAAATCCTCCGAGCCAAATCGCCAGGATTGACCGAGATAGGAAATCGGCCAATCGTCAGTCAAGGTCTCACCTTGCGCGGCCTTTTGCGCGCGGCATGCCGCGATCGACGTCCAGTAATGGAGATCATTAAGTTCCGGCCAGCGAGGGACGTTTTTGTCTAGCCCGTTCTCATAGTTGTCGACATCGCCGCTATGCCAATGGCGTAAGACCGGAAAACTAGTTAGCACCGCAAGCACGGCAGGCGTGAGCGCTTGCGCAGACCGTGCGGCCACCAAGCGATCTACGGCGTGCAGTGCGACCGACATGAGCCACGCGGATTCTTTCGAGACGTGGACAATGCCACGTTCCACAAAAGGCTCCTGGCTGAAGAAGGTATTTAGCCCCTCAACCAGGCGTCCAAGCGGTTGATCTTCGGCTGCGTCTGCCATCACCGGTAGCTTGTCGACGAACCGGTGAAGGGAATCGCTCAGGCCGGTCGCTTCGAACCGCTTGTACGGCGCCGCGTGGGCGAGAGTTCGCAGCACCAACGCAACACCAACCGTAGTCGGTGCGGCCCAATCGACCGCCTCTGAGATCACGGCGCGATCCAAGGGATTTGAATCCTCGGCGATCATCGTCAAGAGCTCATCCTTCAGTGCTTCGTCGCCTACCGCCATGACACCTCGGATTGCGGCGATGCGCGCGTATTTACCACGCGACGGGTCCGCGGCGATTTGCTTAAGTGCCGGCGCGCAGCTCGTCATCTCGCCTTGCCAGACAAGCCGTCCGAGAAAAAATATAACGTCGTCATTGCCTCGATATTTTTCGAGCAGCGCCAATGCGTCGGGCGCCAGGTCGGGAGCGGCGATGCGTTCGATCGCACTATTGTCCATGAGCCTTAAGCTCCTCTTTCGTTGGCAATGCGATCCACGATATCGCGAAGCATGGCTTGGCGAACCGTCAAAGGCAGGCGAGACGGATCGCCGCCTTCACTCGCGATTTCCGGGGCCAAGGTAAGAGCTTTGTCTCGCATCGCTTCGTCAAACAAGATTAGCCAGGCCAAGATGGGGCGTGTTCTCGGTACGATAACTTCCTCACCATAACTTTCGCGAAAGAAAAGATTCTCGACTCGCGCCCGTGCCCCTGGCTGATTCATGAGAGCGTTTGCCCATTCTGCACTGAGCAGCTCGCGGATCTCCCGGTGGCGAAACCGGACACCGTTATAAACGACGTCATCGAACAAGCCGGTCCGAAGGAGCGTATCGATCTCGACGTCAGCCCAGCCCGTCAGTAAGGTTCGCGGATCGATACGTTCGGCAGAATGGGGCCCGGTGGGTAAGCCGATGACAGTTTTGCCGGTCATCGTTACGGCACCAGCCAGTAAGCACGCCCCATCCCGCATCTTGGCAGCGTTATGGCGAGGCGGGATAATTCCGGCCGACCGCGGTTTGATCTGCAAGGCGATCATTCGCTGCAGCACTTCGAAGCGACTCCCTAGCCGATGATCAGCAACCCAGACCTCAATCAACGCTTTTAGGTCGAAGGGACGCTCGGCGAGGGCCAGCAGGTTAGCCCGCTTCACCGCATCGACGAAATCGTTGACGTCGCTCACGCCATAATGACCCGCAAAGAGTGAGATCTCGTCTTCGGAAAGACCGGCGAGCCGATACATCTTAAGTGTTGGATCGGTATCACGGATTGTACGGTCATCTTCCTCGTTGGGGGCCGGCTCGCCATAGGGGAGATGCTGCTCGACCAACGTCTGATCAGGCAGCGCGCGCCAAGCGTCCTCTCGGCTAGTGATGAAGATGCGCGCGCGATCCAAGCCGGCATAGATCTTGGCTCCGAAAATACGCACAGCATTCTCTAGCGCGCGCGGCGTTTCCAACTGCGCTTCGTCGACCGAATCAAGGAAGAACCAAGCTTCTTTCGTTGAGGCGAGCCAGTCGTTGAACTCGGCTGCGGTCCCCACTTCGAACGCCTGATCGAACGTCGCGTCGATTTTCTCGATCCGGATGAAGAAGGCGTAGTCGCCACGCTCCTTGATCCGACGCGCACGAGTCTGAGCTTCGAATGTCTTGCCAGCTCCAGGATCCGCAATTATCAGGACGCGGAACTCGTCCGCGATTTCGTTCCACCGCTTAGACCGACCTGGGGCCGGCATCAAATAGTCCCACTCCTTCAAGAGAGACGACATCGGCGAAAACCGCCGAATGAGTTCAACGCTCTTATCCGTCATGTCCGCGATCCAGCGTTTGCAGGGTAGAGATTGGGAAACCACCGGTCAGCCACGTCGGAGGGAAAGGCCAGACGCAGGGGCGCGCGGTGAGTCGCTGCCGAGAGCATTCCCCTCTCGACCAGCTTGGCGGTGACATTACGCGCGCCTCTCTCCTCATAGCCTGTGAGCGATGGAATTTTTGAGCGCTCAACCTCGCCACTTATCACAGCTTCGCGCA
>Ga0256883_1000639_pt1 | contig 10737 bp, 12 predicted proteins | sample MC6MC0491MT_FD_186337 | JGI IMG/M metagenome (GOLD analysis project Ga0256883, IMG submission 186337) | Metatranscriptome of enriched soil aggregate microbial communities from Iowa State University, Ames, United States - MC6-MC0491-MT... | ecosystem: Environmental > Terrestrial > Soil >...
GCGACTAGTATTACCCCAGGTTAAGTTGCATGTTAAATGATTGTTATATCTGCTTGTTTAGAAACTCAGGTTCATCTATTGTCAATTCGAACAGGGTTACAGCTGCATTGTGGTAATGCGCGGGTAACTGATCGGTATTTTTGAGGTCAAAAAGCCCCAGATAATTAAAGCCCGATTTTTGGTAGTGCTTAATAATCCCTGGTTTTCGCCTACCGTATCGAGGCGTACAAATTTTTTCTCGTTTTCTTTTGCATAAGCTTTTGCCCAGTTTACAATAGTAGTAACAAGGTTTTGCCCCCTGAAATCAGGATTAGTGGCAATCCGGTGAATATAAACGGCCGGATCGTCGTTTTTATCTTCCCATATTTGTGGATCGCTAAAGGTAGTAGCCCAAACACAGGCCACCTGGCCGTCTATAATCAGTTTCCACTGCCTTAGCTCGGCAATTTCTTTTTCAATCAGGGTACGTTCAAATTGAGGCCATTGCACAATAAACTTCGATTTTTGAAAATCGGTAGCCACTTTGTAAAGCCCGAAAATCTGGTCTATATCGTTTGCTGTACTGTTTAATATCTGCATTTTATTTTGCTTTATCGTTTAACGTTTTTTGTATGTATCCGGCCAGATCGTTTTCTACAGTATTGTTGCTTTTTTCGAGTTGCGCAACAATACTTTCGCGCTCTGCCTGCGATTTGTTCTGGCTTAATTTTTTTTGTCCCTGCAGGTCGGTTACCTCCAGTTCAAAAGCCACAATTCCCTTAACCATTCTGTGCTTAAAGGTATCGGCAAGGCTATTCCATTGTGCTAAATAACCTTCCTCGTAAAAATTGATCATCTGCTCCAGTGCCTGTAGTTTTAAACCCTCCTCCGTAATCAGACTTGCCTTTCCATAAGCATGTACAGCGATATAATCCCAGGTGGGCACACTTTCGTGCTTAGTGTAATGCGTAGGGGAGATGTAAGCGTGTGGCTCGGTAAATATAATTAAGGAGGTGTGCTGCTCAATGTATTTGGCCTGCTCGTTGGCAATGCTAAAATGCGCGCTTAAGACCAGTTTACCTGAACGCTGCTCAATTACAAAAGGCAATTGGGTAGCTAAGGGAATTTGCTGATTGTTGTTGGTAATGATGGTAGCAAAGCTATAACGCTGCATAAACGCAATTTTTTCTGCTTCGCTTTCAAATTGATAACCATTGGGTACAAACATGTTTTTTTCTTTTAGTGAAGGGTGAATGTTATTTAGCAAACTTTTTGGAGCCGGCCACGCATAGAATTACACCCACGGTAACGGCCAGCATCCCTAAACTCACATTTTCGTGTAGGAGGGTAGCCGCAAGACCTAAGCCGAAAAAGGGCTGAAGCAACTGCAACTGACCAACCGAGGCAATACCTCCCTGCGCCAAACCGCGGTACCAGAATATAAAGCCAATAAACATACTGAATAAGGCAATATAAGCCAAACTAAGCCAGGCAGCTGTACTTACGGCAGAAAATGAACTGGGCTGATAGATAAGCATCAGTGGCAGCATGATGGGAAGCGAAATAACCAGTGCCCACGATATTACCTGCCAGCCGCCCAGGGTTTTCGAAAGCCGGGCACCTTCGGCATAGCCAAGTCCGCAAAGTACAATGCCTGCAAGCATCAGCATATCGCCAAGGGGAGATGCAGTAAGACCCTGATAAATGGCATAGCCAATAACGAGCAAACTGCCCATAACAGAAAACAACCAAAATACCGGGTGTGGGCGTTCACCACCACGTAACACTGCGAATGAAGCCGTTACAATGGGTAGCAAGCCTAAAAATACCAGCGAATGTGCCGATGTAATGTGCTTTAAAGCGAGGGCGCTTAACAATGGAAAACCAATAACCGCACCTAAAGCAACAATGGCAATAGGGAAATACAAAGCTTTTGCCGGCCGTTTTTCCTTAAAAAGAATAAGTACTGCAAGCGCCAGTAACCCCGCAATTGAGGCACGTGCAACGGTTACAAATACCGGATTGAGATCTATTACTGCCATTCGGGTTGCCGGCATCGAGCCACTAAAAATAAGCACGCCAATAAAGCCGTTAAGCCAGCCCTTCGAAACGTTTTCTGTAGATCGTGTTATACTGTCGTCTTTCATGTCCTAAAAATTGATACACAAAAGTGCAAAGCCAAAATTGATAAATACAGTATCAGTTTTGTATATTTGTATGGGTACAGTTGTTTTTGATTATGGAAAAGCTTTTTAGGTACAATGAAATTGCGAATGGTATTGCAACGCAGATCAGGAGTGGGATTTTAAAGGCTGGCGACCGGCTGCCCTCGGTGCGGATGTTATGCAAAGAGCACAGCATAGGCATGAATACGGCCAAAAGGGTGTTTTTAGAGCTCGAAGCACAATCTTTAATTGAGGTGAAGCCGCAATCGGGCTTTTTTGTTAATAAGCTCGATTACCTGAGGCTGCCACTCCCGGAGGTAAGTAGTCCATCGCTAAAAGCTAACCTCAACGAACCGAATGAACTGATTACCAAAGTTTATTCAAATATTGGCCGGGCAGATCTTACCCTCTTTTCTATCGGTGTGCCTTCGGGTAACCTGTTGCCTCTGGCTAAACTAAAAAAAGAAGTTTTGTACGCTACGCGGGCCTTAAAAGAAGGGGGAACGGAATACGAGCCATTGCAGGGTAATGTTAAACTCAGGCGGATGATTGCTGTACGCTCGCTGGCCTGGGGTGGTAATTTAAGCGAAGATGATATCATTACCACTAACGGGGGGATGAATGCCTTGTCTTTTTGCCTGATGGCCCTGGGAAAAGCTGGCGATACGGTTGCCGTAGAAAGCCCTTGTTATCCGGGGATATTTCAACTTGTAATTAGTTTGGGTTTTAAAGTACTCGAACTGCCAACGCATCCCGTTACCGGTATTGAGGTAGATGCATTAAAGAAAGTACTGCCTAAAATTAACATCTGCCTGCTGGTACCCAATTTTAATACGCCAATGGGAAGTTGCATGCCCGATGAGCATAAAAGGGAAGTGGTTAAGCTGTTGGCTGAAAGAAATATTCCGCTAATTGAAGACGATATATACGGCGATATTTATTTCGGCACACAGCGGCCGAAATGCTGCAAGGCATTTGATACTGAAGGCAATGTGCTGTTGTGTAGTGCTTTTTCTAAAACCCTGGCGCCAGGCTATCGAGTAGGCTGGATGGCTCCTGGTAAGTATAAGGATAAATTACTCAGGTTAAAACTGGTGCATTCCTTGTCGTCGCCATCAATTATTCAGGAAGCTGTTGGTAATTTCCTTAAAACAGGTCGGTACGATGTGCATTTGCATCAGCTCCGGCGTACCTTACAACACAATTATCAAAATTATGTTCAGGCCATTGCCGATTATTTTCCCGCAGGCACAAAAACCAGCAGGCCACAAGGGGGGCTTGCCCTCTGGGTCGAATTTGATAAAAAGGTAGATACCGTGAAACTGTACGATCTGGCCATTAAAAAGCAAATCAGCATTGCTCCCGGCCGTATGTTTACCTTGCAGGATCAGTTTGAAAACTGTATCAGGCTTTGCATAGGCTTACCCTGGTCTGATGAACTGAAGTTTAAACTGAAACAATTGGGTAACCTGGCTAAAATGATTTCATAATCAGTAACCCTGTTGCTGGGAAAGAATTATATTATTTTCCCGCTGATAACGCAAATTTCGCTGATTGATGTGTTTGTTTTTATCTTTAAAAGAAACCAGTAAACCTATTTTTAATCTGTGTTTATCTCCTTAAATCTGCGGGAGAATTATATTGGTTTCCCGCTGATAACGCAAATTTCGCTGATTGATATCTTTGTTTTTACTATTTTTAAAATAAAACAGTAAGATATGCATGAACAACTACCCTTTATGCTGGCTTTGGTTGCCGCAATAGTACTTATCGAAATGCTGGCTACCAAATTGCGCATTGCCTATCCGGTATTGTTAGTCGTTGCAGGTTTACTCATCAGTTTTGTGCCTGGATTGCCTAAAGTTCAGGTAGATCCGAACATGATTTTCTTTATTTTTTTACCACCACTTTTATTCGAAGCCTCGTGGAGTATTTCATTTAAAGAGATGAAAAAATGGTGGCGCATCATTGGCAGTTTTGCATTTTTAGTGGTTTTGTTTTCTGCACTTGCAGTTGCTGTGCTTACCAATTACCTCATCCCGGGCTTTACCTTAGCGCTGGGCTTTTTACTTGGCGGAATCGTGTCTCCGCCTGATGCGGTAAGTACGGGGGCCATCATGAAATTTGTAAAAATACCTAAATCAACTGCCGCAGTGCTCGAAGGCGAAAGTTTGCTTAACGATGCCTCTTCTTTAATTATTTTCAGATTTGCATTGGTTGCAGTGGGTACCGGGCAGTTTATCCTTCAGGATGCCCTCCTTAGTTTTTCCTGGATGATTGTAGGCGGAATTGGCATCGGGCTTTTGTTTGGCTGGTTGTTCATACAGGCGCATAAGCGATTGCCTACCGATACCTCATCCGACATTGTATTTACCTTTATCGAACCCTATTTTTTGTATTGGATAGCTGAACAGGTGCACAGCTCAGGCGTACTGGCAGTAGTGTCGGGCGGTTTGTTTTTATCAGTAAGGCGACTTACTTTTTTAACCAGTGCCAGTAGGATAAGGGGCTACAGCGTTTGGGAAGCCATGATTTTTGTACTGAACGGGATAGTATTTATGCTCATTGGCCTTGAGCTCCCGGAAGTAATAGCCGGGCTTCGTGCCGATGGTATTCCTTTAACGCAGGCCATTATTTATGGCGTCGCAGTAACAGGTATACTAATTGTAGCCCGGATCATTAGTTCATACAGTGCTATGGTGGCTACCCTAATATTCAGGCCTAACGTAGCGCCTTTAAGAAACAACAGGCGCAGAATGTGGCGTTTACCGCTATTGTTAGGGTGGACAGGTATGCGTGGTGTGGTATCGCTTGCAGCGGCACTGGCTATTCCGCTGACACTTAAAAGCGGCGAAGCCTTTCCTCACCGCAACCTTATATTATTCATTACCTTTACGGTTATCCTCCTTACTTTATTGATACAGGGACTTACCCTGCCGTATATTATTGAGCGGTCTCATATTTTTGATCAGGCAGCTGAAATGGAGGATGAGGAAGCAAAACACCGGGTTAAAAAACAATTGATTTCCGAAACGGTTAGACTGCTAAAAGCCAGACAGGAGGGAATGGCTGAGGAAGATGTACATTTGCAACGGATGATAGCGCAATGGGAGCATAAAATAAACAATCCTGAGCAGGTTAAAATGAGTGAAAGCACTAAGCTGGCTTATTTGGAGTTGCTGGAAGGACAACGGTTATTTTTATCAGACCTAAACCGTAACGATGCTGAGGTGCATGATGAGATTATCAGACTGCATATTTACCAGATCGATTTAGAAGAAGAACGGGTAAGGCTTTTGTAAATCAACTTAGATCGTTTTATAAATAGCAAAGGGGGGTATCATAATTTAGGCTGTTTATTAGTTTGTCACGTTGAGCTTGTCGAAACGCCTCAGATGTGTTTTGATAGTCCTTCGACAGGCTCAGGATTGACAATTCTATAATTATTACCTCTTTTGAAAAAAATACATTAATTACTTAGAAACTGTTTTAATTTCTATAAAATATCAAATGGGCGGTGGAGACACCGCCCGGTAGCAACACTAGAGGTGGGTGTCTCCACCCACCTGATAGACCTTTTAATTTTTTAGTTAATTTTTAACCGCAATTTCTTTTGATGCTGCAATAATCACCTCGGCAACAGCTTTGGGTTGAGAAATGAAAACCACATGGCTACCTTTAATTTCTGTAGCTTTTGTGTTTGAGCGTTTGTACATAGCCCTTTGGATATCAGGATTGATGCTTTTATCTTCAGTTGCAATTACTGCATAAGCAGGTTTGTCTCTCCAGGCGGCTTTAGTAATTGGCGCTAAGAAACCTTTAGCATGAAAAGCACCCTGCGAAGCATACATAAAGTCGGCTTGTGCTTTGCTGATATCGGCGCAGAAACCTGCATGAAATTTTGCTTTATCGTAATAAATAATGCCTTTATTATCTGCATTTAAAACGCCATTCTCTGGTGCTGAAGGGGCAGTTTGTAGCCATTGCAACGAGGTTTCGCCATTATCGGGTTGTAAAGCGGCCACATAAACCAAACCTGCAACTTTAGGGTGGTTACCTGCTTGTGTAATCACTGTTCCGCCCCACGAGTGGCCCACAAGAATAGTTGGACCGTCTTGTTTATCGAGCACGGCATTTGTAGCTGCAACATCGTCTTCAAGCGAAGTTAAGGGGTTTTGTACCACGGTTACCTGATAACCTTTTTGGGTTAGTACTTCGTATAGGTATCTCCATCCCGAACCATCGGCGAAGGCACCATGTACCAGTACAACGTTTTTAATTGGGGCTTTGCTTTGTGCAGCTACATCAGCTGTTGAAAATAAAGCAGCGAAAAATAGGATGGCGAACATGAAAAATGCATTCAATTGTCCTTTTATTATTGTTTTCATTTTGTTTAAAATTATAGGGTTTACTAATTGTGTTTTTTTTGAGTTAGGCTACCAGTGAAACTGATAAGGTGATTTCTGTATTCAATAATTTTGATACCGGGCAAATTTCTTTTGCTTTAAGGGCAAAAACTTTAAATTCTTCTTCATCAATTCCTGCAACACTGCCGGTTAATTCGAGGTGGATTAAGGTAATGGTGCCGTTTTCAAAAGTTACATTGGCTTTGGTATCCAGGTTTTCAGGTACAAGGCCTGCTTCGCTTAACAGGAAGCTCAGTTGCATGGTGAAACAACCAGAGTGTGCCGCGGCAATCAGTTCTTCAGGGTTGGTGCCAACGCCTTCTGCAAAGCGAGTTTTAAATGATAATTGTGCCTGGTCTAATGTGGTGCTTTGTGTACTGATGGTTCCTTTTCCTTCCATTCCTGTACCTTTCCAATTGGCGTTTGCTGTTCTTGTAAATTTCATGGTCTTAATTTTTTAAATTGTTATTTATAATGATTTGATCTTGTTTGTTGGGACAAATTTATTGCGGCTACGATCATAAATCAAATTGATAATTTTGTATCTTTATAAATAAAATTTATAATCATGACTATTCAGCAGTTGAAATACGTAGTGGCTTTGGATGAAGAACGTCATTTTGCACGAGCAGCAGATGTTTGTATGGTAACACAGCCTGGCCTCACCATACAACTCAAAAACCTGGAGGAGGAAATCGGTATTAAAATTTTCGATCGCAATAAGGTGCCGTTAACGCCTACGGTACTGGGCAAAGAGATTATTAACCGGGCTAGGAAAATTTTGCGCGAAACAGATGAAATCCGGGATTTTGTAATTAACCAGAAAAACCTGCTTGAAGGAGAATTGAAGCTGGGGATTATTTCGACCTTATCACCTTACCTCATTCCCTTATTTATCAGTGCGATGAAAACCATTGCACCCAAAGTACATTTTGTAATTAAAGAGGCTAATACCGGGCAACTGATGCAAGATGTAGAAACAGGTGCTATCGATGTTGCCATCATGGCTACGCCAACAGGTCACCCGAATTTGGTTGAGCATGCTATTTTTAAAGAACCTTTCGTGGCTTACCTAAATGAAAACCACCCCATGGCCAACGATGATTTTTACGAATTGCAGCCCGATGATAAACCAGAACTGTTGCTGCTACAGAACGAATATTGCTACAATGCCCAGCTGTTGGATATTTGTGGGATTAAAGAACCCGGTAAAATAAAAGAACAGTTCAGTTACGATATATCTTCGATCGAAACCTTGAAAAACCTGGTGCGCGCTAAGCTTGGTTTTGCCATCATTCCGGCACTATCGATTATTAATGAAAAAGAAACGGCGCTTTTCAAAACCTTTAAAGATCCCAAACCGGTAAGGGAAATCAGTTTTGTGGTATCTGATACATTTTCGAAGAAATTATTGCTCGAAAAAATGAGTGAAGCGGTATGGGATTGTCTGCCTGATGCACTAAAAAAGGATTTCAGTTACAAAAAAATAAAATGGAACGATTCGCCTTACTTCATCAGTTCGGTAAGTAAGCTTTAGCAGGAGTTTTCGCAAGGCAAAACCTTCAAAACTTGTAAGCTTACCGGATATAAGTTATATTTGGATAAATTGAAACACTGCATTAACCATATCGCCCCAAATGATAATGCTATTGCCTTAGTCGGCAGTAGGATAGGTTTGTGCACGTTACGAAAGTTAAAACAAGGCAATTTTCAGCGCAGCCTTTTCTATATTCCTTGCTTCAAGGATTTTGATCATTTTACCCCAGGCCTGTAACACCCTATCCCTGGTTTGGGGTTAATCACAACTCAACAGTACCTTATTTAAAAATACAGGTCCGCTATGGTGCGGTATATCGCTGCGCATCTGTGTTTTTTCAATTTGAAATCCATTTAAAACAATAAATATGAATCCAAACGAGAGCAATCCGGTGATCATCACCCAGGAGGATTATAACCTCCTTAAGCCCTATTTTAGTAAACAAAATTCTGGTAGCGATGAAATGTCGCTTTCAGCAGAACTGAGCCGGGCAATCATTATTAAAAAAGAGGCATTTCCCGCACATGGCATCCGGTTAAACGCCCGGGTATGGATTACGGATGAAGCAAGCGGCGAAACTAGCGAGCTAACGATTGTGTTGCCGCAACATGCCAACATTAAAGAAAAAAAGATTTCAGTTACTACACCCATTGCTGCAGCATTAATTGGTTTCAGAAAAGGCGATACTGTACAATGGAAAGTGCCGGCCGGCTTAAAAGTCTTTAAAATCACAGATGTGGTGCCACCAAACGAATAGCATCTATAAAGCCAAACCGCTTAAACAATGGCGAGGCTTTGTTTTTTACCGGCAGTTGCATGCAATTACCTATTTTTTATATTTGTAAGCAGCGAGCTGGTAATATAGGAGTGAGCAGCGTAATTAAATTATTAGAACGATATGGCAAAAATTACAGCAAACGAGCTGGCTGCGGTGGCAAAGAAAATAATGGGATTGGTGGCACAGTTTGATATTGAGGTAAAGGTAAGCGAACCCAATATAATTGCATTGTTAATTCCTGCCGATATGTCGTTTAATGATAAGGCAGCCATGAGCGAGTTTGCCCGGCAGGTATTGCTAACTGTGGGCGTACATATTTATGCCGACCTGGAGTTTGTATTCTTCAGGGCAGATGTGGTTTTAGGTAATGTGGTGATCCATGGATTGCCCCGCGAGCAACTCAATTAAATACAGAAAAGCCCCGCATTTTGCAGGGCTTTTGTTTTTTATGCCGCCGGAGGAATCACATTTACCTCGAAAGCCCTGTAAGCGAGCATTCCGGCATGGTGTACTACCATTAAGTTGAGCTTCATGCTTTCGATAAGCGCTCTGGCCTGGGTAATATTTTTGGGCAAATCGTTAATGCCCCTGATCTCAATTCCCTTGGTCATGAGTTTGAATTTAGCTGGTTCAAATTTATCGATGAATTTTTGCAGGTCGGTACTGATCGTATTTGCCGTTTTTTCCATACTGATTTTTGTATTTCTTAATGTTGCTGCAAAATAAAGGAGGCTGTTTTAACTCATTGCTGTTGTAATGTTATGTTTTTGTGCGGTTTATTACAGTTAATAATCACTTAATATCTGCTTAATGCAGGCGCATTAGCTTTGCAGCATAAATATTTGGTTAGTATTTATAAAGTTTAGGTTAGTTGATAATAAAAAACCCAGATGGATGTCTGGGTTTTTTTGTTTTAAAAAATTACAAGTTCTTGCCGAGTTTCTCTAACATCTCTGGTGGAATATTATGTGTATCCACAACTAAGAAACCATCTAAGCAATCAGAAAATTTAGGATCGATATTAAACGAAATAATCTTTGCATTTAGGTTCATATACTGTCTTAAAAGTACCGGAATTTTGATATGCGAGTTTTCAATATCTCCAATTATGCTATCCAAATCTTTAAAAGATTCACTGCTATCTACCAATGTATCGGTAGAAATAGGTAAAAGATCAGCCTTAAATTTGTTTTTAGGCTTTACGTATTTTGCCATTTCATAATCGAAATGGTTTTTGGTAATGTAATCTACAATCAACGCCTTACTAAACTTAGAAAAATTGTTGCTTATACTCACCGGCCCAAACATATAACGGTATTGTGGATTATCGATTAAATACTTTAAAATCCCTTTCCATAGTAAAAATAACGGCAATGGTTTGCCCTGATATTCCTTTCTAATCCACGATCGGCCAAGTTCGATTCCCTGTCTTAACATCGGATAAAACTGATCTTTCATTTTAAAAAGTTCAGAAAGATAGAAACCGCGTCTACCCATGCTTTCCAAAATCTCATCGCCCTTGCCAATACGATAGGCGCCTACAATATTTTCAAGATCCTTGTCCCAAATAAATAAGTGATTATAATAAATGTCGTAATTATCAAGGTCGATTTTTTTATTCGTGCCCTCACCAACCTCGCGGAAAGTAATCTCACGCAAACGACCTATTTCTCTTAATGTATTTGGGATTTTTAGGGTTGGCACAATATAAACTTCGTAGTTTTTCTCCGTCCAAACTTTAAAATCTTCTAAAGTATCTACTTCTTGTTTAATCAATTCCCTAGAAGTTTCCTCAATAATATCAGCTGGTTTTTTCTTGATCTTGAATAAGTTTAAGGGATTGAAAAGTTTCTTTTCTTTATCCAAGCCAAC
>Ga0256883_1000642_pt1 | contig 10711 bp, 3 predicted proteins | sample MC6MC0491MT_FD_186337 | JGI IMG/M metagenome (GOLD analysis project Ga0256883, IMG submission 186337) | Metatranscriptome of enriched soil aggregate microbial communities from Iowa State University, Ames, United States - MC6-MC0491-MT... | ecosystem: Environmental > Terrestrial > Soil >...
GTCAGTGATCATGTATTCAACAGACTTAACTTTACGATGGCTATAAACCTGTTTATGTAAAGAATAACGTGTATGGAACAGTGAATAGACTTCCCAAGCGACTTTTTTATGGAAACAGACCTGATTGTTAATAACTTTACAATTTGAAATGAGTTGTTGAAAACGAAACGCACTTCTCAAACCAACATTAAGACAGTCACGTTCAAGATAATCAAATTTATCAACATCAATGCTACAACGACTATTAGAAATGATGTCGTAACAAAATCCCAAGGTGTCATTAAATTTACGATCGACGGGGTTAGGTGGTGGGCTAATTAAATGTTGAACAAAAGTTATCTCATCTTCAGTAATTGGGTCCTGATAGACGGAGCTATCTGTAAGACCGGCCTCTTCAATAGCTAATTTAACCATTAAAGCTGACATATCCTCATGCTCCCATCCAGATAACTTTCGTTTGATTTCTTTGTCCTCTGAGTGAGCAATGAGGTATGGTATAAAAAGATTATCAAAGCAATGGCTCAAAGGGCCATGTCCCGTGTCATGGAGGAGGCCTGCGGCCTTAACTAGAAGGATAGCCTTGTCGGTCAAATTTTGGCGGATGTTTTCGTCGCCAGACAAGACAAGTTGATGTAAGATTAATCCCGCTAAATGCATAGTCCCAACAGAATGTTGGAATCTATTATGGCTAGCCCCGGGGAATACATAAGATCCGGCGCCAAGTTGAGCAAGATTTCTCAAACGTTGGCAATAACGAGTATCAATAATTTTGACCAATAAAAATTCAACTTCAATGAGACCATGAACTGGATCATTAAAATTTTTAGATGGTTTGATAAGAATATCTAGCTTTCCTCCAGAATCAGGTTGGGGAGGAACAAATGATTGGGAGAAAAAAACGGGAAGGGAAGGAGTGGTCGCTGTTGTAATTATCATCACTGTCCATATAGAAAGATGAAGTGGAGCTTTTTAATAATCAGGAAATTATAATATTGGTATTAATGTCTGGGAGCAAGTTAGCAAAATGATGTATGTGTGTTGAGCTAAGAAATTGGTTGTAAGTGTTAACAACTTGGGGGAAGAAATAATGACTGCTTTGAGAAGTTATTGTTGATATTATTAATATAAATAATGGATGTTGGTCAAACTTGGGAAAAGGTGACCTTATTTAACCCAGAGGCAGCTTTCAGATAGAGTCTATGAGATTCATGCAATGTTCATCGTATGCGAGAGACACATATACACGTATATACTGATTTTACAAATAAATGGAGTGAGGAGATGAATGGTGTAAAAAAGACAATATAAACAACACAATTTGTTAAACCGTTAACTTTCAGCTCATTATAACTTCAATCGATTGCAATCAACGTAAAGATTCAAGACATAATCCACTCATTGACATTATGAGAGGTTCACGTAGGGTCGAAATGGTCAAGTTTAGGAACTTTTGGTTGATCGAAAGTTTAAACGATACCCATCAAGATATGGTGCATATATGGTATGATCTATGAATGTTGTTGGAAATCAATATAGGTTTCGAGACATCTTTGGGAACATTATGGAAAGATGGACATAATGCGAACAATCTCTTTTTTGACGCCGTGTGGACTGAACTCAAGCAACCATATAATTATTACAATGTTTAAGATGTGTAGTTTAGAGAGCGAGAATCCATACCTCAAACGGCCACGAAAAAATGAAGAAAAAATATCCAATTAGAATGGAATTTAATAAAGGTGATTGCCCAACAAACGTCAATGAAACTTGATTCATGGTTATGTACAAGGTGGTTGTGGTGAGACGACCCAATTAATTTTGAAAAAAAATTTGTGGTGAAAAAAATGCCAAAAAGCGAAACATTCCAGTAACTTAACATCCTGATGGTGCCTTCAGATCAAGATTGAAATCGTTCAAATGAGATAATATCTCTGCAATGGACTGATTCTGATGGTCTAAACGATTATAAGCTTTTCTATCTCACCAAACGCCAAAAGAGGAAGATTCCTTACCACTTGCCAAATTATGGCACATATATATATGCCCCTATCATCCTGGAAATTGCATTCTAACCCTTCTGGGAGACTCTTTTGGGAGACTCTCTTCCAAAACAACCCTTGATCCACTCCCCGAGGAAGCATCATACCAAGCGTCTCAAGCGAGCTACCCTGTAATCGTTTTGGAAAACAAAATCGAGCACTGAACAGAGTCTACGACAGGAGCCACTCGTAAACACCAAAGAGGCGCGTAGCAAACGATACCCGAAACAGGGAGCAAAAATGGGAATAAATATACTGCGGTGTTAAAGATACAAAGCGTTGTTAGTTTTGATGCCATTTTTTTGTAGGGAGATAATATAGTGGTTGATGATTGGACATTTGCACGATTATCCTTGTAGATACTTCATTTACCTTCTTTAGAAATGGCTTTGTTTCAAGGTTTGTTATATTTGCTTATTTTTGGACAAAATTATAATATGCCATATTTTAGATTGCAGGATCTCCTCCTGTGATGTTTTCCTTCTTTTGAGCAACTTTTTGTCCTACCTCTCGGCTCTTAGAATTCGCTTTCGCATTTTATCCATCTTACAACTCCAAATTAGCATCTCTAATAACACCTTATCACCTCCAATTTATCTCCCGATCCGCCTTAATGAGTATAACAGATTAGACCGCAGTTAATCCTGTTCAACGCCTACAAACCACAGAAACTCAACTTCTTCAATCAACTCAATTATTTCTTTTTATAGAATGAGCTTCAATAGTTTCTCTTTCCGCACAAGTGCAAAGGGGGTGACCATGCGCTCATTGGAGGAACAAGATTGGTTGGACTGCAACGTTCTCTCACATATGTTCGGCAATACTGCCATCTTTTTTGAATTAGGTGGTCTATATGGTTTATCCTATCGCTTACGCTCTTCCTTAGGCCACGGCCTTATAGATGACGAACAAATAGACGATTACAAACTGCGGAAAGAATTATACGGTACCAATCATTTGCCATTGCCACCTTGTGACCCAATTTGGCACCACGTGCTCGAAGCACTTGGTGACCCAATGTTGATCATCTTAATCATCGCAGGTTGTGTGTCTGTTGTGACTGGTAGTTTACAACATGCCGCAGAAGGTGGTTATATTGAAGGTCTTGCAATTTTATTTTCAGTTGCAGTTGTTGTCTTTGTTGGATCCTTTACCAACTGGAACCAACAAAGATCTTTCCTCCGTTTAGCATCAACTTTAAAAGGTGCAAAAATCACCATACTCCGTCATGGGACACAAAATGTTTATAACCAAGACGACATTTTCGTTGGCGATATCATCTTTTTGAACCCTGGTGCTATGATCCCTGCAGATGGTGTGTTAATTGACAATACTACAATCCGTGTCAATGAATCCGCATTAACCGGTGAATCTGATGAAATCGTCAAAAACAAAGATGACCCTTTTATGTCCGCTGGGACTGAATTAGCTGATGGTTCATGTTCAATGTTGGTCACTGCAACTGGTATTAACTCTACAAAAGGTAAATTGATGAAATCTTTGGCACAAAACCAAGGACCAACTAACCTCCAGGTCCGCTTAGCACAAATTGCAAAATTAAGTGGTTATATTGGCCTCTTTTGTGCGGTGATTACATTTGTTGCATTAGTTATCCGCTGGATCATTTCTATCCAAACCCACAAATTTGATGATGAAGGCGAATTAATGACGTATAAAGGCTCTTGGAATAAAATTATTGATTATTTCATTATCTCGGTTACAATTATTGTCCTTGCAGTCCCTGAAGGTTTACCATTAGCTATTACTATTTCTTTATCCTATTCCATGAGCAAAATGCGTGAAGATCAAAACTTAGTCAAAGTCTTATCCGCGTGTGAAACCATGGGTAACGTTACTGCAATTTGTTCTGATAAAACTGGTACTCTAACTCAAAACAAAATGAAAATTGTCTCAATGGCGTTAGGTGGTAAATTCTGGGGACACCAAGCTGACCGTAAAGAAATCTCTGAACCAGTTCATCAATTATTAATCGATTCGATTATCTGCAACTCAGATCGCCGTGTTGCACAAGAAGATATGGACTTTAGCATTCAGCCAGAAGATTGGAAATGGCAAGGTGATGGTGGTGCAACTGAAACTGCACTATTATCATGGTTATCTCGTTATCATGTCCCTTCGAGGCAAGCCAAAAATATTATGGAATTGCGTACACAAGAGCGTGAACGTATTTTGGCATTTTACCCATTTAGTTCTGCAAAAAAATACTCCTCAGTATTAATGGTCCCACCAGGTTCAGAAGACCAAAAAAATTGCCGCAGGTATTACAAAGGTGCTGCGGATCGTGTTATCAAATCATGTACATCAATGATTGGTTTAGATGGTCAAGTTCATAAAATTGGCACACTAAAGCTACCATGTTGTCAAACTGAAGGTTGTAAACGTGATGCAATGTGCGGTCCTTCCGCAACCGAACTTGTCCAATGTGATCAACACCGCAGCTCACAACAATATGCGTTTGATGCGATTTGTCGTTTTGAAAAAGCTGGTGTTTTTTGCAATCGTTGGGCCGTCATGGGTACATCGTCTGAAAAGCAAGCACTATATTGCTGTGAACCAGCCCACCACCCTGTTAATGCTGATATGTTATTATTAGATCAACACCCATTAAAGCTAATGGGTAATTTAACTCGTTCTGGTTTGCGCTGTATTGCATTTGCGTATGTTGATGATATTGCCGTTGAAATCAAAGACGGTCAATTAATTGACCCGACAGATTCAGAAGAATCCAATTTCACATTGATTGGTTTCGTTGGTATTAAAGATCCATTGCGTTTAGAAACTAAAGATGCAGTGGCAACTTGTCAACAAGCTGGTATCGTTGTCCGCATGGTTACTGGTGATAATATCGATACTGCACGTTTTATTGCGCAAGATTGTGGTATTATTACACATCCTCGTCACGTTGCATTGGAAGGTGTAGATTTCCGCCAAGCATTAGCAGATCAAGAAGCATATAAAGCAAAAACTGGTGAAAATAACCCGGATTTTCTCAAACTAGTTACTGATCTCCGTGTTATGGCACGTTGTCACCCAGAAGATAAATTAGAATTGGTCAGATTTTTAAAAAATGAATTAAACTATCAAGTTGCAGTCACTGGTGATGGGTCAAATGATTCATTAGCATTGAAAGAGTCACACGTTGGTTTAGCAATGGGTATTGCAGGTACTGATGTTGCAAAAGCAGCTGCTGATATTATCATTTTAGATGACAACTTCAGTTCAATTGTTCGTTCAGTGATATGGGGTCGTTGCGTTTTTGATAATATTCGTAAATTTTTACAATTCCAATGCGCGGTTAACCTTTGTGCATTAACATTTGTTCTTGTTAGCGCGATTATTGATGGTCAAGAACCTTTAAAGCCTGTCCAATTGTTATGGGTCAATTTAATTATGGATTCCGTGGGTGCGTTAGGATTAGGTACTGAATCCCCCAAACCGACATTATTAGCACGTAAACCATATCGTCCAGATGGCCCATTAATATCATTCTTTATGTGGAAAAATATTATTGGCCAAGCTCTTTGTCAATTAGCAATCCTTTTGATGATTTTATACCAAGGTTCTGAATGGGGTGGTGCACAATTCTGGGGTACTCCTGGCCAAGATAACTATAACAAAAAATTGCATTATACTCTCATTTTCAATGTCTTTGTCTGGTTTCAAATCTGCAATGAAATTTCTTCTCGTAAAGTCAACCCCGGGGAATTCAATATCTTATCTGGTTTCATGGATACTTATTGGTTTTGTGCAATTATTCTTGCTTCGATTGGTATGCAAGCATTAATGGTTGAAGTCTTAGGCAGTTTTGCTTCCACTGTGAGCCTCCCATGGAAATTATGGGTCATCTCTGTTGTTCTCGGTTTGTCACAATTCGTCACTGGTTTCATACTACGTTTGATCCCATCACCAAAAGATGAAGGACAAATTGTAATCGCTTCAGACACCTTCGAAGATGCACGTTGGTTAAATGACCCAAATGGTTCAATTCGAAACCAACTCTTTAACCAATACCAAACTAAATTCCACCGCGAGCGTGCTGATAAAAAACGTGAAGCGAAATTAGAAAAAATGCGTAAAATCGGCCAATTAGTTGAAGAAGATGATGATGATATCGAAATGTCATCAATTAAACATGCAGATACTGGTTTCGGCCCAGAAATTGTTGGTGAAATTAAAGTTCAAGCTTATTAAATTTTTATTATGCTTTATCTTTAATAATCTAATGCTTTAAATTTTACCAAAGAGGTAATGACGGTTTGAAAGTTGTATTGGTGAAAGTGGTGAAAGTGATGATGATCCCTATCTGAAGTATGCGAAGCCCTATGGCGAATTGAAATATAAAAAAAACACATATTATTCTGCTGTCATTGAATTATATGCGAATCATGCTATACAGTGGCATTCACTATGACACTTGAATGTGATAAATGCAAAATACGTACTAAAATACTTGATGGTGTTATTTGACTTGAGATTGTTTCAGATATAATCCGATATTATCAATAATTATCATCTATCCCTTTAATATGATCAATTGATTGAAATAAATTATTTTAACCTGATAAATAGACTTAAAGAGGTATTGTATAAATAATTTTGAACTCGTCTATCATTTTGGGAGAAACTATGCCAACCAATCCGTGCAATCTGTACCGAAATAAAGGATATGTAATTGAAAGCTTCTTACCACAGTGTACATTCAAATGATTAGCCGCAGTCTCGTAGGTGATTTGTGGACTAGCGCTAGAAACGCAATTTGTACTGGATTTAAACGGGTTAAGGAGGATCCGAAGAGGCGACGGGTTCTATCCAGCAGATTTTAATAATTTCACGGTTAATGATGGGTTAGATTGTAGTATTTGTTTGATTTACGCTGTATTTACAATATGTGAATAATAGCACTTGATTGATACCAGATTGAACTGTAGGATTGTATCAAAAATAGAATTTGACATGAGCTGAATTTTGGTTTTGCTTTTTATTGTTAATCTTAACAACATTTCTTTGACCGTGATATTATGTTTTTACTGATTGAAAATACGCCTTCAACTTCACTGAACTCGCCTACCTTTATTCTCTCATTCATTAGATCTATTAAGTCTTTTCAATTTGCCGATAATGTCCCAAACTGTGACAAATCGGGATTTACATCAAATCAACACCAAAAATGGCTCCAGCCAAGCCCAAGCTCAGGAAGACTCTTCGCTTTCATTCTTAAAGAGTATTCAGATACCACCGCACTTATCTGCCCCTAATCCCCCATCGGAGCAACCTCAAAAACAAATAAACCCATTTGGCAAACCACCTCGCAACGTTCAATTAGCAATTGAGTTTGATAATTGTGATCAAGACCCTTCTTCTCCAAGTAAACAACAATATACCAATGATCAAAACCTTGTTTCTGACAATTCGCCAAATACGACCATTCCAACTAATCCCTATGACAAAAACGGTGCCCCGGGCTTAGCCACTAACTTCGTTGACATTAATTGTAAATGTGTAAGCCATATTCGATCATCACGATGTGATTTACCCTTTCAATCATTTGCAAATTGCCACAATGCTGTTTTACGAGCGACAATGAAGAGAAATGTCCCACCTATGTTTTTTCAATGTGAAGGACATTATGCGAGGATGATGATGTGTATGCAAAAAAGTGGCTTGAGTTCAAAAAATTTCGTCGAAAAGCCAAATATAGATACAGTTTACGTTCGCGGGTTGTAGTAGTTTATTATGTGGAACAACCCTAATAAATATGTAGTTCTTGACAATAATACACCAAAGGAACAAAGAATAATGGTAATAAACTTAATCTCATTATCCGGGCTTGACGAGTGGATTTCATTCAATAGATGGGCCATTGTCATGTTGATTCAATGGTTTAATACGACATAACATCATATGTTGATAAACCCTCAACATTTCATCATGCTTTGCATCATGAACGTTCAATGATAGAGTCCTAATTCTAGGATCATTGCGGTGGAACAAGTATAAATACTCATGTTGGGGAGTGTAGCTGGCGCGGATAAAATGTGGATGATATGGTTGAATTGAATAGGTTGATGGTGAAACTGTTGCAACTTGTTTTGGTTCTAAAAATGATGACAATAATTGGGCATTTTCATTATGTTGATCTTCACGAAATTTAATCTGTTGATTTGCAGTAAGTGGAAATTGTAAAGTGGAAAGGAATTCTGGAGGTTGAGCTGCGGTTGGATCAACTTGAAAACGGCCGTAATTGATATTGGATTCACCAAGTGGTGAATGAGGTAAAAATTGATCAACAAAAATGACTTTTTTGTTGTTATAATCAGATGTTGGAGTCGTATTGGTTTGAAATGTTTGATCAAAGTGGGATAAAGCTGTTGAATTGTTCTGCTTTGGAGAAATATTTTGATTATTGTCAATGACTTGATCTAAGACCGATGCAGTATGGTTATAATGATAGATTAATGTGTCTTTATGCCATTCATCGGTAATTGAATGGTCAGTATGTTCAATATCATCATCATCATTAGAAGAAACATCATTAGAACTATTCTTGATAGTCAACAGTTCCAAATGTTTCCCAGTTTTTTTGTTTAAACGCTGGAAATAAGCCATCTGATATTCACCAGTTCTAACATCAATGCTGACACGATGATGAGCTTTAACATGTGAAAATGCAGAAGAATATTTTTGACGTAAATAATACCCCCAATTGACAATTGGAATCGAAGTAGCCAAAGGTGCAGAGGAGATTGGAAAGGGTTCATCGACAGTACCTTTGTAGAGATCACGTTGAGTTGAGAAAAAAGCATGATTGGGACTAAATTTGGATAATTGTTGATTCAAAATCTCATCATCTTTGATATTATCATTGTTACTATTTTCGTTTGTTTCATTACTATCAGAATCATCAAAGAATCGATGCTGAATTGAAGAATGTGGTGAATGAGAAGTGGCATGATTCTCAGTCTGAGCTTCTAAGGAACGTTGAAGTGAGCTTGGTTCGTCTAATGGGACACTGTTTTGGCCGATCCAGACCCCACCGCTTTGTGACCATTTAAGTTGTTGTTCTTTTGACATGAATAACTGATCACGAGTGTAAATACTTGGGATATATAAAAGAATTTGCTGACAGCAAGCAAGTTCCCCACGTAAATGATATAACATTTCACGTAATCTTTCATTATGGCGATTTGTTTGTTGGGATCTGATTTGACCACCAGCTGTGTTAGTTCTACCACCAGATTTTTCATGGGAAATTTGTGATCCACCTTGTTTTTTACGTGTTGTATAGTTTTGAAATCCACGATGATAGATGATTACCTGTCCAAGCCAAATTGATAAAGCACATTTACCACCAGAATCCATAATAATTGCAGTAAGAGTCGGTATAACAGTATTTTTTACAGGGTGAGTTTGAACACATAGACGAAATAAGTGGTATAAACTAGCTTGAATGATTTTGTTATTTTTATTAATACATTTAGGTGGTATAAAAGTGTCGGAATTATGATTTTCATCTTCAAGATTCGAAAATGTTGATGATGATGCTGGGATCAAAATAGTGCCAAGGAGTGGTGATGTAAGAATAATGTTTTGTGGTTGATGATGGGATGTTGTAGTGATGTAGAAAGATTGTTGACCAGTTTGTTGAGGATCTGATGGATAAGATGCAAAGATAATAGTCGTACCAACCTTATTAGAAATATTACCAGTTTTATTATTGCAATTATTATCAAATTTTTGCTCATCATATTCATTATCTCGGCTGTTTGAATCAAAATCGTTATTTTTTTTAATTTTTTCTTGTGAATTATTTTGAAATTTTTGTTTTGAAGATGAACGTGAACGTTCACTATGATCAGTTGAAAGACGACGTTGACCTTTACGAGTATTTTGAGAAGCTGATGGGAATCCAAAATTATCATCTAAATCTTGACCATATTTAAAGTCAACTATACCGTTATCATGATGTTCCTCATAATTGACCTCAAAAGTCTTCTGTTTTGTTGTATTTTCGAAATATTTATCATCAATTTTGGTTATATGCTGATCATCACAGGGGTTATCTTTATCAGTGCATGATTCAGAAGAAAACCTCAAAGAGGAGGGGAAATGATCATCTAAAGAGAGGGATAGAGGATTGGTCACTTCTTTGAGTGGTTGTTCTTGTTGTCGCTGCGGAGTTGAACGAAGGTTTTGTTGATGCTCAGAGGAACGCAAGTGAGAACGGTACAAAATAACAGTATTAAAAGAAATCGAACATGTCTGGCAAGAAAAGCGATTACTAAGGGGCAATTTGGGTGGAAGAGGGTTGACTTTTTCATCATGGTGTTGGATGATTGGATCAGATGGTTCCGATTGTTGGTTGATTAAGTTACCTAGTGTGTCTTTTTGTTGATTAATAGGAGATATATCATTATCGAAGCTTGTATTTGTAGGAATGTCATTTGGTATTGAATCAAGCTGTTTTGTACGGCTAATAATTGAGTTATGTATGGATTGTAACAATTCTTGATATTTGTGAGCAAGTTTATCACTTTGGATGGCAGAATGAGTGATTAAATAATTAAACAATAAGACAGAAATACTTTTGCAATATATATTTGGTAATGATCGATAGGGTAATGAGGTATTTGAATCTTGAAGAACAAAATGAC
>Ga0256883_1000674_pt1 | contig 10405 bp, 10 predicted proteins | sample MC6MC0491MT_FD_186337 | JGI IMG/M metagenome (GOLD analysis project Ga0256883, IMG submission 186337) | Metatranscriptome of enriched soil aggregate microbial communities from Iowa State University, Ames, United States - MC6-MC0491-MT... | ecosystem: Environmental > Terrestrial > Soil >...
AATCGGGGTAGTTTTCTCGAATGTTCTCCAAAGTGCTCGTCGCGAACCGCGGCGAAATTGCGATCCGTGCCTTCCGCGCCGCCTACGAACTAGGTGCCGGAACCGTCGCGGTGTTCCCGTACGAGGATCGGAACTCGATCCACCGTCTCAAGGCAGACGAGAGCTACCAGATCGGGGAGAAGGGTCACCCCGTTCGCGCCTATCTCTCGGTCGAGGAAATCGTCGCCGCCGCCAAGAGCGCCGGAGCCGACGCCATCTACCCCGGTTACGGCTTCCTCTCCGAGAACCCGGATCTGTCGGCGGCGTGCGCCGAGGCAGGCATCAAGTTCGTCGGCCCGTCCGCCGAGATCCTCGAGTTGACTGGTAACAAGGCTCGGGCCATCGCAGCGGCAAAGGCCGCCGGCCTGCCGGTGCTCGCGTCCTCGGAGCCGTCAGCGGACATCGACGAGCTGCTCGCGGCCGCCGAGGACATGACCTTCCCGATCTTCGTCAAGGCGGTCGCAGGCGGCGGTGGACGCGGAATGCGCCGCGTTGCGGAGCGCTCACAACTCAAGGAAGCGATCGAAGCCGCAGCGCGCGAAGCGGAATCGGCCTTCGGCGATTCGACGGTCTTCCTCGAGCAGGCCGTCATCGACCCCCGCCACATCGAGGTGCAGATCCTCGCCGACGAGCAGGGCAACGTCATCCACCTCTTCGAGCGTGACTGCTCGCTGCAGCGTCGCCACCAGAAGGTGATCGAGCTCGCTCCGGCGCCCAATCTCTCGGAAGAGTTGCGCGCCAAGATCTGTGCCGACGCCGTCGCCTTCGCGAAGGAGATCGGGTACACGTGCGCGGGCACCGTCGAGTTCCTTCTCGACAAGCGCGGCAACCACGTCTTCATCGAGATGAACCCGCGAATTCAGGTGGAGCACACCGTCACCGAAGAAGTGACGGACGTAGACCTCGTCCAGTCGCAGCTCAAGATCGCGTCCGGTTCGACGCTTGCAGAACTTGGTCTGTCACAGGACACGATCAAGCTCCGCGGCGCCGCACTGCAGTGCCGCATCACTACCGAGGATCCGGCCAACGGATTCCGCCCCGACACGGGCCGCATCACCGCGTACCGCACCCCGGGCGGAGCCGGTATCCGACTCGACGGCGGCGCCACGCTCGGAGCCGAGGTCGGAGCGTACTTCGACTCGATGCTGGTCAAGCTCACCTGCCGTGGTCGTGACCTCGAAGCCGCTGTCGCGAGGGCTCGCCGCGCGGTCACCGAGTTCCGCATTCGTGGCGTCTCGACCAACATTCCGTTCCTGCAGGCGGTTCTCGACGACCCGGACTTCCGTGCCGGACGCGTGACGACCTCCTTCATCGAGGAACGTCCGCAGCTGCTGACCCTGCGTTCCTCCGCCGACCGAGGCACCAAGATCCTGACCTACCTCGCCGACGTGACGGTCAACAAGCCGCACGGTGAGCGACCCTCGGCGGTGTACCCGCAGGACAAGCTGCCCAAGATCGATCTTTCGACGCCTCCTCCTGCCGGTAGCCGTCAGCGCCTGCTCGAACTCGGACCCGAAGGTTTCGCGAAGGCACTGCGCGAACAGAAGGCCGTGGGCGTCACCGACACCACCTTCCGCGACGCGCACCAGTCGTTGTTGGCCACGCGAGTTCGAACCAGCGGACTGCTCGGAGTTGCCGGGCACGTTGCCCGGCTGACTCCGGAACTGCTCTCGATCGAAGCCTGGGGCGGCGCCACTTACGATGTGGGACTTCGCTTCCTGCACGAGGATCCGTGGTACCGGCTCGCCGCACTGCGCGAGGCGATTCCCAACATCTGCCTCCAGATGCTTCTTCGCGGTCGAAACACTGTGGGCTACACGCCGTATCCCGAAAAGGTCACGCGCGCATTCGTTCAGGAAGCCACGGACACCGGCATCGACATCTTCCGAATCTTCGACGCGCTCAACAACGTCGACCAGATGCGCCCTGCCATCGACGCGGTGCGTGAGACCGGAACGGCCCTCGCCGAGGTGGCGTTGAGCTACACCGGTGATCTGTCGGATCCGAACGAAACTCTGTACACGCTCGACTACTACCTGAAGCTGGCCGAAGAGATCGTCGACGCCGGTGCTCACGTGCTCGCGATCAAGGACATGGCAGGCCTGCTGCGTGCTCCGGCGGCTACCAAGCTGGTGACGGCTCTACGCAGCAACTTCGATCTGCCGGTTCACGTTCACACACACGACACTCCCGGTGGACAGTTGGCCACGTACTTCGCAGCATGGCAGGCGGGCGCCGACGCGGTCGACGGTGCTTCCGCGGCACTGGCCGGAACCACCAGCCAGCCTGCTCTCTCGGCCATCGTTGCCGCCGCTGCGCACTCCGAGTTCGACACCGGGCTGAACCTGCAGAACGTGTGCGACCTCGAGCCGTACTGGGAGGCGCTGCGAAAGGTGTACGCGCCGTTCGAATCCGGACTGCCGGCACCGACGGGACGCGTGTACACGCACGAGATTCCGGGCGGCCAACTCTCCAATCTCCGGACCCAGGCCGTTGCTCTGGGTCTTGGCGACCGGTTCGAAGAGGTCGAAGCCAAGTACGCCGACGCAGACCGCATGCTCGGGCACCTTGTGAAGGTGACGCCGTCGTCGAAGGTCGTCGGCGACCTCGCGCTCCATCTTGTCGGCGCCGGCGTGCCTTCGGAGGAGTTCGCCGCAGATCCGGCGAAGTTCGACATCCCCGACTCCGTGGTGGGCTTCCTGCGCGGTGAACTCGGTACGCCTCCCGGTGGCTGGCCGGAACCGTTCCGCAGCAAGGCCCTCGAAGGACGTGGCCAGGCCAAGCCGGAAGCGACGCTCTCCGCCGAGGACGAGGTGCTGCTCGAGGGCTCGTCGAAGGACCGTCAGGCGACGCTGAACCGTCTGCTGTTCCCCGGCCCGACAAAGGAATTCCTCGAGCACCGCGAGAAGTACGGTGACACGTCGCGGCTTTCGGCAAACCAGTTCTTCTACGGGTTGCGGCGCGGCGACGAGCACCGCGTCGAGTTGGCTCCCGGCGTGGAGCTGATCATCGGCCTCGAAGCGATCTCCGAGCCCGACGAGCGCGGCTACCGCACTGTCATGTGCATCCTGAACGGCCAGCTGCGCCCGGTCTCGATCCGTGATCGCTCCATTGCCAGTGATGTACCGGTGGCGGAGAAGGCCGACAAGAACAACCCGGGCCACGTGGCGGCGCCGTTCGCGGGTGTCGTGACGCTCGCGGTGAAGGAAGGCCAGAAGATCGAGGCCGGCGACACCGTGGCCACGATCGAAGCGATGAAGATGGAAGCGGCGATCACCTCGCCGCGCGCCGGCGTCGTATCGCGGATCGCGATCAGCGCCGTCCAACAGGTCGAGGGCGGAGACCTGCTGGTAGTCGTCTCGACGGGGGAGAGCGCCGCAGAGTGACACGCATCATCTCGGGACTCGCGGGCGGTCGACGCCTGCGAGTCCCGCCGAGCGGCACCCGTCCGACGTCGGATCGGGTTCGTGAGGCGCTGTTCAGTGCTCTCGAAGCGCGCATCGATCTCGAAGGGTGCGCGGTTCTCGACCTCTTCGCGGGTTCGGGTGCTCTGGGCCTCGAAGCGCTCTCGCGGGGGGCCGAGCACGTCGTTCTCGTGGAATCGGATGCCAAGGCTGCTGCCGTCATCAAGGCGAACATCGGCACTGTCGCGTTGCCGGGAGCGACGGTTCGCGCCGCTCCGGTCGCGGCCGTGGTCTCGGGTCCGAGCGCCCGTGAATACGACATCGTGATCGCGGACCCGCCGTACGCGGTGACCGACGATGCCGTCGTGTCCATGCTCACTGATCTGCAGGCCAACAAATGGGTGGGGGAGGGCACGATCGTCGTACTCGAACGTTCGTCGCGCTCGCCGGAGACCGTGTGGCCGCAGGGCTACGAGCCGATCAAGGCCAAGAACTACGGTGAAGCCCGCATCGAGCTGGCCACCTGCTACGGTCTGGACTCATGACTGGCGCCGTCTGCCCCGGATCCTTCGACCCTGTGACCAACGGTCACCTCGACGTAATCGGAAGAGTTGCTGCGCAATTCGACGAGGTCGTGGTCACCGTGCTGATCAACAAGAGCAAGCGTGGCATGTTCACGATCGACGAGCGGATCGAGATGCTCGAAGACGCGACGAGTCACCTGCCCAACGTTCGCGTCACGTCGTGGCACGGACTGCTGGTCGACTATGCGAAACAAGAAGGCCTCAGCGCGATCGTCAAGGGTCTGCGCGGCGCGAACGACTTCGATTACGAGCTGCAGATGGCTCAGATGAATCAGAAGCTCACGGGCGTCGACACACTGTTCGTCGCCACGAATCCGACGTACAGCTACCTGTCGAGTTCTCTGGTGAAGGAAGTCGCGACCTTCGGCGGCGACGTCTCCGACATGTTGCCTGCCAAGGTGCATTCTCGGCTACTCGCGCGTATCGCCGAGCGAGCAGCCGAAAACAGCTGATCCCCGACACACCGACCACGACGACACCCCGTTGGCTGTTCTTCCGGCAAACTTGGACAGGAACGGGCACAGGTCCGAGTGGACCGGTGACGATGTGGGCCGATTTCGGCCGGTAGAGATTGGGGTTGCTTGTGTACCGCGTATTCGAGGCACTGGACGAACTGGTCGCAATTGTCGAAGAGGCGCGCGGTGTTCCCATGACCGCAGGGTGTGTTGTGCCTCGCGGTGACGTACTCGAGCTACTCGACGACGTCCGGGACGCAATTCCGAGCGAGCTGGACGACGCTCAGGACGTCCTCGATCATCGCGACAAATTGGTCGGTGACGCGCGAGCAAACGCCGAGAAGACGGTCAGCAGCGCCAATGCCGAGGCAACCTCGACTGTGGAGAACGCACGCGACGACGCCGACCGGATTCTGTCCGATGCCAAGGCTCAGGCCGATCGCATGGTTGCCGAAGCACGTGCACACGCCGATCAGTTGGTCGAGGACGCCGAGGCAGAAGCGGAACGGACCGTCACCGACGGCCGTCGTGAGTACGACGCCGTCACCGGCCGGGCGCGTGCCGAGGCCGATCGGATGATCGAGTCCGGCCAGGCATCGTACGAGCATTCGGTGGCGGAGGGAACGGCAGAGCAGGCTCGTCTGGTGTCGCAGACCGAGGTAGTCCAGTCAGCTCACGCGGAATCCGCGCGAGTGATCGATGCCGCTCACGCGGAGTCCGACAGGATGCGTTCGGAGTGTGACCTGTACGTCGACACCAAATTGGCCGAATTCGAAGAGTTCCTCACCGGAACCGTTCGATCGGTCGGGCGTGGTCGCCAACAGCTTCGTACGGGTTCGGGAGTTCCCGATTACCAGGACGACGATCGTCGTTCGGAGCGTCGTCGCTAGAGCGAACGAGACAGTCGAAGGTGGGTCGTCCGATATGGGGCGGCCCACTTTTTCGTGGACGGAATTGGGATTTGCCTTGTCGCTGCCGTATTGTGGAGTGGTTGCCCATACCAGTTTCAACAGTTAGGTGAGTTCTCTTTGTCAACGCATCGTCGTAGTTCGTCGCATCAGTCAAGTGATGCGGGATTTTTGCTGGACACGGTCAAGCTCGGTCGTCGTCCAGGGTCGATGCGTACCGTCGAGAGAACAATTCAGTCCCCGAACCGTATCGGTCTCGATCTGATCGCGATCGAAGCGGGCGCGGACATAGATCTCGATCTTCGTCTCGAAGCAGTGTCCGAAGGTGTTCTCGTCACCGGAAACGTGCATGCACCCACCAAGGGTGAATGCTCGCGGTGCCTCGAACCTTTCACCGACACCGTGGACATCTATCTCACGGAGTTGTTCGCATACCCGGACAGCACCACCGAGGAGACGACGGAAGAGGGAGAGGTCTACGCGGTCGAAGACGACGAAATCGACCTCGAACCGGTCATCGTCGATGCAGTCGGGCTGGCGCTTCCGCTCCAGCCTCTGTGCAGTGACGATTGCCTGGGATTGTGCTCAGAATGTGGCATTCGCCTGGCGATTGCGGAATCTGGGCATGGGCATGACATACTTGATCCTCGCTGGGCTGGTCTCGCGGCCAAATTTGGCGTGGAATCAAACACCAGCGAAAATCTTGTGATCACCGAAGCCGAGGAGAAGTAGAAGTGGCTGTCCCCAAGCGCAAAATGTCGCGATCCAACACGCGGTCGCGTCGTAGCCAGTGGAAGACCACTGTGCCCACCCTCGTTACCTGCCCCAACCGTGGCTGTGGCGAGCAGACCCTTCCCCACATCGCATGCCCGTCATGCGGTACTTACAAGGGCCGCCAGGTAACCGCTGCTGTCTAGTTCTCCCCGGAGAAAGACTATGACGAGCGAAAATACAGTTTCAGCCGCCGGCGGCGAGGGCAATCACGACAAGCTCCTCGCCGCTGTCGGCGTAGATATAGAGCCCGGTCTTCTGACCCTGGCTCTCACGCACCGCTCGTACGCGTACGAGAACGGCGGACTGCCCACGAACGAGCGCCTCGAGTTTCTCGGCGATTCCGTTCTCGGCGTCACGGTGACCGAAAATCTCTATCTGTCCCACCCGGACAAATCCGAAGGTGATCTGGCGAAGATTCGTGCCAGCGTGGTCAACATGCATGCACTCGCCGAGGTTGCCAGGACTCTGGGTGAAGGTGGACTCGGAGCGCACCTGCTGCTGGGTAAGGGTGAGGAAATGACGGGTGGCCGTGACAAGCCGTCCATCCTCGCCGACGGTATGGAGTCGATTCTCGGCGCCATCCACCTGCAGCACGGCATCGAGACCGCGCGACGCGTTGTTCTCGATCTGTTCGACGATCTACTTACTCGCGCACCGCTTCTGGGCGCGGGTCTGGATTGGAAGACGAGTCTGCAGGAACTGACCGCAGAACACGGTGCCGGAGTTCCCGTCTACGAGATCACCGCTACCGGACCCGATCACGACAAGGAATTCACGGCCACCGTTCTCATCAGTGGCAAGCCCTTGGGCGTCGGTGTCGGTCGTTCCAAGAAGGAAGCCGAGCAGAAGGCAGCAAGTTCGGCATGGAAGACGATGTCGGAGAATGCCGCTGCTAGCGCAGTCGCTGCTGACAACCCGTCTGATCTCGCCGGCTGAGTTCACTCTTGCCTGAGCTTCCCGAAGTCGAAGTCGTTCGCCGCGGCCTACAGTCTCATGCTGTAGGTGCGGCGATCGAGGCCGTCGAGGTCCTCCATCCCCGCGCGATCAGGCGCCACATTCTCGGTTCCGAGGACTTGATCGGCCAACTCACCGGGCAGACCATCGCTTCGGCAGAGCGTCGCGGCAAGTATCTGTGGCTGGTTCTCGAGCCTGCCGGTGTCGGACTGGTGGTTCATCTCGGGATGAGCGGACAGATGTTGGTCCAGCCCCCGACAGTCGACTGGGAAAAGCACCTACGCATTCGGTTGGCCCTCGATTCCGGGGCTGATCTCCGATTCGTCGATCAGCGAACCTTCGGTGGCTGGTCGATTTCCCCCCTCGTCGAGGTCGACGGAACGATGCTGCCCGAGTCGGTGGCGCACATCGCTCGCGATCCCATGGATGCTGCGTTCGATCTCGAATCCGTCGTGAAAGTCCTGCGGGGCAAGCACACCGAGATCAAGCGCGCGATTCTCGACCAGACGGTGGTCTCCGGAATCGGAAACATCTACGCCGACGAATCATTGTGGCGAGCAAAGATTCACGGCAACCGAATCGCCGAAACGCTCACCAGGCCCAAACTTCGAGAACTGTTGACCGCGGCGCACTCGGTGATGGGCGAAGCGCTCGATCAGGGCGGTACGTCCTTCGACGCGCTGTACGTGAACGTCAACGGGGAGTCCGGCTACTTCGACCGGTCACTGTCGGCGTACGGGCAGGAGAATCTTCCGTGCCCGCGATGCGGCGCGCCGATCAAGCGTGAGAAGTTCATGAATCGATCGTCGTTCAGTTGCCCGCGGTGTCAGCCGACCCCGAGGGCACGGCGAATCGCCTAGGTCTCCGCCCCTTCGGTTCGGCGGAGTGGCAAGATTGCGTCATGGCTGAACAGACTCCAGACAACACTGCAACCGCCCCAGCTCACGCGGAGCTTTGGGTGGAACGCACAGGAACCCGCCTCTACACCGGCAAGAGTTCGCGCGGCGCAGAGGTTCTCATCGGCTCCGAATCGGTGCCAGGAGTGTTCACACCCGGGGAACTTCTCAAGATCGCTCTGGCTGCCTGCACCGGTATGAGCTCCGACTTCCCGATCTCTCGCCGCCTCGGTGACAACTACGACGCGACGGTCCGAGTGTCCGGTGCCGCCGATCGTGAGAACGAGGTCTATCCGCAGCTCGACGAGGTTCTCGAACTCGACCTCAGCGAGTTGGATGCCGAAGCGCAGCAGCGCCTCATCACTCTCGTCGAGCGTTCCGTCGACAAGGTGTGCACGGTCGGGCGCACTCTCAAGGCCGGAACCAAGGTCACACTGTCGTTCGACACGGAAGCCTGATGTTCCGCGCGGGCAGCGTTGTCGCTGCGATCGCACTGGGTTCCGTTGTGGCGGTGAGTGCTCCGGCGCAGGCCTCGGTGCCGGCCGGCGGCTCACCCGGAGGTTGCGGTTCGTGGACGTCGAGCGTCGTGACGAGTGGTGCGGGCATGCTCGAGAATCTCGAGTTCGACGGAAACGGATCGATGGTGTTGTCGCAGTCCGCACTGATCGGGCCGGGTGCACTGCTGAAAGTGGCGCCGGACGGAACACGGACACCTTTGGTCGGTGACGTCACAGGGCCTGGCGGACTGGTCGCGCGTGACGGTTCCGTGTACTTCACCACGGGCAACTCGACTGTCTCGGGGCTGTTCGGAATCGCCGACGGCAACCTCCGCAAGGTCGACGTGGCAGACGGATCGGTGACAACGATTGCCGACGGACTGGTGATGCCGAACGGGCTTGTGTCGCTGGACGATAACCGCTTCCTCACTGCTCGCACACTCACCAGGCCGGGGCTCACGGTCGTCAACGGTGACGGAACGAGTTCGATCGTTCGTGAAGACCTCGGCACCGTCGACGGCCTCGCACGCTCCGGTTCGACGATCTACGTGACGACGACCTTCGACATGGTGACTGCCGTCCACGTCCTCGACGCAGACGATCTGGGCGGGCCGGTGCGAACGATCACGCTCCCCGGATTCGGTCCGGCAAACATGGCGGACGATCTGACCGTCGGACCGGACGGCGCGCTGTACGTCGCATTCAATGCCGGCGGCAAAGTTGTTCGCGTCGATCCGAATTCGGGATCTTCGTGTGAGATCGCCTCAGGTCTTCCGTTCACGTCCGCGGTGAAGTTCGGCGCCGGCCCGGGCTGGGATCCCAACTCGCTCTACACCACCGGTTTCCTGGGTGAGGTTCACCGTCTCGAACGTGTGGCGGGCTGAATGTCATGACTGAGACACCGCCTGTGCGACTGACGGCGTGGGTTCACGGATACGTTCAAGGCGTCGGGTTTCGCTGGTGGACCAGGGCTCGCGCTCTCGAACTCGGATTGATCGGATATGCGTCGAACCAACGCGACGGTCGAGTGCTCGTCGTGGCAGAAGGCGAACGCACGCAACTCGAGCGTTTGTTGGAGTTGCTGCGCTCGGGAACCACCCCGGGCTCGGTGGATCTCGTGGTCGACAGCTGGGACCCCGCAAGGGGTGACCTGACAGGGTTCGTCGAACGCTGACCTGTTTGGCGGTAAAGTTTCCCCCCATGCACCTCAAGAGTCTGACACTCAAGGGATTCAAATCCTTTGCGTCGGCAACGACTCTTCGGTTCGAGCCGGGGATCACCTGTGTCGTCGGGCCGAACGGCTCGGGTAAATCCAACGTCGTCGATGCGTTGACCTGGGTGATGGGCGAGCAGGGCGCGAAAGCCCTGCGCGGCGGCAAGATGGAAGACGTCATCTTTGCCGGCACCTCCGGTCGAGCACCGCTGGGCCGCGCCGAAGTGACCCTGACCATCGACAACGCCGACGGAGCGCTCCCGATCGAGTACTCCGAGGTGTCGATCACGCGCCGCATGTTCCGCGACGGCGCGGGGGAGTACGAGATCAATGGTTCGTCCTGCCGCCTGATGGACGTCCAGGAACTGCTCAGCGACTCGGGTATCGGCCGCGAAATGCATGTCATCGTCGGGCAGGGACGGCTCGCCGCGATCCTCGAATCCCGCCCCGAGGATCGACGCGCCTTCATCGAAGAAGCCGCGGGAGTCCTCAAACATCGCCGCCGCAAGGAAAAAGCGGTGCGCAAGCTCGATTCCATGCAGGCCAATCTCGCTCGACTCAGTGACCTCACCGCCGAACTGCGTCGGCAACTCAAACCGCTGGGGCGCCAAGCCGAGGTTGCTCGGCGAGCACAGACGGTCCAGGCTGACCTGCGTGATGCAAAGATGCGGCTGGCCGCTG
>Ga0256883_1000675_pt1 | contig 10401 bp, 6 predicted proteins | sample MC6MC0491MT_FD_186337 | JGI IMG/M metagenome (GOLD analysis project Ga0256883, IMG submission 186337) | Metatranscriptome of enriched soil aggregate microbial communities from Iowa State University, Ames, United States - MC6-MC0491-MT... | ecosystem: Environmental > Terrestrial > Soil >...
AGTTATCGCCGAGTTTATCAAGACATACTCGAACGCCCGTCACATCAACCATGAAGCGCTTTCATACAGCGGTATCATCCAGGCTAACCAGAATTCCTTCGGTAAGGCTGTTCTTCCTCGGTACAATTTTGCGAATGCGGATGTGATCGTAAGTTTCGGTGCCGATTTCCTCGGAACCTGGATCTCACCGGAAGAATTTACCCGGCAGTTCGTTTCGAACCGGAACGCTGAATCGCTTGAGCGTAAGAAAATGTCGCGTCACATCCAGTTTGAAACGGGTATGAGCATGACAGGCACCAATGCCGACGCCCGGATCCCGGTAAAACCATCTGAAGAAGGACAGGCGGTCATCGCCCTTTATAATGCGCTCTCCGGAACGACACTTCCGGGCACTAAAAAACTCGAGAATTCTCCGGCTGAGAAGGCGGTCATCTTGGCTGCAAAAGAACTTCAGGCATCAAAAGGTCGTGCATTGGTAGTTTCTGGCAGCAACGATATAGCTGTTCAAACGCTGATCAACGCCATTAATAATCTGCTTGGCAGCTATGGCAGTACGATCGATCTTGATAATCCCTCATATCAATCCGCCGGCACAGACGCAGAGTTCACAACATTCCTGAATGAAATGAAACGCGGCGATATCGGCGCTGTGATTTTCTGGGATACGAACCCGGTTTACGAAGCGATAAACCCGAAAGAGTTTACCGAGGCGTTGAAGAAAGTAAAAACAAAGATTGCGCTTACAGATCGTCTTGACGAAACAGCTTTACTTTGCGATGCATCGGCACCTGTACACCACTATCTGGAATCATGGGGTGATGCAAACCCTGTTGAAGGTTATTATACCCTGATACAACCAACGATCAATCCGGTTTACAATACGCGTCAGGCTGAAGAAAGTCTGCTGAAATGGGCGAAGAACATGGCGAAGAGCTATTACGCTTATGTGCAGAATAACTGGAACACCGTACTGTTTACGCAAACCGGTACAGCCGCGCCTAAAGCCTGGGACAACCTGTTGCAAACCGGTTTTGTTCAGGTCGCAGCCAAGCCCGTTTCACCGGCAACTTTTGCAGGTAATCCTGCAGCTGCCGCACAAACTGTAGCCACCCGTTCAAATGCACTCGCTGCTTCAGGTGATAACACTGTTCAGGTACAGGTATATCAATCCGTCGCTATCCGCGACGGCAAGAAAGCCAACAATCCCTGGTTACAGGAAATGCCTGATCCGGTATCAAAAGTTACCTGGGACAACTATGCGGCTATTTCACCAAAGTATGCCGAAAAACTCGGCATTGCAGAAGGTGACGTCGTTGAAGTGAAAACCGACCGGTACGCCGTAACGTTGCCTGTTCTTCTTCAACCCGGCCAGGCGCAGGGCACGGTTTCCATCGCAGTTGGATACGGTCGTACGAAATCAGGTCCGGTAGGCACGGATGTAGGTAAGAATGCTTATCCGTTTATGAGTCTTGTGAACGGAACGTTCCAGGAAACGGCCACGGCTTCGATCAGCAAAGTATCCGGCGAGCACTATGAGCTTGCGCAGACACAAACACACCATTCTTACGAAGGGCGCAATGTTGTCCGCGAGACGTCTTTTGCCAAGTACAAGGAAAACCCGGGCGCCGGAACAGGTGAGCACGGCGAACATAAAGAAACGAACAGTCTGTGGGGCGAATACAAACGTCCGGTTTACGACTGGGTGATGGCTATTGATCTCAACGCCTGTACCGGTTGTGGCGCTTGTATCGTTGCCTGTAATGCTGAAAATAACGTTCCTGTTGTAGGTCGTGACGAGGTTCGCCGTCGCCGCGAAATGCATTGGTTGCGCATCGACCGCTATTATAGCTTTAACGAAGGCAAGGAAAAGCCTGTAACCGAAGAGCGTGAGATCGACGAGCTGGAGAGTATGGATAGCGTATCCGTGATTCACCAGCCGATGATGTGTCAGCACTGTGATCATGCGCCGTGTGAAACGGTCTGTCCTGTTCTGGCTACCATGCACTCAGAAGAAGGGCTGAACTACATGGCCTATAACCGCTGCGTTGGTACACGGTATTGTGCAAATAACTGCCCGTATAAAGTGCGCCGTTTTAACTGGTTCAACTACTGGAACGATTCGCGCTTTGATAATTACCTGAACAACAAAACAGCGCAGCTTGTCCTGAATCCTGATGTAACAACACGTTTCCGGGGTGTTATGGAAAAATGCTCGATGTGTGTTCAGCGTATCCAGGCTGGAAAACTGAAGGCAAAAATCGAAAAGCGCCCGCTTAAAGATGGTGAAGTGAAAATGGCCTGTCAGCAAACATGTACAGCAAATGCCATCATCTTCGGTAACCGCAACGATCCGAATTCGGAAGTGGCAAAAGCGCTGAAAAGTGAGCGTACCTACTACGTTCTTGAAGAGATAAATGTACAGCCGGGAGTAGGTTACCAGGTTAAAGTGAGAAATTCAGCTGACGAAATATTCGCATAAAACAAGATTTAAGCATGGCATCCCATCACGAATCGATTATACGTGAACCGCTCATTACGGGCGATAACATTACCTACAGCAAGATCACCGAAGATGTATTGAAGCCTGTAGAGAACATGCCTAACAAAGCCTGGTGGATCGGTTTCACCGTGGCCTCGCTCGGCGCATGTTTATGGCTCTTCGCCGTTGGATATACCTTCTGGTATGGTATCGGCTCATGGGGGCTGAACAAAACCGTAGGCTGGGCCTGGGACATTACCGGCTTCGTATGGTGGGTCGGTATTGGTCACGCCGGTACGCTCATCTCGGCTGTATTACTTTTATTCCGGCAGAACTGGCGGAATTCTATTAACCGTTCGGCAGAAGCGATGACCATTTTCGCGGTTATTTGCGCGGCAACCTACGTGGTATCCCACATGGGTCGCCCGTGGTTGGCATATTGGCCGCTTCCGCTTCCGAACCAGTTCGGATCATTATGGCCTAACTTCAACTCACCTCTCGTGTGGGACGTGTTTGCGATCTCGACGTATTTTTCAGTTTCGCTCGTGTTCTGGTATACCGGTCTGCTTCCGGACATTGCCACGATCCGCGATCGGGCGACCGGTATCCGCCGCCGTATCTATTCGGTTATGTCTTTCGGATGGAACGGTTCGGTAAAAACCTGGCAACGTTTTGAGGCTGTATCGCTTATTCTCGCCGGGATTTCTACGCCGCTTGTACTTTCAGTACACACAATCGTATCTATGGACTTTGCCACCTCGGTTATTCCGGGCTGGCACACCACCATATTTCCACCTTACTTTGTAGCGGGTGCTATTTTCTCGGGTTTTGCCATGGTGCAGACCCTATTGCTGATCGCCCGGAAGGTGCTTGGTCTGGAGAATTATATCACGATGTTTCACATCGAATCGATGAACAAGATCATCATTTTAACCGGTTCGATCGTGGGTGTTGCCTACCTGACTGAATTTTTCATCGCCTGGTATTCAGGTGTTGAATACGAACAGTATGCGTTTATTAACCGGTCAACCGGTCCGTACTGGTGGGCGTATTGGAGCATGATGACCTGTAACGTGATTTCACCCCAGCTTTTCTGGTTCAAGAAGATCAGGGTTAGCATTGCCTGGTCATGGGTTTTATCCATCGTGGTAAACATCGGTATGTGGTTCGAACGGTTTGTAATCATCGTAACCTCCTTGCATCGTGACTATATCCCGTCCAGCTGGGCCATGTTCTATCCGACATGGGTGGACGTAAGTGTGTTCATCGGCTCGATCGGTTTGTTCTTTACCTTGTTCCTGCTCTTTATCCGTGTATTGCCTTCGGTAGCCATTGCGGAAGTAAAACTGATCCTGAAGAGCTCATCGGAACAGTCTAAAAAAGACCTGATCAAGAAAGGGCATGAAGATGCCGAGCAGGTTCAGGACTATGTTGATGCTTTAAAGAAATTTGACACGGTGCGCCACACCGAGTATGAACGCATTTAATTATGAGTAACACCAAATTCATTTTAGGTCTATTTGATGATCCTGATCAGATGATGCACGGGATCGATAAACTGCAGAAAGGCCGTGTGGGTATCTATGACGTGTTTACGCCGATGCCGATCCACGGGATTGAGGCTAAACTCGGTATTAAACGCTCGCGGATCGATATTGCCGCGTTCTGCTTCGGATGCCTGGGTACATGTACTGCTTTCAGTATGCTTTATTACATGATGGTGGCTGACTGGCCAATGAACATTGGGGGTAAAGACAACTTTGCTTTCCCGGACTTTATTCCCATCATGTTTGAGCTTACGGTACTTTTTACGGCGTTTGGAATGGTGTTTTCGTACTTCTTTAGAACGCATCTTTTTCCGGGTCGCGCACCACGTGTTATGGAGTTCCGCGCAACGAATGATCGATTTGTTATTGCAATCGATGCCAAATCGCATACCGATCATGAAGCGATTGATTCGATTCTGAAAGACGCGGGAGCAGTTGAAATTAAGCACAACGACAGAAAGTATGTCAGCTATGAATAAGAAGAATATTACGGGATTGATGACGCTGGCTGTCGCTTCTTCGATTCTGGTGAGTTCCTGTATCCGTGACAAAAGGAGTCCCGGATGGGAGTACGCGCCAAATATGTACGAGGCTCTTGCCTACAATCCGGATCAGAAGAATCCGATTTTTAAAGATGGTAAATCAGCGCAATTACCGCCTGCAGGTACTACGCCGGTTGGATTCGTCCGCTTTGAATACCCAAATAATAAAACAGGCTATGAACTTGCCGGGGGCGAAGTGAAAAATCCGCTGGCGGTAAATACCGCTAACCTGAAGGATGGTAAGATGCTTTATAAGAGCTTTTGCTCGCCCTGCCACGGTTTAACCGGAAAGGGAGATGGGCTGGTTGTCGAGCACGGCTATCCGCCGCCGCCATCCTATGCTACCGGGAATTCATCACGCGGAGGATCGATGAAGGATCTTACTGACGGGAAAATTTACCACACCATCCAGTATGGCGTGAATGCTATGGGTTCCTATGCTTCACAATTGTCACCGGATGAGCGCTGGAAAGTGGTGATGTACGTTCATCAGCTACAACTGGGAAAACCTTAAAAGAGCAAAGAAGTCAATGGAAGCACATCATATAGATTATAACGAACGCTTTGAGTTCACCGGGAAGGCCAAAATGTGGAGCCTTATATCCATAGCCATCGGTGTTGTAGCTGTTGCGATTGGTTTTTTAACCGGTCATGCCGAGCGTACATTCTCAAACCTGCTGCTCATGGGGTATTATTTTACCTGTGTGTGCATGGCGGGTACATTTTTCCTTGCCGTACAGTATGTCGCACAGGCCGGCTGGTCGGCATCGCTGATCCGCGTGCCCCAGGCTTTTGCGAAAGTTTTGCCGGTAGCAGCACTTATCCTTATCCTGATTGTTATTGCCGGTTTGTTTATGCATGGCAATGTGGAGCATGAAGGGAAGGAAATCACCGGGCCGTATTTGTATAAGCACTGGGCTGTTCATGGTATTGCCGATCCGTCGTCAGAGCACTACGATCCCCTTATCGCCGGGAAAGCTTCGTATCTGAACATCCCGTTTTTCCTGATCCGCCTGGTTGTTTTTCTCGGTCTGTATGCCGCTTTCGGTGCCATGCTGGTGAAATATTCACGCAACGAAGATGAGATCGGTGGGATCGGAAACTACAACCGGAGCTTTAAGATCTCCTGTATTTTTCTGGTGATCTTCGGTTTTACGACGCCTTTATTTGCGTTCGATACGATTATGTCGCTTGAAGCACACTGGTTTTCAACCATGTTCGGCTGGTATAATTTTGCCGCTATGTGGGTGAGTGGACTGGCTGTGATCACGCTGACGATCATCCTGCTGAAACAGAAGGGCTATATGCAATGGATCAACGAAAATCACCTGCATGATCTGGGTAAGTTCATGTTTGCTTTCTCGATCTTCTGGACTTACGTATGGTTCTCACAGTTCCTGCTGATCTACTACGCAAATCTTCCGGAAGAAACCGTGTATTTCTACAAGCGCTGGGAGCCGCAATTCCTGCCGATTTTCTGGGCCAACATCATTATCAATTTTCTTTCACCTGTGCTTATCCTGATGAGCCGCGATTGGAAACGGCGTATGGATGTGCTGAAGGTCGTATGTATTGTAATCCTGATCGGCCACTGGGTCGATTACTACATGATGATCATGCCCGGAACGGTTGGTCCCGAAGGCCGCGGTTTCGGCATTGAAGAATTCGGCATCGCAGCCGGGTTTGTAGGCCTGTTTGCCTATTTCATGCAGACCGCACTGGCCAAAGTGCCGCTTGCGCCAAAGAACCATCCTTTTCTTCAGGAAAGCCTGCATCATCATATTTAATACACCGGCGATTCGGTTTCGCCCTTAGAAATAACGAATTTTGGCTCACGTCATGACGATTTACCATCGAATAAAAACTATAGTGAAAACAGCTTTACCGGCATTAATCATGCTGCTCGGCTCGGCTTCGGCCTTCGCGCAGAGCACGCAGGATCTTGCCAAAGGTGAAATAGACAGCACACCGCAGTCAACCGTGTGGTTGGGCGTCGGGTATTATGTCCTGATGTTTCTTGCCGTGTGCCTGTTTATCGGCATCATCGGCAAAGTGCTGCAGGTATATGATCTTACCCGCCGCATTCAGGGAAAAAAAGAAGGCCTGAACTGGAACCGGATCATGGGTACCTGTTTTGCGCTGTTCCTGATTCTCGGGATTTATGGCGCGTACTGGTCGTTTTCTGAACAAGGCTCACGCATTCTTCCGGATGCTGCTTCCGTGCATGGTGAGCGTCTCGACAGCATGTTCTGGACAACAACGATCATTACCGGTATTGTATTTTTTGCCACACAGATCCTGTTGTTTGGTTTCACCTATGTTTATCAGGCGTCCAACAAACGCAAAGCCTATTTCTATCCGCATAATAATACGGTAGAAAAAGCCTGGACGATCGCTCCGGCTATCGTATTGACCGTGCTCGTGGTGCTGGGTTTCTTCACTTGGAGAAGCATTACCAATGTGCCTAAATCCGAACAGGAAGCGGCGATCAATATCGATGTTACCGCTCACCAGTTTGCCTGGGATGTCCGTTATGCCGGTGAGGATAATAAGCTGGGCACGAAGAATTTTAAGCTGATCAAAGGCACAAACGATCTTGGTGTGGATTTCCGCGACAAGCATGCATATGATGATCTGCGGGTAACCGAAATGGTGATTCCTGTTGGAAAGGCCATCCGCCTGAATCTGGGATCAAAAGATGTTTTGCACAGTTTTTATATGCCGCATTTTCGCGTGCAGATGAATTGTGTACCGGGTTTACCAACCAGCTTCCAGTTTACGCCGACCCTTACTACCGCGCAGATGCAGGAAAAGCTGGATGATCCCAAGTTTGAATACCTTTTTTACTGTGCAAAAATCTGTGGTGCGAGTCATTACAACATGAAATTTCCGGTTCGCGTCGTGTCGCAGGATGAATATCAGAAATGGGTAGGTGAGCAGAAGAAATATCTCACTGACCAGATGAAAGAAGAACTGAAAGTTGCCGACGCACATGCGGCGGAAGACAATATTGTAGCATTAAATAATTAATCGTCGGAGATAAAGAGATATGGCAACATTAACCGTGCAAGACCCGGCCGCTTTACATCATGATGATCATGACCATGGTCATCACCATAAAGAAACGTTTATAACGAAATATATATTCAGCCAGGATCACAAGATGATCGCCAAGCAATTCCTGATCACGGGAATTATTATGGGTGTTATCGCGATGATTCTGTCGATCCTGTTTCGTATTCAGTTGGCGTACCCTGACCGCTCGTTTCCGTTTCTGGAAACCCTGCTGGGACGCTTCGCACCAGGCGGACGTATAAACTCCGATTTTTACCTTGCCCTGGTAACCATTCATGGTACCATCATGGTGTTTTTTGTGCTTACCGCGGGTTTGAGCGGTACATTCAGTAACCTGCTCATTCCTCTGCAGCTCGGTGCGCGCGATATGGCATCGCCATTTCTGAACATGCTATCCTACTGGTTCTTTTTCATGGCCAGCGTGATCATGCTTTCTTCGTTTTTCGTGCAGAAAGGTCCTGCCAGTGCCGGATGGACGATTTATCCGCCGCTTTCAGCATTGCCAAAAGCCATTCCGGGTTCCGGTTTGGGGATGACGCTGTGGCTTGTCAGTATGACCCTCTTTGTTGCCTCACAGCTGATGGGCGGTATCAACTATATCAGTACAGTACTGAACATGCGTACCAAGGGTATGGATCTCTGGCGGATGCCGCTTACGATCTGGTCGTTCTTTCTGACGGCGATCCTCGGCGTGCTTTCTTTTCCGGTTTTGGTTGCCGCCGTTGTGCTGCTCATTTTTGACCGCAGTTTCGGTACAAGTTTTTACCTGTCGGACATTGTATTGAACGGAACACAAATCCAGCCCTATGAAGGCGGAAGCCCTGTGCTGTTCGAACACCTTTTCTGGTTCCTCGGACACCCGGAAGTATATATTGTCATCATGCCGGCGCTTGGTATTTCTTCGGAAGTTATCGCGACAAATTCCCGTAAGCCAATCTTTGGTTATCATGCGATGGTATATTCCCTTATCGGTATTACGATTCTGTCGTTCATCGTTTGGGGGCACCACATGTTCATAACCGGAATGAATCCGTTCCTGGGCGGTATCTTTATGATCACAACGCTGATCATTGCTGTTCCTTCCGCTGTGAAAACTTTCAATTATCTGGCAACGCTCTGGCGGGGTAATATCCGCTTCACACCGGCCATGATGTTTGCAATCGGACTCGTTTCGTTCTTTATCTCTGGTGGTTTGACGGGTATTTTCCTTGGAAATGCTGCCCTGGATATAAATCTTCACGATACGTATTTCGTCGTGGCCCACTTTCACCTCGTGATGGGATCGGCAGCTATATTCGGTATGCTGGCCGGCGTTTATCACTGGTATCCGAAAATGTTCGGACGGATGATGGATGCCCGGCTCGGTTATCTCCACTTCTGGCTGACTTTCATCTCGGCGTATCTGGTGTTCTTCCCGATGCACTTCATGGGTCTTGACGGTGTTCCCCGACGCTACTATGCCTTTACTGAGTTCGAATCGATGCAGCAATGGTTATCGGTAAATACGTTCATTACTTGGGCAGCAATTCTCGGTGCACTGGCACAAGTAGCCTTTCTGTACAATTTCTTCGGTTCGATCTTTTTCGGAAAGAAAGCGCCGCAAAATCCATGGGATTCAAATACGCTGGAATGGACGGCACCGGTTAAGCATTTGCACGGGAACTGGCCCGGAGAAATTCCGACCGTATACCGCTGGCCTTATGACTACAGCAAACCTGGTCATGATGCTGATTTCATTCCGCAGACCGTTCCTTTCTCCGAAACACTGAGTTCTAATCTTCCGCATGATTTTGAAGGAAATCCGGAAGCTGAAACCTTGCAGCTCGACTGGAACAATAACAACAAGAAAGACTCTGCTGAAGAGGTTAAATAAGCAAAACGCACCAATCGTTTGGGGTATTTACCGCTGTATTTTACAGCGGTTGATACCCCAAATTTGTACTACATGTCTTTGAAGGTCACTTTCCAACGGATTAATCTCCTGACAATCATTTCGCTGTTCGTTCTGATACTGGCCGGCGGAATTGTGCGGAGTTCCGGTTCAGGAATGGGATGCCCCGACTGGCCCAAGTGCTTCGGACGATACATACCGCCGACAGACGTATCGCAACTTCCGGCCGGCTACGAAAAGAAATTTATTACCGATCGCTTAAAGAAAAACATGCGGTTCGCCCAAACACTCGATGTGCTGGGTTATTCGGATCTTGCTGATCGTTTGCGAACTGACCCTTCGGTTGGAATACCGGAAATGTTCAATGCTGCAAAAAACCTGGACGGAATATCTGAATCGCCTTGTCGGCGCGATCTGCGGATTGTTTATTATCCTGACGGCCGGTTTTGCTTTTGCTTACCGGAAAAGCCGGATCAGTATTGTTCTTCTGAGTGTTTTTAATGTAATTCTTGTGGGATTTCAGGGTTGGCTTGGTTCCATCGTCGTGTCAAGTAATCTTGTCGCCTGGATCATTACCGTGCATATGCTCATTGCGCTGGCTATTGTTGCGATCAGTATTTATACCTATCACAAGGCCCGCATCACCGACAATTATGTACCGATTTCAGGGCATTTTTTTCTGAAAGCTTTTGCGTGGATGGCTTGGATCACCACTATTCTGCAGATTATATGGGGAACGGAAGTGCGGGAGCAGATCGACGTGGTAAACATGCGGTATCCACGAAATTTGTGGGTAGCGGCTACAGGGATCATCTATGAGAATCACCGGATGCTTTCGATCCTGGTCGCCGTTGCCGCAGCGGGCCG
>Ga0256883_1000677_pt1 | contig 10394 bp, 5 predicted proteins | sample MC6MC0491MT_FD_186337 | JGI IMG/M metagenome (GOLD analysis project Ga0256883, IMG submission 186337) | Metatranscriptome of enriched soil aggregate microbial communities from Iowa State University, Ames, United States - MC6-MC0491-MT... | ecosystem: Environmental > Terrestrial > Soil >...
GTTTTTATCGGTTTGTCTAATTCGATATAATCATGAGGAACATCAGTTTTGTTCTGACTTTTATCAACCAGCATTGTCCATTTTTTTCCATCAAGCGATGAAAGAATTTTGTATTGATGATAGATTCCGATCTGTTTGCCTATAAATTCAGCATCTTGATCTGCATAATTAATCTGGATTGCATTAACGGTTGATACACTTCCCAAATCGGTTTGGATCCATTCGCCATTGTTAGCTGTTTTTGCACTCCAATAGGTTTTAATGCTTTCATCAACAGCATTATTCGCATTAAAACTTCCAAGTGTAGAAGATACTGTAACTGGTTTTTTGTAATTAATTAACATCCAACCTGGGCCAGCAGGGCCATTTTCTTTTCTTTCTGATGGTAGATAAAGCGGATAATCGCCAAATGCCGTATTCGTCCACATTACATCGTCTTGATCAAAACCTGTTGGCCAAATTCCCATTCTGCGTTCCCAAGTGTTTTTCACACAAATAATGCTTGTAGAAATGTGCCAGTAGTTTTTATTGTTATCCTGAAAAGTTGCACCATGACCTGCACCACGAGAAAAACCACCCCCCTTATAACTTAACGGATCAGATTGTGGGGTAGCTTGTATGCCATCAAATAAGGGCTTGCTCCCAACAACTACACCATCTGAATAGCCGCTAAATTCGGTGCCAGGAGCACCATATTGGAAATAATATTTGCCGTTATGTTTTGTCATCCATGCGCCTTCTGCAAATGGATCAAGAAAAGTATCGTCCATATATTCACCAAAGCGTTGCCATCCATACCTCCAGCTTTGGAGCAAATACATTGGTGTACGCGTTCCTTTAGGTTGAAAAGTTTTACGATCTAACTCAACACCATACATTGGATAATTGTTGCTGCTTCCGTTGTACATATAAAATTTGCCATCGTCATCAGTAAAAAATGCTGGATCCCAGCCACCAATTTCAAGAGAATCGACAAGTGGAAACCATTTGTTGCCTATTGGATCTGTGCTACCCCAAAGTGTAAAGTTTTTGGTATAAGTGCTTCCGAAAACAACAACGGTATCGCCAATAATGCCTACACCCGGTGCGCAAAGTTCATCTTTTGTTTTATTCCATGGACGAAGAAATTTACGTTCTATAAATTTCCAGTTCAACATATCAGAGCTATGCCAATAACCCCATTGATTCGTGCTAAAAAGTAAAAATTCACCTTTGTAGTTTACAATCACTGGATCAGCCGTTGCACGATGCTTGCCCCATTCGGTAAAAGATTCGAAAGGGGTATAGCCATAGTCTACGTTAATAGGGTTACAGTAAGTCTTCTGCTTTTGGGCAAAAACGCTTAAAAAAGTTGTTAAGTAGAAAAGTGTAAGTAAGGTTTTTCTCATTGATTGTTATGTTTTTTGCCACAGATTAACAGATTTATTCTTCTAATAATTCATGATATAGTTGAGATCTAATTATTGATAACTCTTTTATACTTTAGAGATTTCTCATTAAAGTTGATAATTAGACCAATTTCTAATTTTGTTATGCCTAGATAATTAATTACTTGAGCATAGTGTTCTTCAATAATTCCAGCCTTTGATTTCATTTCTACAATAATTTGATCATAAACTAAAAAATCAACATAAAATTTATGAGGTAAGATGACATCTTTATACTTTATAGCACATTCTTTTTCACGTTGATATGGTATATTTCTTTTAATCAATTCGTATTCAAATGCATCTTTATATACAATTTCCAATAGTCCCTTTCCTAATATTCTATGTATTTCCATTGAAATACCTATCAGTTCATAAGTTTCATCTTGCAGAGGGTACTCGTCCTGATTATAAATTTTAGCCATTTATTATTAATCTAATTGATAGTTTTTTCTAAATATTCTTTAAATTAATCTGTAAATCTGTGGCTAGTTATTTTACTTCTTCAATTCCGGGCTTTCAAAACCTAATTTTATTAAACCTTTTTGTACATCAGGATTACTCATAAATAATTTCCAAAGCAATCCCGATCTATAATTTTCAATCATCACCACCATCGGACCCTGATCAATTCCTAAGTATCGTTTAGGATACCAGTTATCAGTTTCCGAAAAGGCATCATAAAATCCGTATTTCCCCCAAACTTTATCACCTAAATTTTCATACAAATGTCTAATCACTTGCATTGATTCTTTTGGGGTATATGGAAGAGACGAAATGGCTGCGGTAGGGGAGATTACACCGAAATCTTCTTGAGGATTGTGGGCAGCATAACCTTTAACAGAATAGCTAGCAGTCAGTCCCCAATTATTTTCGCCATAGCCTTTAAAGCCTTTTGGATTGGCAACACAATAATCGTGGATGGCCAAAGTTTGATTTACGTTGTTTGCCCAATAATCTGCATATTGATCTTTTAAACCTTTCGGATTTAACCCCAGATACGAATAATGCGCCCAAAATAGTGGCCCAACAGAGTTCTTTTGCCCTTGGTAATCTAAAGTAAACGGATGTCCGTATAATTCAAATTTGGTTTTAATCTCTCCGTTTCTAGCCCAGCCCTGGTGATAAACTTCAGCAGGAACCGCATGTGTTGGAGAGGAGGCTGCTAATACATACATGATTAAACATTCGTTATAGCCTTTAACGGGAAAATTCATTTCCCATTTATATTCTGGCGACCAATGCCAATAAAGTACATTTTGATTGCCATTTCTATACCAGTTAAAATCGATGCCTTTCCATAAATCGTCAGCCTTTTTTGCTAGGGCTTTTTCTTCTGCACTACCGTTTTTGTAGTAGGCATTAATACAGATTAACGATTGCGCAACGAATGAACTTTCCACAAGATCGCCACCATTATCTTTTTTTCCGAAAGGATGAACCTTTGCCGTTTCGCCATAAATCCAATGAGACCAAGCACCATGAAAACGATCTGCTTTTGCCAAGAAGTCAAGTATTTTATTTAACCTTCCTAAACCTTCTTTTTTGGTTACATAACCTCGATCTATTCCGCTTAAAATAGACATTAAGCCAAAGCCTGTGGCACCAGTTGCCACTGTGCTCTTATCGTTCTCAGGATAAATATTATCGACGTGAAAGCGTTCTCTAGCGGCGCCAGAAGTTGGCTCGGCACCATCCCAAAAGTACTGGAAAGTTTGTTGCTCCACCAAATTCAATAACTGATCATCTGAAAGGTTTTTCCTTATGGTTAAGTCGGGATTATAAGTTTCCTTAACTTTTTGGGCACAGGATGAACAGGTTAAAGCCGTTAAAAACAAAAACAGGAAATGTTGGAATGCAATTTTCATTGGATGTATAAAGGGATGTTAGAGATTTGGACTACTGAAACCAAGATTTTTCATGCCGGCTTTTACTTCAGGTGCACTCATAAATAAGTTCCAGATCAATTTAGATCTATAATTTTCTATCATTACGATAATTGGACCCTGATCGATTGCAAGAGTAGAAGATGCAAACCATTGATCTTGCAATGAAAATGCATCGTAAAACCCGTAATCTCCCCAAGTTTTGTTACCCAATTTATAATAGAAGTATTTAAGTGCCTGCATTGATTCAGTTGGTGTATAAGCTATAGATGATAATGCCGCAGTTGGTGCAATTACGCCAACATCATTTCCAGGAGCACTCGCCGTATATCCGTTTGGAATATCGCTAGCGGTTAAGCCCCATACATTTTCTCCATATCCGTAAAAACCAAGCGGATTTGCCTTGCAGTAATTATAGTTAATTAAGGTATGCGCTTTTGTTTGGGTTTCGTAATTGGCATAAGCATCAACTAAGCCAGTAGGGTTAATTCCCATAAAAGAATAGTGTGAAAAGAATAGTGGGCCACCATTGGCAGATCCAAGTGGAAGTTGAACGCCATAATAGGTATTGCCATTTTTCATTGCACCGTTTTGTGCCCAACCCGTATCATAAACAGTTTTTGGTATTGAATAAGTTGGCGATGCAGCCGCCATTACGTAAGTTACCAAACATTCGTTCCAGCCTTTGATGGGTAGATTCATATCCCAGTTATAATTTGGACTCCAGTGCCAATATAAGGTGTTGCTGTTATCCTTACGATACCAGCTCCATTCTACACCATTGTAAATAGAATTAATATCGTTTCTTAAAGCGGTTTCAGAAGCATCTGCACCATTAAAATATTGACGGGCAGTAATTAAACCCGCCATTAAATAAGAGGTTTCTACCAAATCACCGCCATTGTCTTTGGTACTAAAAGGGATAACCTTTCCAGTATTTCCATCTAACCAATGTGGATAAGCGCCATGGAAACGTTCGGCAGTTTTTAAAAAGGCAACAATTTTTTGCATACGGGCAAGTCCATCGGCTCTGCTAATAAAATTGCGGCTTATACCGGTAACCAATGCCATAATTCCGAAACCAGAACCTCCTGAAGTTACCGTATTGCCTGAGGAATTTCTTTCTCGAGCCAGACCACTAGTCGGGTGACCAAAATCCCAGAAATATTTAAATGTTTGTTTTTGAACCAAGGTTAAAAGTTCATCATCACTAATGCGAGGAAATTTATCGGTATCATCAACAGCGGTAATTAAATTTACGGTTATTGCCGTTTGAAGTTTATTGCCCGCTTTTGATAAAAGCCCCGTATTAACGGTTAAAATATATTTAGTAATCGGCTGTAATGTAGATGTTGTAATTACAACTGTATTATCGTTATTCTCTAAGGTTGGAGTGAATGCAATGGCTGTGCCATTTGCATCATTTAAGGTAATGTTTCCGCTAACGGAAGTTAAGTTAATAGGAGATGAAAAGGTGATTTTAACAACTGGAGCAGTGTTTAAACCATAATATGTAAAGCCACTGTATGTGCCGTTTACTTTAAGATCGGAAAAAGAGTAGGATGATGGTGGCGTTACTGGATCAACAGGAGTTGGGGTATCGCTTTTTTTGCAGGCAAAAATGAAAACGGATAGAATTAGAATATAAGAATATAGTTTGCTCATCATTTGGGAGTTAAAAAGGGTTGCCATTATAGCAACCCTTTAATTGTTTATTGCCTTAATAAGATTTGAGATATTTTACTTTCCTCTTGCTTCTAATTTTGATAAAAATCCAACTTCCTCATCAGATAAAGCTTTATTGTAAATTCTAACCTCGTCCAATTGACCAGTTAAAAAACTTGCCCAATCTTGTTTAGTTGTACCGGTTGTTTGACTTGGAGTAGTTTGGAATTGAACAGTTCCGAATACCAAATTTCCTGAGTTGGTAAAAGCTAATGGACCCGTTAATCCCGTTACAGTTCCGGCACTAACCCTCGAACCATTTACATATACCTTAACATTTCCTGAAGTAGCATCGTAAGAAATAGCTAATGCAGTCCATTTTCCGAAAAGATTCAGAATATTATCAGCTGCATAAGTTTTATCCCCGCCTTTGTTGATATGAATTCTTAATTTTCCATTATCATTGGTGCTTCCATTTTCTACAAATACTTCTAAATTTCCCCAAAATTCTGATTTGTTGGAAAGACTGAATAAACCAATAATTCCATTTGAAGGAGGTGGTGTGTTAATCCATTCTGTTAACGTGAAACTAGTCAAGCCAGTAACTTTTGTAGATGGCGTACTTAATACATAACTATTTGCTGCACCTTGTAAAGATTTCCCTTTAATCCCAGTTCCGTAACTAGTACCAGTATTAGTCCCTCCTCCGTTTGATACACTATCTATTAAGCTTCCATCAAAGGCCCAATACGCTGCAAGATTGCTAGTCGCAACTTGCTTGGCACTTGTATAGCCACCAATGTTTAACGCTGGTGCGTATGTAGAAGGATCGAATTCTTTTTGGCACGATGATAACCCCAAGGTTATAATTGCCATCAATAAAAAATATTTTATTTTCATTTTATTAAAATTAAGCGTTTAATAACCTGGGTTTTGTGTTAAAGTTCCTGCACTTTTATCAATCTCTGTAGAAGGGATTGGCCAAACTTCATTTTTATTTGCTTTCCAGCCTTTTGGGCCAAATACTGTTGCAGCACGACCTTGACGAATTACATCAAAATAACGATCGGATTCCATAGCCAATTCTACTTGTCTTTCTTTCCAAATCGCTGTGCGTAAGGCATCTTTATCAGAAGTTGTAACATCAGGCAACACGCCCGCTACCCCTCCTCTCGCACGAGCACGAACGAGATTCAATGAAGTTTTAGCTAAAGTAGGATTCCCTTGCTCATTGGCCGCCTCAGCATTCATCAATAAAACATCTGCGTAGCGAAGAACTCTAACATTTTGTTGCGCACCTTCATTAAATCCAGTTATGATTAAGCTGAAAGGAACATAAGATTTTTGATTATACATTGGATTATCTCCATTAGGATCAATTGCATCTCCTTCTGGAGTCGTTTCGCCTCTGAAAATAATCGTTGCATCTCTTCTTACGTCGCCGGTTTCATAAGCAGCGGCCAAGGCAGCAGTCGGTACATTAAAGCCCCAGCCAGCAACACTACCTCTAACACCTTGAACTTGACTATACTGAGATGTAGCTGAGCCTGCAATGCTTGGGATGATCTCACATTGAATTTCAAATACAGACTCAGTACTATTTTCATTATTTAAACGGAAGCTTTGTTCATAGTTGGGAACAAGACTATAACCCATTGTCATTACCGAATTAGTTAGGGATAATACATCTGCCCATTTTTGTTGATACATAGCTACTTTTGCATGCAGTGCCAAAGCTGCACCTTTTGTAGCTCTACCTTTATCAGTTGCTGCATAAGCTTGTGGCAATACTGTTGCTGCATCATTTAAATCCTTTTCGATTGCTGCATAAACCTGAGCCTTTGGAGTTCTAGGAATATTAAATTCGGAAGCATCTTTTGGTACGTTTAATCGTAATGGAACATCACCAAACGCACGGACTAATCTGAAGTATGAATAGGCTCGCACAAACTTAGCTTCGGCCAAATAGCGAGATTTAAGATTAGGATCCATACTAATTGCAGGTATGTTATCTAATACCTGATTGCAAAGATTGATGTTTTGATATTGACCAGTCCAAAAACCTTGCAATTGGCCTTCAGTAGAGGTAACGGTAAAAGCATCGAAACCATTTAAATAACTTGCATCATTAGCCGAACTTCCTTTTTCAGCGTCATCACCCGCAATGCTTTCTACCGCCAATGCAGGGAAAGCCGTATTTTCCCAACTTCTTAAATTGGCATAAATAGAATTTACTGCCTTAGTCGCATCATCCTGAGTTTTCCAGAAGGTTACGGCAGGTTGTTGTGCCTGTGGATCTACATCTAAAAAACTTTTTTTACATGCAGGTAATACTAATAGACTGGAGCATAAAGCAATAAGTCCAATCTTTTGTATATAATTATTTTTATAATTTATTTTCATTGCTTTATTTATTAGAAAGTAACTTGAAGACCTAATCTATAAGTAGCTGATAAAGGATAAACGCTTGCATCGATTCCCGCATTTGTTGGGGTACCACCAATTTCTGGAGTAAATCCTTTATAACCGAAAATGTTTATTGCGTTTTGAGCATCAACAAACACTCTTACTTTTTGCATTTTCCATTTGCTTATTAACATAGAAGGTAATGCGTAACCTAATTGAATATTTCTTACGCGGATATATGAACCGTCTTCTACGTAGAATGAGTTCGGAGCGGCGTTTGTAGTAGAGCCTACATTAGCAGAAGGGTAGGTTGTTGAAGTTCCGGCGCCATGCCACCTATTGTCATAAAAATCCTTACTGAAATTCTCATTACCGAAACGGTAAGCCACATTTGCATTGTATACATCAACACCTGCTACACCTTGTAAATCTAGTGCTAGATCAAAGTTTTTAAAACCAAATGTGGTATTTAAACCGTAACTATATTTTGGATTAGGATTACCTAAAACTACTCTGTCTTTACCATCAATAATTCCATCGCCATTTTGGTCAATGTATCTGAAATCACCTGGTTTGGCGGTTGTTTGAGCTGAAGAAGCAACTTCGGCAGCTGTTTGGAAAATTCCAGCAACTTTATAACCAAAGAATTCGCCAATAGCCCCACCCTGAATTGTGCGGGTTGCAAGTGCACCGTTCGCGATACCTGCACCACCGGCATAAATTGGATTTTGCCCTGTTACAACTGATAAAACTTTATTATTATTTATCCCAATGTTTGCACTAACTGAATAACTAAAACCACTTTTTGATCTATCGGCATAGGTTGCTAAGAATTCGAAACCTCGATTTTGAAAATCGGCCTGGTTTCCGATTAAAGTTCCGGAGGCTGTACCTATAGAAGTCAAGATGGGAATTTCGAAAATTGCCTGCTCAGTTTTTTTATTGTAAACACCAGTTTCAATGCTTAAGCGATTGTCTAAGAATCTAGCTTCTAATCCGATATCTGTACCCGTAGTGCGTTCCCAGTTTAAAAATGATGGTACTAAAGAGTTAACATTCGCACCTGTATAACCAACGCCATTGAAAAAAGCGACAAGATTACCGCCTTGAGCAACAGTTAAAGTAGTTGGATTAATGGGAACACCAGCATTACCCACTTTACCCCAAGATCCTTTCAATTTTAAATAATTAACTACTTTCTGGTCTTTCATGAAGTCTTCACTTGAAATAACCCAACCAGCACCTATAGCAGGGAAGTTACCCCAAAGATCTCCACCACCATAAAATTGTGATGCTCCATCCCTACGAATGGTTGCGTTTAATAAATAACGATCTTTAAATGAATAATTTACTCGACCAAAGTAAGAAGCTGATGTAGTTAAACTTCCACCATCAACAACCGTTCGGGTTGCTGCAGTACCCAATGAAAGGTATAAATCTCCATCACTTGAATATGGAACATCAAATGCGGTTGAATTAATGTAATAGGATTTCCTTCTTTGAGCAGTTGTACCCGCTAAAACGGTGATGTTGTGATCACCGAATGTGTTTTTATAGGTCAATGTATTTTCGAGAATCCAATTTCTAGTCTCTGATCTATTAATATTTAAAGTACTTTGAGTTGTTCTTTGGCCTTGAGTGGCGGCATAAACAGGCGTATATCCTCTTACCTCATTTTGACCATAATCAGCACCTGCACTAGTTCTGAAAGTAAAATTTTTAGCAAAAGTAAGTTCTGCATAAACGTTACCATTAAAACGGTAATTTTTAGATTTTTGGTTAAAATAATCTAAAGTAACCTGAGGGTTGAAGTTATTACCACCTCCCAAACTAAAGTCATTTGCATCTCCATAGCTTCCATCTGCATAATAAACTGGAACTACCGGGCCTGCAGCATATAATTGACGGAAGATACCACCATCAATATCATTTGTGTTAATAGATGTACCTGAAACGGTATATCCAATTTTCAATGGCTTTAAAACCTGAAAATCATTAGATAATTTTGCTGTATAACGCTGATAATTTTGTGTTTTGACAATGCCATCTTCATTCGTATATCCCAAAGAAAAGTTATAAGTTGTTTTTTCTGTACCACCATTTACAGAAATCTGATGGTTGGTTTGCAATGCATTTCTAAATGCCTGATTATACCAATTGGTCCCAGTTCCATAAGATGAAGGATTTGAAAATAATGGGTTTGCGCCATTTGAGGCTGATAATTCATTGATAATGGTAGCATATTCTGTTGCATTGGCCATTTCAACTTGATTGGTTACTGCTTTAAAACCAACTGATCCATTATATGTGATAACTGGATCGCCGGTTTTGCCTTTTTTTGTTGTGATTAAAACCACACCATTAGCAGCACGAATACCATAGATAGATTGTGAAGATGCATCTTTCAATATACTTAAGTTTTCAATATCACTTGGATTTAAAAAACTTACATCATCATACCAAACACCGTCTACAACATATAAAACACCTGTATTACCGTAAATTGTTCCTGTACCACGAATCGTGATTTGAGGAGATGAACCTGGGGCTCCATTATTGGTAATAGACACCCCAGCAACCTTACCTTGTAATGCACTAATAGGATTAACGGAAGCTTGCTTTGAAATTTCTTCCCCTTTAACAGTTGCTACAGATCCAGTAACATCAATTTTTCTTTGTGTACCATAACCCACAACCACTACTTGATCGAGTTGTTGGCTATTTGAAGCAAGTACAATATTTAGAGTTGTACGGTTATTTACCGGCACTTCTTGTGTTACATATCCAATATATGTAAATACCAATGTTGCGTTCGCCGGAGCGTTGATGCTGAATGCACCCGTTGCATCTGTTTGTGTGCCATTTTGTGTTCCCTTAACCAACACACTTACGCTAGGAATGGTCGACTTGTCGCCTCCATCTGTTACCCTACCTTTTATGGTAATGTTTTGCGCAAATGCTACGTTAATTGCGAGTAAACAAATTCCGGCTAGAACAGAAATTCTTGTAA
>Ga0256883_1000681_pt1 | contig 10383 bp, 8 predicted proteins | sample MC6MC0491MT_FD_186337 | JGI IMG/M metagenome (GOLD analysis project Ga0256883, IMG submission 186337) | Metatranscriptome of enriched soil aggregate microbial communities from Iowa State University, Ames, United States - MC6-MC0491-MT... | ecosystem: Environmental > Terrestrial > Soil >...
CTGCGGCCGATCATCATGACCACGCTGTGCACGCTGTTCGGCTTCCTGCCACTCGCGGTGGCGATGGGCGAGGGCGCCGAAGTGCGCGCGCCGATGGCGATCACCGTGATCGGTGGCCTGCTGGTCTCCACCCTGCTGACCCTGGTAGTGATCCCGGTGGTGTACGACCTGCTCGACCGTCGCGGCGATGCCTACTACCGCGAGCGCGGGCGCCATCTCAAGACGCCGATGGCCGATACCGGCCATGACACCGCACAGGAGCCGGCATGAGCATTGCCGAGTTCTCCATCCGCCGGCCCATCACCACGATCATGTGTTTTGTGTCGTTGGCGGTGGTGGGCCTGATCGCCTCGTTCCGGCTGCCGCTGGAGGCGCTGCCGGACATCTCCGCACCGTTCCTGTTCGTGCAGGTGCCGTATACCGGCTCCACCCCGGAGGAGGTCGAGCGCAACGTCATCCGGCCGACCGAAGAAGCGCTGGCGACGATGACCGGGATCAAGCGCATGCGCTCCTCGGCCACCTCCGAAGGCGCCAGCATCTTCATCGAGTTCACTGACTGGGACCGCGACATCGCCATCGCGGCGTCCGATGCCCGTGAGCGCATCGATGCGATCCGCAGCGACCTGCCTGACGACCTGCAGCGCTACAACGTGTTCAAGTGGTCCAGCAGCGACGACCCGGTGCTGAAGGTACGCCTGGCCAGTGCGACCGACCTGACCGGCGCGTACGACATGCTCGACCGCGAGTTCAAGCGGCGGATCGAACGCATCCCCGGCGTGGCGCGGGTCAACATCTCCGGCGCCCCGCCGAATGAGGTCGAGATCGCGATCAGCCCGGACCGGTTGACTGCCCACAATCTGAGCATCAACGAACTCAGCGACCGTCTGCGCACGCTGAACTTCTCGATCTCGGCCGGACAGATCGACGACAACGGCCAGCGCGTGCGCATCCAGCCGGTGGGCGAGATCACCGACCTGCAGGAACTGCGCGATCTGGTCATCGACAACAAGGGCCTGCGCCTGGGCGACATCGCCGAGATCCGGCTCAAGCCTACGCGCATGAACTACGGCCGGCGCCTGGACGGCAACCCGGCGGTGGGCCTGGACATCTTCAAGGAGCGCAGCGCCAACCTGGTGGAGGTCTCGCGTGCGGCATTGGCCGAGGTCGAGGCGATCCGCAAGCAGCCCTCCATGCGCGATGTGCAGATCAAGGTCATCGACAACCAGGGCAAGATGGTGACGTCCTCGCTGCTGGAGCTGGCCGAGGCCGGCGCGGTGGGGCTGCTGCTGTCGATCACGGTGCTGTTCTTCTTCCTGCGCCATTGGCCGTCCACGCTGATGGTGACCCTGGCGATCCCGATCTGTTTCGTGATCACGCTGGGCTTCATGTACTTCGCCGGCGTAACCCTGAACATCCTGACCATGATGGGGCTGCTGCTGGCGGTCGGCATGCTGGTGGACAACGCCGTGGTGGTGGTGGAGAGCATCTACCAGGAACGCGAGCGGATGCCCGACCAGCCGCGGCTGGCTTCGATCATCGGCACCCGCAACGTGGCCATCGCGCTGAGCGCCGGTACGCTGTGCCACTGCATCGTGTTCGTGCCGAACCTGTTCGGCGAGACCAACAACATCAGCATCTTCATGTCGCAGATCGCGATCACGATCTCGGTCTCGCTGCTGGCCTCCTGGCTGGTCGCGGTGAGCCTGATCCCGATGCTGTCCGCGCGTATGCAGACCCCCAAGCTGGTGCATTCCAACAGCGGCGTGATCGCCCGCCTGCAGCGCCGCTACGCCACGCTGCTGCAGTGGACCCTGGAGCACCGCGGCTGGAGCGTGTTCGGCATCGTGATGGTGATCCTGATCAGCCTGGTGCCGATGAAGCTGACCAAGATCGACATGTTCGGTGGCGAGGGCGGCCACGAGGTGTTCATCGGCTACAACTGGAAGGGCGCCTACACCTTCGGCCAGATGTCCGAGGAAGTGGCCCGCGTCGAACGCTACCTGGACGATCACCGCGAGGAGCTGCACATCACCCAGGTCTACTCCTGGTACAGCGAGCAGGAAGGCAGCAGCACGATCGTGACCTTCGACACCGAGCACGCCAAGAACATGCCGGCCGTGCAGGAGGCGCTGCGCAAGGGCCTGCCGCGTTCGGCGCGTGCCGATTACGTGGTCGGCAACTCCGGCGACGGCGGTGGCGGCGGCAACAACCAGGTGCAGGTGCAGCTGGTCGGTGACTCGACCAAGATGCTGCAGGAGATCGGCGAGGAAGTGGTGCCGCTGCTGGCCCAGCGCAAGGAACTGCGCGACGTGCGCATCGACAACGGCGAGAAGGGCAGTGAGCTGTCCATCCATGTGGACCGCGAGCGCGCGGCGGCGTTCGGCTTCAATGCCGAGCAGGTGGCCAGCTTCGTCGGCCTGGCCCTGCGGGGCGCACCACTGCGCGAGTTCCGCCGCGGCGACAGCGAAGTACCGGTATGGGTGCGCTTCGCCGGTGCCGAGCAGAGCAGCCCGGAGGACCTGGCCAGCTACACCGTGCGCACTGGCGACGGCCGCTCGGTGCCCCTGCTGAGCCTGGTCGATGTGGCGATCAAGCCCTCGGCCACCCAGATCGGCCGCACCAACCGGCAGACCACGCTGACCATCAAGGCCAACCTGGCCGAGAAGGTGACCGTGCCGGACGGCCGCAAGGCGATGGAGGAAACGCTCAAGCCGATGAGTTTCCCGGCCGGCTACACCTTCAGCTTCGACGGCGGCGACTACGGCGATGACAACGAAGCGATGTCGCAGATGATGTTCAATCTGGTGATCGCGCTGGTGATGATCTACGTGGTGATGGCGGCCGTGTTCGAGTCGCTGCTGTTCCCGGCCGCCATCATGAGTGGCGTGCTGTTCTCGATCTTCGGGGTGTTCTGGCTGTTCTGGATCACCGGCACCTCGTTCGGGATCATGTCCTTCATCGGCATCCTGGTGTTGATGGGCGTGGTGGTGAACAACGGCATCGTGATGATCGAGCACATCAACAACCTGCGCCGCCGCGGCATGGGCCGGACCCAGGCCCTGGTGGAAGGCTCACGCGAGCGCCTGCGCCCGATCATGATGACGATGGGGACCGCGATCCTGGCGATGATCCCGATCTCCATGACCGACACCCAGCTGCTCGGCAACGGCCCGCCGTACTACCCGATGGCCCGCGCCATCGCCGGCGGCCTGGCGTTCTCCACGGTGGTCAGCCTGCTGTTCCTGCCGACCATCTACGCCATGCTCGATGACATGAGCACGGCGGTGTCGCGGATCATCCAGCGCGCGCGCGGCCGCGGCGTCGAAGCCCCGGTGGTCGAGCCGGGCGCAGAATCGGTGTGAGGGTGCATGGAGGCCCGTTGGGCGGGCCTCCTTTTTTCGCGAACGCATCCATGCATGGCGTGGATCTACACACTACCCGCGGCTCCACATCCGGGCACAAAAAAGGCCACGCAATGCGTGGCCTTTCGATTCACAGCCGGCGCGGAAATCAGCCCGCCACCTTCCCCCACACCTGGAACCCGGTCAGCCACAACCCGAGCATGCTGCCCAGGTTGGTCAGCATGAAGGTCAGCACCACACGGGTCACCCGGTTGCGGTACCAGCCCCTGACGCTCTGCGCGTCATCGCGCAGCTTCAGGAAATCCTCGTAGGCCGGCTTGCGCAGGCGCGCTTCCACCAGGGCCGAGAACGCACCGGTCGGGATGCTCAGGCGGAATGGCTTGAACGGCGCCACCACGATCGCGGTCAGGATGCTCAGCGGGTGGCTGCCGGCCAACAGGCAGCCCAGGCCGGCCAGGCCGCCGGTATACATCGCCCAGACCGCCAGCAGCTCGCTGCCGACGCCAAGGCCACCGCGATAGAAGCCCACGCCGATGCCGGTCAGCACGATGGCCAGGATCGCCAGCGTGATCCACGGAATGTTGCGCTTCTTGGGCACGTCTTCCAGCGACTCGCGCAGCGGGCCCGGCGCGTCGGTGTCGGTTTCCAGGTACTTGGCCAGGCCGGCCAGATGACCGGCACCGACAACGGCCAGCACTTCGCGCTGGGCCGGGTCATGCACTTCACGCAGGCGCGTAGCCATGTAGCGGTCGCGCTCGCCGATGATGGTTTCGTACAGGGCCGGGCTCTCGCTGGCGAACTCGCCGAAGCTGGCTTCGAGCATGTCGCCCTGCTTGAGCTTCTCGATCTCGTCTTCGCCAACTTCCTCGGAGGCGAACAGGCCAGCGCCCAGGCCCATCACCAGCTTGATCTTGCCGAAGAAGCCCAGCCGCTGCGAGGCGCGCTTGAAGGTCAGGCCGACCTCGCGGTCGATCAGGTGCACCGGCAGGTTGCGTTCGTTGGCCATCACCACCGCGCGCTTGAGCTCGGCACCCGGCTCGATCTCCAGCTGCTCGGCCAGGCGGCGCTGGTAGGCGGCCAAGGCGAGGTTGGCCGCGAACAGGGCGACGCGACCCTTGCGGATCACCTCGACCAGATCCAGCTTGGCCAGTGCGTCCGGGTTGGTCAGTGCCTGCAGGCGCTGCGCGTCCAGTTCGACCGCGACCGCATCGAAGCGGCCGCTTTCGATTGCACGTTCCACCGCTTCCACGCTGGCCCGCGAGACGTGCGCAGTGCCCAGCAGGGTGTAGCGCACGCCATCGCGTTCGACGATGCGAACGGGCTGGCCGGCGAACAACGTGTCGCCGGCGTCAATCAGGGTATCGGTCATTGCATCATTCATTCGAAGGGGCGCTGTCGGCACCATCGCCGAGCGCGCGCTGCATCTGGACGGTATCCAGCCAGCGGCCATGCTTGCGGCCGAGGCCGCGGAAAACGCCGACGGTATGGAAACCGAAACGCTCGTGCAGTTTGATGGAGGCGGTGTTGGTCGGCTCGCCGATGACGGCCACCATCTGCCGGTAACCGCGTGCGACGCAGGCATCGATCAGGCCCTGCATCAGCGCGGTGCCGACGCCGCGGCCCTGGAAGGCCGCATCCACGTAAACCGAGTTCTCCACGGTCCACTGGTAGGCGATCCGGCCGCGGTAGGTATTGGCGTAGGCATAACCGGCCACCTGGCCATCGACCTCGGCCACGATGTACGGAAACCCACGGCCGACGATGTCCTGCATGCGGCGGCGCATTTCCGCCGCATCCGGAATCTCGTACTCGTAGGTGTTGACGAAGTCGGTCACTTCCACCGCATAGATCGCGGTGATGGCCGCGATATCGGCATCGGTGGCGTCGCGCAGCTGCACGGTCACGGTGGGGTGTCCTGGTGAGTCAGTCGATGTAGCGCTTGAGCAGATCGCCGTACGCATCGATGCGGCGATCACGCAGGAACGGCCAGATGCGGCGGACGTGTTCGCTGCGCTGCAGGTCCACATCGCAGACCAGCACGGTCGGCTCGCCACCGGCTTCGGCGATGAACTCGCCCTGCGGGCCAAGCACATGGCTGTTGCCCCAGAACTGGATGCCCGACGCGCCCAGCGGCGAGGCCTCATGCCCAACGCGGTTGCAGCTCAGCACCGGCACGCCGTTGGCCACGGCATGGCCACGATGGCTGAGCACCCACGCATCGCGCTGGCGGCCCTGCTCATCCTGCTGATCATCCGGGTCCCAGCCGATCGCGGTGGGGTAGAGCAGCAGCTCCGCACCGGCCAGCGCCATCAGGCGGGCGGCTTCCGGATACCACTGGTCCCAGCACACGAGCACGCCAAGGCGACCCACCGAAGTGTCGATCGGGGTGAAACCCAGATCGCCCGGGGTGAAGTAGAACTTCTCGTAGAAGCCCGGATCGTCCGGAATGTGCATCTTGCGGTACTTGCCGAGCAGCGTGCCGTCTTTCTCGAAGACCACGGCCGTGTTGTGGTACAGCCCGGCCGCGCGGCGCTCGAACAGCGACCCGACGATCACCACGCTGTGCTTCCTGGCCAATGCGCCCAGGCGCTCGGTGCTCGGGCCCGGGATCGGCTCGGCCAGATCGAACTCATCGACCGACTCGTGCTGGCAGAAGTACGCACCGTTGTGCAGTTCCTGCAGCAGGATCAGCTTGGCACCCTGCGCGGCCGCTTCAGCCACGCGCGCTTCGATGACGGCCAGATTGGCCTCGGCATCGCCGTGGTTGCGCTCCTGGATCAGGGCGACGGAAAGGGTGTGGCGTGAGCTCATCCGGAGACGGTCCTGCAAGGGGAAAAACGCAGTTTATCGCGGATGGGTGCACGCAGCGTGCTGGCTGCTAAATGGGTGACACCCACGCGTCGGCAGTGCCGGCCGCTGGCCGGCGTCGCAGGGTGACCGGAACATCAGCAGACAAGCCACGACCATCCGTCGTGGCCTGTCGCGCTTCCGTTGGCGGCCAGTGCACTGTCGAAGGGCTGGCGGGGGCGGAGGTGCGGGACCGTCCGGGCGCCATGGATGGCGCCCACGAGCCCCCAGGGATGGGTTTACGGCGCGTCCCGCACCTCCGCCCCCGCCGGCCCAGCCTCCGCAGCCTTCCGGCCGCGTGCTTTGCTGTCAGGCCAGCAACCCCGCCGGCAGCTGCATGGTGATGCAGTGCAGGCTGCCGTTCTGCCAGATCAGCGAGCGGCACGGCACCGGCACGATCTCGCGGTCCGGATAGGCCTGCGCCAGCACCGCGCGTGCAGCCTCGTCCGCAACATCCCCATAGGCCGGCATCAACACCGCGCCATTGAGGATCAGATAGTTCGCGTAGGAAGCGGCCAGGCGTCGACCTTCATCGATCACCGGCTGCGCCCACGGCAGCGGGAACAGGCGGTACGGCTGGCCGTCGGCGGTACGCAGCGCCGCCAGTTCAGCGCCCATCGCCTGCAGTTCGCCGTAGTGCGAATCGCTGGCGTCATCGCAGGCCTGGTAAACGATGCTGTCGGTCGAGGCGAAGCGGGCCAGGGTATCGATGTGGGCGTCGGTGTCGTCGCCTTCCAGATAGCCATGGTCCAGCCACAGCACACGCTCCTGGGCCAGCCAGGTGGCCAGGTCGGCGCTGAGCGATTCGCGGCTGCGGTCCGGATGACGCTCGTGCAGGCACTGCCAGGTGGTCAGCAGGGTGCCGGCGCCGTCGGTCTCGATGCCGCCGCCTTCCAGGGCGAACGGAATGCTCTGCAGCTCGGCATTGTTGAACAGGCCTGCGGCATGCAGCACGCCGACCAGCTGGTCATCCAGGCTAGCGTCGAACTTGCCGCCCCAGCCGGTGAAGCGGAAGTCCAGCAGGCGGAAGCCGCTATCGGCACGCTTGAGCGTGATCGGGCCGGAATCGCGCAGCCAGGTGTCGTCATACTGGGCGGTCACGAACCGCACGCGGTCGGTATCGATCCGGTTCGAGCGCAGGCGCGCATCGGCGTACGCCTCCAGGTCGTCGTCGGCGACGATGATCACCACCGGCTGGAAACGGGTGATGGCCGCGACGAGCGCGATATAGGTGTCCTCGACGTCACCCAGGCGGTCGGCCCAGTCGGTGTCGGCGTGGGGCCAGGCGATCAGGATGGCGGACTGGGATTCCCATTCGGCCGGAAAGCGGAGCGTGTCGTTCATGATCTCGATGCGATGGCCCGCCGGCTGGCGGGCAAAGGGAAAGGGGTCAGCGGATCGGCGGTTTCGGCCCGATCTCGTTGGCGTCGGCGCGGTTGGCCACCACGTCGATCACCTTCTGCTTTTCGAAGTAGACGGTGAACTGCGGGTAGACCCAGCGGTTGATCGTCGGCCACTGGCGCTTCTGCCCGCCGCGCGGTTCCAGGCGCTCGCCCGGGTCGCCGAACTGGGCCTGGACCTGCTGCATGCTCTGGCCGCGGACGGGCAGGGCGATGGCGGGCTTTTCACGGCTGCGGTCAATCAGCAGGGTGTCGGCGTGGGCGCTGGAGGTGGCCAGTACGGCCAGCAACGGCAAGGTGCTCAGGTAACGCTTCATCTCGATCTACTCCCCAGTGGTCAAGAAGGTGGAAGGTCCCGCGGCAGCCGGTCTGACAACCGCTGGCCGAGGGCGACCCGGCGATTACACCAAAAATGGCAGCAAAAAGCCGCCCGGAGGCGGCTTTTTGTTCATCGCCCGGCCCGGTGAGGGACCGGTGGCGGCCGCAAGGCCGGCCGGCTCAGCGCTGGCGAGCCTTGAAACGCGGGTTCGACTTGCAGATCACGAAGATCTTGCCGCGGCGACGGACGACCTTGCAGTCACGGTGACGGGACTTGGCCGACTTCAGGGAAGAAAGGACTTTCATTGCATACCTCGGCGTAAACGTTGGATTCGGTTGGAGCGCGGCCGCGATATGCAGATGACAATCGGCAGGTGACGCCCGTTCAAGCCCGCCATTCTACCGGGCTTTTTTCCATCCTTTCAAGTGGTTGCACCAAAAAGGTCTCGGGGCACCCCGGGCAGGGGCTAGAATGGGCGGTCAATTTTACAGGGAAACCCATGAATCAGCTTCCTTCCGTGCTCACCATCGACGGTCCTTCCGGGGCCGGCAAAGGGACTGTCAGCCGCATTGTCGCACGCCGGCTGGGCTGGCATTACCTGGATTCGGGCGCCCTGTACCGGGCGGTGGGCGTGGCCGCCAGCTGGGCTGGTATCGACACCTCCGACGCCTCGGCGCTGGTGCGCTGCACCTTTGACACCCACGTGCGGTTCGTCGAATCGGCCGATGGCGGGCTGCGGGTGCTGGTCAACGAGACCGATGCCACCGACGAGCTGCGCCTGGAAACCACCGGGGCGCTGGCCTCGGCCATTGCGGCCATCCCGGAGGTCCGGGCGGCGCTGAAAGAGCGCCAGCGCGCATTCAGGATGGAGCCCGGGCTGGTGGCTGACGGGCGGGACATGGGCACGGTGATCTTCCTGGACGCCCCATTCAAGGTGTTTTTGACCGCCAGCGCCGAGGAACGGGCCGAGCGCCGGCATAAGCAGTTGAAAGACAAGGGTGTTTCGGTTAACTTTGACGACCTCCTGCGCGAGATCATGGCCCGCGACGCCCGTGATGCACAGCGCACAGTGGCGCCCCTGAAGCCGGCAGACGATGCCGTCGTCATCGACACCAGTGGTATTGGCATCGACGCTGTCGTTGCCAAGGTATTGGATCTGCTTCCGGTTTCGGGTGCCTGATCCGTTGTAAAGGAGGGCCGTCAGTCCATCGGCGGTGTCGCACCATCGCAAGGCAACAAAAGCTCCGTCCCGCAATGATGCGTGGCGGTTTTCCTACTTAACACACGACCTGCGTTACCGGGGTCGACCAACAGTCGGGCAGTAAGCGGTTCCCTTCGGGGGCCAATGCCCATGTGTCCAACAGAGTAAATCTAATGACCGAATCATTTGCAGAGCTGTTCGAAGCCAGTCAGGCCAATCTGGCCAAGCTGAAGCCGGGCTCGATCGTCAGCGGTGTCGTTGTTGAAGTCCGCGGCGATGTCGTGGTGATCAACGCCGGCCTGAAGTCCGAAGGCATCGTGCCGATCGAACAGTTCCGTAACGACGCTGGCGAGATCGATGTCGCTGAAGGCGACGTCGTCAAGGTTGCCCTCGATTCCATCGAGAACGGCTTCGGTGAAACCGTTCTGTCGCGTGAGAAAGCCAAGCGCGCGATGGTGTGGGACGAGCTGGAAGAAGCGTTGGAAAAGAACGAAACCATCACCGGCCGCATCAGCGGCAAGGTCAAGGGTGGTTTCACCGTGGACATCAAGGATGTCCGCGCGTTCCTGCCCGGTTCGCTGGTGGATGTGCGCCCCGTGCGCGACCCGGCCTACCTGGAAGGCAAGGAGCTGGAATTCAAGCTCATCAAGCTGGACCGCAAGCGTAACAACGTCGTTGTGTCCCGTCGTGCAGTCGTCGAAAGCGAGCATTCGGAAGAGCGCGAGCAGCTGATGGACAAGCTGCAGGAAGGCGCGATCCTGAAGGGTGTCGTCAAGAACCTGACCGATTACGGCGCATTCGTGGACCTGGGCGGTATCGACGGCCTGCTGCACATCACCGACATGGCCTGGAAGCGCGTGCGCCATCCGTCCGAAGTCGTGAACGTCGGCGACGAGCTGGACGTGCGCGTGCTGAAGTTCGACCGCGAGCGCAACCGCGTTTCGCTGGGTCTGAAGCAGCTGGGCGAGGATCCGTGGGACAACATCGCCCGTCGTTACCCGGCCAACAGCCGCGTCTTCGGCAAGGTCTCCAACGTCACCGATTACGGCGCGTTCGTCGAGATCGAGCCGGGCGTCGAAGGTCTGGTGCACGTGTCCGAAATGGATTGGACCAACAAGAACGTCAACCCGTCCAAGGTTGTGCAGGTCGGTGACGAAGTTGAAGTCATGGTCCTGGACGTCGACGAGGAGCGTCGCCGCATCTCGCTGGGCATGAAGCAGGTTGCCGCCAATCCGTGGGAAACCTTCGCTGCCA
>Ga0256883_1000688_pt1 | contig 10337 bp, 9 predicted proteins | sample MC6MC0491MT_FD_186337 | JGI IMG/M metagenome (GOLD analysis project Ga0256883, IMG submission 186337) | Metatranscriptome of enriched soil aggregate microbial communities from Iowa State University, Ames, United States - MC6-MC0491-MT... | ecosystem: Environmental > Terrestrial > Soil >...
GCGCTGTTCCCGCAGTTCATCGACCAAGGGGCGGCCCTGCTGCCGCAATTCCTGACCCTGACCGGGATCTTCGTGGGCTTGTCGCTTGCTTCGCTGAGCTTGTATGCCGCACTGGCTGCGCGGGCCAAGGGTGTACTGACCCGGCCGTCGATGTCACGCTGGGTCAGCCGGGTGGTGGGTACCACCTTTATCGGCTTTGGCGCGGCGATTCTGGCAATGCGTCGGCAGGGCGCCTGAGGCCCATGGGCCGCAACGCGGCCCCGTTCTCAAGCCTTGGTACGCATCTGCAGCAAACACCCCGAATCGGGTGCACTGCCCAGCACCTCCAGCTTTAGCGCCTGCCGGGCACTGGTAATGAACAGCGTGGTGCCATCTTCCCCGCCAAAACACAGGTCGGTCGGGCAGGGCACCGGCAGGCCGATCATGCGCTCCAGGTTGCCGTCTGCATCGAAGCGGGCCAGGCTCCAGCCGTCCAGCTGGGTGGTCCACACGCCGCCGGTGGCATCCAGCGCCAAGCCGCCCAGTCGGCCACCGCCACGCGGCAGCGAGGCCAGCCTGCGCATGCTGCTGCTGCCAGGCTGCAGCAGCAAGATGTCGCCAGACTCCGGTGCCAAGGCATACACCGCGCTGCCCTTGGCGTCCCAGCGAAAGGCACTGACCTGCTCTGGTAACGCCCAGCCATGGCGTAGTTCGCCTTCGGCGCTCAGCTCGCCGATCAGGCAGCCACTGGCCGTTTTCCCACACGCCCACAGCGCGCCGGAAGGGTGTGTGGCCAGTGCCAGCAGGCGACTGCCGAGCAAATCCTGCCGGGGGTGTTCGTGGCCGTCCCAGTCGATCAGCGACCAACCGCCAGCCTGGGCTACCAGCAAACCGTCGGGGTGCAGTTCCATACCGCGTACGGGCAGGTCGAGGCGGGTCAACAGTCGGCTGCTGTGGCCATCCCAGCAATGGATGGCCGGTGCCAGGGTGTCTGCCCAGTACAACAGCCGCTGACCGGCATGCCAGCGCGGGAACGCCCCGTGGAATGCCCAGGGCCCAGGTAGCACGCCGATCTCGCCCCCAGCTTGTGGCGCGTTGTCCGGGCGTAGCTGTTCTCCCACCCGGCGTGCCGCCTCGGCCAGCTCCGGGCCGAGCAAGGTCAGGCGCTCCAGAGTCAGGCGGTACGCTGGCCCAGCGACGCTCAGGGCTCCACGTACCTGCCCTTGCTTGTCGATGATCGGCGCGGCGACGCAGCGAATGCCCAGGCGGATTTCTTCATCGTCCAGCGCGTAGCCGCGGGCCTGGGTGATCTGCAATTCGGCCAGCAGCCTGCGGCGGTCGGTGATGGTCAGTGGCGTCAGCGGCGCCAGCACCAGGCCTTTGAGGATTTCGTCGCGTGCCGAGGGCGTCAGAGCCGAGAGAATTGCCTTGCCTTGCCCCGTGCAGTACACCGGCTTGCCCTGGCCCAGGCTGGCTGCCGAGCGTTGGGTGTGGGCGCCCTCACAGCGCTCCAGCGACAACACCTGGTTACCGTCGAGCACTGCCAGGTATGAGGTTTCGCCGGTCAGGTCGCGCAAGGCGCGCAGTTCTTCGCTGGCCGCCGCCACCAGGTCGGGCTCCAGGTAGGCATTGCGCACCATTTCCAGGTAGTTGAAGCCCAGCCGATAGACCTTGCGGGTCGGGTCGCGGCGGATCATGCCCCGCTCCACCAGCGTGGCGATGATGCGGTACAGCGTGGTACGTGGTAGCGGCACCTGTTCGGCCAGTTCGGCCTGGCTGATGCCGCTCGCGCTTGCGCCAATGGCCTGGAGCACGTCCAGGGCTTTTTCAAGTGCTGCAGTGCCTTCACCCGTTTTCATTGTTTTCCCACCCTTTGGAACATGGCCGCGTAAGCGTACAGAATGCCCCTTTCTCGTGGGAAATTCCGCCATAGAATCAGCCTCAGCAGGGCTTGCAATGAAAATGAGTCCCACATCGTGGGAATTCACCCTTGCAGCCCATCGGATGAACCCGCGAGGAGAACCTACAACAATGTCCGTCATCCACAACTACGCCGATGCTCACGAGAGCGTCTCCGGCAAGCAGGTCGAAGTCAGCGACGAAGTGCTGGCCAAGCTCGCCACCTGCAGCAGCGGCTCGCTGACCACCCAATTGTTCAAACGCGGCTTCCGCCAACCGGCGCTGGTCGGCCTGCGTGCCATGACCCGTGACGTCAAACCGTTCGCCGGCCGTGCCTTCACCATGCGTTTCATCCCGGCCCGTGAAGACATCGACACTTATTCGACCATGACCACCAAGCCCAACGACGACAACCTGCAATGGGTGGGCGTGGAGCAGATCAAACCCGGCGATGTGTTGGTCATCGACAGCCGCAACGACCCGGCAGCCGCCTCGGCTGGCAACATCCTGGTAACCCGCCTGCTGGCCCGTGGTGCCAAGGCCATCGTTACGGATGGTGCCCTGCGTGACGGCAGTGAAATCGCCAGCATGAGCCTACCGGCGTATGCCCGTGAAATCACTGCCACCACGCGTATTTCCTACCACCACGTGGCCGACTTGCAGGTGCCGATTGGGTGCGCGGGCGTGGCTGTGTACCCGGGTGACATCATCGTCGGCGACGCAGATGGCCTGACCGTGGTGCCGGCGAACGTGGCTGAAGAACTGGCCGAGGTGTGCAGCGTGCAGGACGACATCGAAAACTACCTGGCCATGCGCATCGCCTCGGGTGAAGCGCTGTGGGGCGTGTACCCGCCGAGCCCGGCGTCGGTGTCCGACTATCACGCCTGGGTCGCGGCCGGGCGCCCGGCGATCCCTTCGATTATCGACAAACAGGAGGCCTGAGCCATGGCAGAGCACAAGCATGCGCAATTGATTCGTCGCTATTTCGAAGCCTGCAACGAAGGCGACTACGACAAGCTGGTGTCCTGCTTCACCCCGGACGCCGTGCATTACTTTCCGTCAGGGCTACCGGAAATTCCATGGCGCACGGCCGACACCATCGCCAGCAAGTGGGTGTGGTGCGTGGAGAACCTGGGGTCGCAGTGGACCATCGAGAAGATTCTGGTCAGCCACGACAGCAACGAAGCAGTGATCGAGTGGACCCACTGGAAAAGCAAGCTGGGCACCGCGCTGCGCGGGGATGAGTGGTACGTGTTCGATGAGCAGAGCGGGTTGATCAAGGAGATCCGTGCCTATTACGCATCACCTGCTGATAAAGACGTGGCAATCAACGAACTGGTCGATTTCGACTATGTCGGCCGCGGGTATCACCTCGAGCCGGAGGCGCGATAAGGCCACGGGCCTCTTCGCCACGGGCAGTGGAGCTTTCAATCACAGCACCGTACCTGTGGGAGCGGGCATGCCCGCGAATGGCCGCACCGCAATGTTGAAGGAGTTTTCAATGACCAACCCGCAAAACCCCGGCTTCGCACCCATCGACGCCGTTGTCGCAAAGTCCGCCGCGGCTGCCGACTTCTGGGCCGATTCCAGCGCCACCCAACGCGCCACCTTGTTGCGCGGCCTGGCCACCGCCCTGGAACAGCAACAAGCCGAACTGGTCGCCATAGCCGATCGCGAAAGCGGCCTGGGCGAAGCACGCCTGAATGGTGAAGTGGCGCGCACCGCCTTCCAGCTACGGGGCTTCGCCAGCGAAGTGGAAGCCGGAGTGCCGTATCGCCAGATCGATGACCAGGCCATGGCCGGTGCTCCGCCTGCCGGCCGCCCCCGCCTGACCCGGGTGCAGCGCGCACTGGGCCCGGTGGCGATGTTCTCGGCCAGCAACTTCCCGTTCGCCTTCTCGGTGCTGGGCGGTGATACTGCCTCGGCCTTGGCTGCCGGTTGTCCGGTGGTGGTCAAGCCGCACTCCGGTCACCCCGAGCTGTCCCGCGCCGTATTCGCTCTGGCCGCTGGCGTGGTGCGCGCCCAGGGCCTGCCGGAAGGCCTGCTGACCCTGGCCGAAGCGCCTGATCGTGCCACCGGCACCTACCTGGTGCAGCACCCGGCGATTGCCGCGGTGGCTTTCACCGGCTCCTACCAGGGCGGCAAAGCCCTGTGGCAGGCGGCCAATGAGCGCGCTCGCCCTGTGCCGTTCTTTGGCGAACTGGGTTCGATCAACCCGCTGGTGGCCTTGCCTACCGCGCTGGAAAAAGACAGCGAAAACCTGGCCAGGACCCTGGCGGCGTCGATCACCCTCGGTTGCGGGCAGTTTTGCACCAGCCCAGGCGTGATCGTGCTGCTCGATTCGCCGCACAGCCAGCGGTTCGTCGCCCAACTGGCCGAAGCCATTGCGCCGATCGCCACGCACCGTATGCTCACCCCGGGCATGCAGCAGGGGTTCGAAGCCGCTGCCGCCACGGTGGCCGCCAACGCCACGCCGGTGTTCACCGCGCATGCCGATGGCGCCGGCCCGGCACCGCGCCTGTTCGCCACCGACGCCGCTGCGTTCATCGCCAATACGCACCTGCGTGAAGAGATGTTCGGCCCGGCGGCGCTGATTGTCACTGCGCAGTCGGTAGCCCAGGTCGCCGAAGTACTCGACGCCGTGGGTGGCACCCTGACTACCACGCTGTGGGGCCTGGACGCCGAAAGCGAAGGCAATCGCCAACTGCTGCGTGCTGCCCAACGTGTGTCCGGGCGGGTGCTGTTTACGGGCGTGCCGACTGGCGTTGCCGTGTGCCACGCCCAGCAGCACGGTGGCCCGTGGCCGTCGTCCACCGCCCCGCAGAGCACCTCGGTGGGCTATGCCGCCATCGAGCGATTCCTGCGCCCGGTGGCCCTGCAGGACGCGCCGGCCTGGGTGCTGGGCTGAGGAGGGCAGGGCGATGATGCGACATATCGTGCTGTTCCGCCGCCTGCCTGGCGTCGAGGCGCAGCCTGAACGGGAAGCGACATTGGTGGCGCAGATGCGTGACCTTGCGCAGCAAATCGACTTCATCCGCGACTGGAGGGTCGCCGCCAACGAGCTGGACCGGCCGATCTGCTGGGACTACATCCTCGAGTCCAGCTTTGACGATGCCGATGCGGTAAAGCGTTACCTGCCACACCCGGCGCACCAGGCCCTGGTCGCCGACCTCAAGCAGTACTTCGAGTGGGTGGCGGTGGATTACAGCGTCTAGACCCCTGATCAGCGCTTGGCCCACTGGCTGGGGCCAGGCGCTATAACAAAAAAGATCTGGCATCACCGGTGCCGGGCGGAGTCGTACATGAACAAGAAAAAGAATTATCGCTGGACGATCCTGACCATGTTGTTTCTGGCCATGATCATCAACTATGTCGATCGCGCTGCCTTGTCGATCGCCATGCCCTTCATTACCCAGGAGTACCACCTCACGCCGGCCGAGAAGGGCATGATCTTCAGCAGCTTCTTCTTCGGCTATGCGCTGTTCTGCTTTGTGGGTGGCTACCTGGCCGACCGCTTCGGACCCAAGCGCGTGCTGACCTGGTCTATGGGCTTTTGGTCGGTGCTGTGCGGTTCCACCGCACTGGCGTTCAATTTCTGGTCGTTGCTGATCGTGCGTGCACTGTTTGGCGTGGGCGAAGGGCCGGTGTCCACCACCGCCAACAAGACCGTAAACAGCTGGTTCCCGATCAAGGAGCGCGCCCGCGCCATCGGCATCAACCAGGCCGGCGGCCCGCTGGGTGGCGCCCTGGCCGGCCCGATCGTAGGCTTTCTCGCCCTCTGGCTGGGTTGGCGCGTGGCCTTCGTGGTGATCGCCGTGATCGGCGTGCTGTGGGCCGTCGTCTGGTGGCGCATGGCAGCGTCAACGCCCAAGGAGCACCCGCTGGTGTCAGCCGAAGAGCTGGCGCTGATCAACGAGGGCCGCGAGGTACCGGTCACTGCGGTGGCGGACGCGCCACGCACGCCGGTGCTGCAGATTATCCTGCAGCGTTCGGTGCTGGTCACCGGTGTGTCGCTGTTCTGCTACAACTACATCCTCTATTTCTTCATGACCTGGTTCCCCAGCTACCTGATTGACGCCAAGGGTATCGACCTGAAGGCCATGAGCATCGTCACTGCGCTGCCGTGGCTGGTGGGGACGGTGGGGTTCATCTGTGGTGGCCTGCTGATCGACTGGGTGTTCAAGCGCACCGGCAAGCAGTTGTTCTCGCGCAAGGTGGTGCTGGTGACCTGCCTGCTGATCGCCGCCGTGTGCATCGGGCTGACCGGCCAGGTGCAGAGCGTGACCAGCACCGTGGCGGTGATGACCGTGGCCATCGGCTTCCTGATGCTGACCGCACCGGCCTACTGGTCGCTGATCCAGGATGCCGTACCGGATCATCAGGTGGGCACCGCAGGTGGCTTCATGCATGGGCTTGCCAACCTCAGCGGCATCGTCGCGCCCACCGTGACCGGCTTCATCATCCAGTCCACCGGCACTTACGCCAGCGGCTTCGGACTGGCGGCGGCCCTGGGTATCCTGGGAGCGCTCATCGTTGCCTTGTTCGTCGGCCAGAAGCCGGCCAAGCAGGCCGCCGTGGCCGCCACCGCCTAAGCTGCGCGCACGCCTGGCGGCGGAATGCCGCCAGGCCCTTTGCACCACCTTCGTTTTTCGGGAATTCGCCATGCCTACGCTACTTGTCACCGGCGCCGCCGGTATCGTTGGAACCGCTCTGCGCCCTTACTTGCGCGAACGCTTCAACCTGCGCCTGCTGGACCGTCGCCCCGTCACCGACCTGGCTGCCGGGGAAACCGTGCTGGTCGGCGACCTGACCGACCCGGCCTTTGTCCGCCAGGCAGCGCAAGGGGTCGATGCGGTGCTGCACCTGGCCTGTGCCCACGGCACTGATATCCAGTTCCAGAGCACCGTGGAGCCCAACTACCACGCCACCCTGTACCTGCTGGAAGCTGCCCAGCGCGCCGGCGCCAAGCGTTTTGTGTTCGCCAGCAGCCACCATGTGCTTGGCCAGTACCACAGCGAGGCAGCGACCCACTTCGATGACAGCCCGGTAGCACCGGACAGCTACTACGCCCTGAGCAAAGTGTTTGGCGAGGCGGCTTGCGCGACCTTCTCGCAGCGCAGCGAGCTGGCCACCTTCATCGTGCGCATTGGTAATGCCGATGCCAAGGTGGCCGATGCCCGCCGCCTGCGCTTGTGGACCAGCGCCCGCGACCTGGCCCAGTTGGTGCTGATCGGCCTGGAGCACCCGCAGGTGCGTCACGACATCGTCTACGGTGTGTCGGAATGCCCAGACGCCTTCTTCCACAACCGCCGCGCGCGCGAACTGGGTTACCGGCCGCAGGACAATGCGGCCGATAACCTGGCAGATAATTTCCTCGCCTATGAGGCCATGGCAGCGGTTGGTTCCGGTCGCGATCATGTGGGCGGCGCCTACGCCGGCGTTCCTTTGGCCAGTGTGCTGGAGCAAGCATGAAAATCGTCCGTATCGATACGCAAATCGTCGAAATTCCCTTTCACGATGGCGGCAAAGGCCAAGGCATCACCCCGACCACCTGGCACACCCTGGAAAACGTGCTGATTCGCCTGGAGGACGAGCACGGCAACGTCGGGTGGGGTGAAGCTTTCGGCTATTTCGTCGCTGATGCCACCAAGGCCCTGATCGACCGCCTGATTACACCTTTGCTGGCGGGGCGGCAGGTGGATGATATCGCCGCGTTCAACCGCGAGCTGCAGCTGCGCCTGCACCTGTTCGGCCGCTATGGGGTGACGATGTTCGCCATCTCCGGGGTCGATATTGCCCTGTGGGATCTGGCGGCACGCCGCGAAGGCGTGCCGTTGCACAAACTGCTCGGCCAGGCCCGGCGCGAGCAGGTGGCAGCTTATGCCAGTCTGGTGCGTTACGCCGACGACGAGGTTGCCCCGGTAATCTGTGAAAAGGCCCTCGCGATGGGCTTTCGCGATATCAAACTGCATGAAGTGACGGTGCCGGAAGTTGCCGCCTGCCGCCGGGCTATTGGCTTCGATGTGCCGTTGGCCACCGATGTGAACTGCAGCTGGAGCGTGGCCGATACGCGCGAATGGCTGCCGCGGTTGTCCGAGCTGCAGTTGGCCTGGCTGGAAGAGCCGATCTTCCCGCCCGAGGACTTCGCTACCCTGGCCAACCTGCGCGGGCATGGCGTGCCGTTATCGGCGGGCGAGAACTGGTGCACGGCGGTGCAGTTCGAGCAAGCCCTGCTGGCCGGTGCGGTGGACTCGATCCAGCCCAGCGTGACCAAGGTCGGCGGTATTTCCGAGTGCTTGCGCATTGCTGCACTGGCCGAGCGGCATGACGCGGTCGTGCTGCCGCATTGTCCGTACTTTGGCCCCGGGCTGGTCGCCACCTTGCACCTGGCTGCGGTGCAGCCACGGGTGCCGCAAGTGGAATACCTGTTCGTCGAACCGGCCGGCTGGCTGTACCCGGTGGAGCAGTTGCGTCAGGGCAATCAGCTGCAAATCCCGCAGGGGCCGGGCCTGGGCCTGGACATTGACCTTGCCGTGGCCGAGCGCTTCCGCCGCTAAGCCTACTTCATCACCCGTTGAGCTTCCCACCGCTGCGCTCCGGCGCAGCGGCAGGGCCATGCCGTGCCCGGAAAAGGGCGCAGGAGGTTCCATGCAACCCTTGCTGCTGAGCAATGCCACCTGGTCACTTGGCCTGCTTCCGACCTGGGGCGGGCGTATCGCCCACCTGCGTGCGGACGGGCTCGACCTGTTGCTGCCGATTGCTGTCGGGTCGTTCGACCCGCTGGACTGGCCCCGGGCCGGTGCTTATCCGCTGATGCCGTACTCCAACCGTATCCGCAATGCCCGCCTGCATTTCGGGGGCCGCGATTACGCTTTGCCAGCGCACCCCGCCGCGCAGCCGCACACCTTGCACGGCGTGGCTCATGCCGTGCCGTGGCAGGTAGTGGAGGAGGGGGGGCAATGGCTGACCCTCGCCTGCGACTACCAGGGCGAACACTGGCCCTGGGCATTCCGGGCTGAGCAACGTTTCGTGCTTGACGGCAAGCGGCTGCGCATCGAGCTGGCGCTGGTCAATCGGGGGGAGACACCGATGCCCGCAGGGCTGGGGCTGCACCCTTACTTCAAGCGTCACCCCGGCATGACGGTCCGTTACCACGCAGGCCGCGAATGGCAAATCGACGACCAGTATCTGGCCACCGGCGATTTCCGGGAGATGACCCAAGCGCTGTTGATCGATGCCGACGGCGCCCAGGGGCTGGCGCACTACCAGTCGTGCTGGGATGGTCAGTTGCAGCTCGACTACACCAGCGGCAGCCTGTGCCTGCAGGCTAGCGGGCCGCTGAGCCATTTTGTTGCCTTCGCCCCTGTCGGCAGCCCCTACCTGTGCCTGGAGCCGGTTTCGCACCTGGCCGATGCGTTCAATCAGCCGCGGGACAGTTGGGAGCAGACCGGTACCCATGAGCTGGCCCCCGGCCAACGCCTGCAGGCATCCCTCGATTTCACCTGGCAAGGACGCTGAGTTACTGCCCGACCGCTGTACCCGACACAAACCATAAAGAGAACAACAACAATGAAACACTCCTCGACTGGAGCGGGCTTCGCTCGCGCTGCAAAACCGTTGTCGCTCCTGCTGGGCCTGGTGCCTCTCTGTGCCCAGGCAGCCTTTCTGGACGACAGCAAGGCCAACCTGACCTTTCGCAACTTCTACTACAACCACGATCTGCGCGACTCGACCAAGCCGGCCCAGTCCAAGCTGGAGGAGTGGGCTCAGGGCTTCATTCTCAAGGGTGATTCCGGCTACACCGACACCACGGTCGGGGTGGGCGTGGATGTGTACGCGGGGCTTGGCTTGAAGCTCGATTCATCGCCTTCACGCAGCGGCACTGCTTTGCTGCCCGGTGCCTATGACCGTGCGGGCGGGCCGCGCAATGCCGACCCCCGCTCGGTCGATGAGTACTCCGAAGCCACAGCAGCGTTCAAGCTCAAGTACTCGAAGAGCGAGCTGAAAGTGGGCGGGCTGTTCCCCAAAATCCCGCTGGTCAGCTCAGGCGACGCCCGTTTGCTGCCCCAGTTTTTCGAAGGGGCCATGCTCGATATCCGTGAGCTGGACAACATCGACATTGGCCTGGGCCAGATGCGCAAGGTCAACCAGCGCGAGTTTGCCGGTGCCCGTGATATCCAGGTGGGCAACTACTACAGCGTGTTCAGCGACCGCTTCGACTACCTGGGCGGCACCTGGCGCGCCACCCCGCAGACCTCGCTGGGGTTGTGGAGCGGCCGTTTGCAGGACGTCTACCATCAGACGCTGTACACCGCTACCCAAGGCTTCAAGGCAGGAGACTGGAACCTGTCTGGCACACTCAACTACCTTGACACTGGCGAGTCTGGCAGCGAGAAGGCCGGCACCCTGGACAGCCGCATGACCTCGGCCATGCTCAGTGCCAACCTGCGGGCGCAGAC
>Ga0256883_1000695_pt1 | contig 10294 bp, 10 predicted proteins | sample MC6MC0491MT_FD_186337 | JGI IMG/M metagenome (GOLD analysis project Ga0256883, IMG submission 186337) | Metatranscriptome of enriched soil aggregate microbial communities from Iowa State University, Ames, United States - MC6-MC0491-MT... | ecosystem: Environmental > Terrestrial > Soil >...
ACCAAGGAAATGGCGCGCGTTGAAATGCGTCGTCGCTTGACGTTGATCGGCGCGATGATGGTGCGGTTGGGCGATGCCGACGGCATGATCTGCGGCACCGTCGGCGCGTATCACGACCATCTGCGCTTCATCGATGAAGTGATCGGCAAGGCCCCGGGCGCCAAAACGTACGCGGCGATGAGTATTCTGCTGCTGGACGAGCGCACGCTGGCCCTGACCGATACGCATGTGAACGACGATCCTTCGGCAGAGCAGATCGCCGAGATCACGGTCGCAGCCGCCAAGGTCATGGAGGGCTTGAACCTTGCACCCAAGGTGGCGTTGCTGTCGCGCTCCAACTTCGGATCGAGCAGTTCGGCATCGGGTGGGAAGATGCGCCGCGCGCTGGACCTCGTGCTCGAGCAGGCCCCCGATCTGGAAGTGGATGGCGAAATGCATGGCGACTGCGCACTGGACGAGGCGCTGCGCTCGCGCATCCTGCCCACGTCTCGCTTGAAGGGCGCGGCCAACCTGCTGGTCTGCCCCAACGTGGATGCCGGCAACATCGCCTACAACCTGCTCAAGACCGCTGCCGGCAGCAACGTGGCCGTGGGGCCGTTCCTGCTGGGAGCAAATGCGCCGGTGCATATCCTGACGTCGAGCTCGACGGTGCGCCGTATCATTAACATGGCCGCGCTGACGGTTGTGGATGCCAACCGCGCTGCGCTGAAGGCAGAGGCGCTCTAACGCCGCGCGCGTCGGCATACGTGCCGGTGCGCGCAAGTGCGACCCCGGCCAAGCGATCTGCCATGCCGATGGTAAGTTGACGTCGACCGAACGCCCCCGCCGGGAAATGCCTGCGGGGGCGTTCTGCAGCCAGGGTCCTCGCATCGGGCTTGCGCGTGCCGGACGTGTTACGGGGGGAGACGGCGGTGCAACTTACCGGCATGGGCTGAATCGAAGCTGAGGATCTATTTTTTGGCCGGGCCAATACCCGGTAAACTCCCGAGACGTGGCGAGTCCGCCACGACGATTGTCCGGATTGCCGACGCATTGCTCATGTTTTCCCTCCCTGCATTGCCTCCACCCGATCGCGTGTTCGCACGAGCGATCAATGTGCTGCTCACCCGTGAGGCGTGGGCGCGCGAGCGGCTGGCCCGGCACGGCGGAAAAACGGTGCGGTTTGCATCGGGCAAGATGAACCTGAGCCTCACGGTTACCGGCGAAGGGTTGCTGGCCGCGGCCGATCCCGCGATCGTGCCTGACGTCGTGCTCACGGTGCCGCCAGAGAAGTTGTCATGGGCGCGATTTGCGCCGCCCAACGATGCCGGCGCGGCGTTTCTGGATATCACGCACATTTCGGGCGACGCGGGTCTGGCACAGGTCGTGTCGGATCTGGCCAAGCATTTGCGCTGGGATGCCGAGGACGATTTTGCGCGTCTGGTGGGCGACGTGCCGGCCAACCGGCTGACGGCAGGGGCGCGGTCGGTGGCGCGCGGGGCGCGGCATGCAGGCCGCAATGCGGCGGCCAATGTGGCCGAATATTTATCGGAGGAGCGTGGCGTGATTGTCGGTAAACCGCTGATGCAGGGCTTTTCGCAGGATGCCGACCGGGTTCGGCGGGATGCCGAATCGCTTGCCGCGCGCGTGGCCGACCTGATCGCCCGCCTGGATCGCCGCGATATGGGCAGGTCGTAGTCCATGCTGACGCTGCTGCGGTTTTTTCGTATTGTCTGGATTTCGCTGCGCTTCGGCCTGGACGAGCTCGTGCTGTCCAGCTTCAATCACCCGGTAGCAACGGGGCTTTTGCGTGTCATTCGCCTGGGGACGCGGCCCAAATCGCCGCGAGGCGTGCGCCTGCGACGGGCGCTCGAAACACTGGGTCCCATTTTCGTCAAGTTCGGCCAGGTGCTGTCCACCCGTCGCGATCTGATTCCGGCCGACATCGCCGTGGAGCTCGCGCTGCTGCAGGACCGTGTGCCGCCGTTTCCGTCGGCTGAAGCCGCCGCCTGCATCAAGGCGGCCCTGGGCGCACCGCCCGAAAAGCTTTTTGCTCATTTTGAAGTCGACCCCGTGGCCTCGGCATCGATCGCGCAAGTCCATTTTGCCGTGCTGCACGACGGCCGCGATGTGGCTGTAAAAGTCTTGCGCCCCGGCATGCTGGGCGTGATCGACCAGGATCTGGCCCTGCTCAAACTCGTGGCGAGAGTGATCGAGAAGCTCGGTCCCGATGGCCGCCGGCTCAAGCCGCGCGAAGTGGTGGCTGAGTTCGACAAGTATCTGCACGACGAGCTGGATCTGGTGCGTGAGGCGTCCAATTGCAGCCAGCTGCGCCGCAACTTTGGGCCGGATACCGGACGGGGCGGCATGCTGATGGTGCCCGAGGTGGTCTGGGAATACACCGCCACCACGGTATTCACCATGGAACGCATGCGGGGCATCCCGATCAGCCAGATCGACCGGCTGCGCACGGCCGGCGTCGATATCGAGAAACTCGCCCGCAGCGGTGTGGAAATCTTCTTCACCCAAGTGTTTGCCGATGGATTCTTCCACGCCGACATGCACCCGGGTAACATCTACGTGTCGGATCAGCCGGAAACGCTCGGCCAGTACATTGCGCTGGACTTCGGCATCGTCGGTTCACTTTCCGAGTTCGATAAGAACTATCTGGCGCAAAATTTCCTCGCCTTTTTCCATCGTGACTACCGCCGCGTGGCGCAGTTACACATCGAATCGGGTTGGGTACCGGCCGATACGCGTGAAGAAGAGCTCGAAGGCGCGGTACGTGCTGTATGTGAGCCGTACTTCGATCGACCGCTTTCCGAAATCTCGCTCGGCCAGGTGTTGATGCGCCTGTTTCAGACGTCGCGTCGCTTCAACGTCGAAATTCAGCCGCAACTGGTACTGTTGCAGAAGACGCTGCTGAATATCGAGGGAATGGGCCGCGACCTGGATCCGAATCTGGATTTGTGGAAGACGGCCAAGCCCTATCTTGAGCGCTGGATGCACGAGCGTATGGGTTTCGCCGGATTGCGGCAGAAACTAAAGAAGGAAGCCGTGCACTGGGCACAGCTTCTCCCCGAAATCCCCCGGTTGGTTCACGACAACTTGAACCGACCGCACGCTTCTCCGGTCTTAATCAATGAATTGGTGCTGCTACGACGTGCGCAAGAACAAAACAACCGCCTGTTGACAGCCATTGCAGCCGTTTTGGCGGTTGCGGTGGCGGTAGGCATTTGGGCGATCACACGTTGATAAATCACAGGCAGTCCGCCTGATCGGGGCACAACCGGTCATGGAAATATAACAAGACGGTCACGATGGATTCGTGCCACGAGGGGATAACGGTGTATGCGGCCAAACAACCGTGCCGTCACCGACCCGCCATCCCCATCGGCCAGGACTGACTTCATGTTTGCGCGGGAACACGACATTAAGGGCTAGATCATGCTTTATCCTGAACTCTTCAAGAATATGGAAGCGGTGCGCTGGAATATGGGCACCGATATCCCGTGGCACTTGTTCGATCGCAGCAAACTGACCGATGAGCAGGCCCAAACCATCAAGATGAATGCCATCACCGAGTGGGCTGCCTTGCCCGCGGTGGAAATGTTCCTGCGAGACAACCGCGAAGACAGCGATTTCAGCGCGTTCATGTCGGTCTGGTTTTTCGAAGAACAGAAGCACTCGCTGGTGATGATGGAGTATCTGCGCCGCTTCGTGCCGGATATGTGCCCCACTGAGGAAGAGCTGCACAAGGTGCGCTTCGACTTCGATCCGGCCCCCGAACTCGAAACGCTGATGCTGCACTTCTGCGGCGAGGTGCGTTTGAATCACTGGTATCGCCGGGCCGCCGAGTGGCACACCGAGCCGGTCATCAAGGAAATCTACCGTACCCTGGCGCGCGACGAAGCGCGTCATGCCGGTGCCTATCTGCAATACATGCGCCGCGCCCTGCATAACCGCGGCGAGTCGGTCAGCCAGCATGCGCGTGTTGCGTTCTCGAAGATCGGTGTGTTGATGGCTTCCGCCTCGCGTACGCCCCAGGCTTTGCACCCGACCAATCTGCACGTCAACAAGGACATGTTCCCCAACGACACCGTGCAGTCCAAGCTGCCCGAGCCTGGTTGGCTGGAGCACTGGCTGAACAGCCAGATCCATTTCGACAACGATTGGGAAGGCAAGGTCGCCTCCCGCATTCTGCATATCCTGTCCAAGTTGATGGATCGCAGCTTCGACACCGTCAAGGATCTGAATCTGTTCCGCAAGGAAATGACCAACAGCCTCGCGGCGCAGAAGCATAGCGAGAGCGGCATCATCCAGGTGCCGGCCGGAGTGCTGCGTTGAGCGTAGCGCAAACGCTGCCGCAGGCCCGGTTCGAAGCCAAGGTGATGTCGCGGGACGCCTGCGAGGCCGCGGTGGCCGCAGGTCAATTTGCACGGCCGCTGGTGTTTACCAATGGCGTCTTCGATCTGCTGCATCGCGGGCACGCCACCTATCTGGATCAGGCGGCGCAGTTGGGTGCCACCCTGATCGTGGCGATCAACACCGATGCATCGGTCAAACGCCTGGGTAAGGGCGATGATCGCCCGCTCAATACTACCGCGGATCGTGCGGCCGTACTGGCGGCGCTCGGTTGCGTGGATGCGGTCACGGTATTTGAAGAGCAAACGCCCGAAGCGCTCATTGCAGCGCTCAAGCCCGATCTGATCGTGAAGGGCGGCGACTACGATATGGCCATATTGCCGGAAACGGCGCTGGTCGAATCCTGGGGTGGCCGTGCCGTGGCGATTCCCTTTGAGTTCGAGCGCTCAACGACCTCGCTGGTTAAGAAAATCCGGGGGCGCTGAGTCGGGCACCTGGCGGCTTTCATCCGGGGCCGCGTAGGGTACTGCCGATCCCGCGGGCGGGACTGCGCGGCGACCATATGTAGACGTTTCCGGCGTTAGTGGCGTGACTGGCGCGACCGGACTTGAGCCGTTCAGCTTCCCGTTGTTCATTGTTCCGCGGTTTGTGATGTCACCGTTTATCGCTCCGCTGTTCATTGTTCCGCGGTTCGTGATGTCACCATTTATCGTCCCACCGTTCATCGTTCCGCCCCCGACCGTTCCTGCGGCAGGTGCCACAGCGGGCCCGAGCGCGCCGCCAGCGCCGCGATTGCTGCGTGCGCTGGTGCCGGGTGCCTTGGCCGGGGCCAGACCCGTCATACCGTCCGAGCGACGCGGGCTGACCGGCTGTTGGGTGGCCGGAGGACCGAACCGCAGCAATCGATTGATGGCATCCAGATCGGCCTCGGCCAGGATGCCGCTCGTGGCCTTTAAACGCAGGCCATCCATCAGGGTGTTGTAGCGTACTTGCGCCAGATCGCGCTGGGTGGCGTAGAGCTGCTGTTCGGCGTTCAATACGTCGAGGTTGATGCGAACGCCCACCTCGTAGCCCAGCCGGTTGGCTTCGACGGCCGAACGGCTGGATCGCTCGCCGGCTTCAAGGGCCCGCACGCGCAGCAATCCGGTGGTGACCCCTGTGTAGTACTGACGCGCCAGTTGCAGCGCCTGGCGGCGGGAGGTCTCGGCATTGAAACGGGCGCGTTGCTGGAGCTGCACACTCTCGGTCACGCGTGACGAGACGGCACCGCCGGTGTAGAAGGGCATCGATACGACGACGCCGATGGTGTTGTCGATCGGGCGTCCCGAGCCCGGATTGCTCAGGCGGGCGTCGGTGGCGCTGCCCGATGACGCACGCAGGGCAACGATGGGGTACGCGCCGCTGCGCGCGATTTCGATGTCGCGTTGTGCGATGCGCGTTTGGAGTTCGGCACGTACCACTTCCAGGCTGGCGCTTTGGGCTTGCGACGACCAGGCCTCGAGCCGGGCGGGCTGGGGCGGCGGCAAGGCAGTGCCACTGGGCAACCGGGCCAGGCTTCCGGGCGGATTGCCGATGATCTGCGTCAGCCGGTCGCGTTGCACCTCGAGCAGGTTCTGCAACTGCAGCTCCTGCGCCACGATCAGGTCGTAGCGCGACTGCGCTTCGTAGGTATCGGTAATCGTGGCGTTGCCGAGTTCGAAATTGCGCTGCGCCGACTCGACCTGCTCGGCGATGGCGCTTTTTTCGGCGACGGTTGCCGCGAGCTGATCCTCGAACGACAACACGTTGAAATAGGCGTCGGATACCCGCAGCAGCAGATCCTGAAAGGCCTGCTGCAATTGCACCTCGACGTCGGCCACCACCAGCTTCGATTGCTCGTACGCTTTGTAGCTGCCCCAGTCGAACAAGGGTTGCGTGAGCACAAGATCCCAGGTGCCGCGCGTGCCCGAGGTATCGCGGCGAAAGCCCGATGTGCTGCGCACATCGCGATACTCACCACCGGCTTCGGCCGACACATACGGGAGCAGATTGGCACGGGCCTGCGGCTGCCGCTCGAGACCGGCGCGATAAGCGGCGCGTGCCGCGGCGTAGGTGGGATCGCTGACCAGCGCGTCGCGCCAGGCCTGCATCAAATCCTGAGAATGACTGGTCGCCGCGCTCGCCCATAAGGCCAGCGCGCATGCAATGCGAGCGGCCAGCCGGGCGCGACGCACCGCTTAGAACTTGAATTGCGAAACGGTCGCGCCGCGCAACGGCTTGATGACCGTTTCGAACAACGTCACGGTTTCGAAGGTGGCTGCCGTGGTGCGCGTGATGCGGCAGGCCGTCATCACAGGCGCCTGGCCGACGACGATGACCATGCGGCCACCTACGCGCAGTTGATAGCGCAGGGCGTCGGGCACGACCGGTACCGAGCCGGTGACCAGGATCGCGTCGTACTCGGTGGAGCCCCAGCCGTTGCGGCCATCGCCGGTTTCAACCTTGACGTTCTTCACACCGTTCTGCTGCAGATTGGCCTGGGCGAAACCGGCCAGGCGGCTGTCGATCTCGACCGACGTGACCTGCTGCGCGATGTGAGCGATCAGGGCAGCCTGGTAGCCCGAACCCGTACCGATCTCGAGCACGCAGTCGTTGGCCGTGAGCAGCAATTCCTGCGTGAGGCGGGCCTCGACCTTCGGTGCCAGCATGGTTTCACGCGTATCGGCGCCATTGACCGTCAATGGCAGTTCCAGATCGGAAAACGCCATGGCGCGCACCGGCGCCGGCACGAACGCTTCGCGCCGCACGTCGAAAAGGGTGGCCAGCACCGTTTCGTCGAGCACATCCCAGGGCCGGATCTGCTGTTCGATCATGTTGAAACGGGCTTGTTCGAGATCGGGAAGCGTGGAGGCGTTCATGATGGTGAAAATGAGGAGTAGCGGATAAAGGGACGACGCGCGGTCTATTGTACCGATTCGTGACGGTGGGCTACCACTGCGCGTGGAAGTGGTGCACCGGTCCGTGACCAGAGCCCACATTGAGCGTGTCGGCAGCGGCCAGGGCCGCGGTGAGGTAGTCCTTGGCGCGTCGTGCGGCTTCGGGCACATCGTTCGTTTGCGGAATCAGCGCAGCGAGCGCGGCCGACAGCGTGCAACCGGTGCCATGGGTATTGCGGGTGAGGATGCGGCGGCCCGGCAATTCGATCATGCGATCGCCGTCGAACAGCAGGTCGACGATGTCGTCGCTCGGCAGATGCCCGCCTTTGAGCATGACCCAGCGATGGCCTGAGTACGCCAGCAGATTGCGCAGCTTTTCGGCCACGCGGCGCATTTCCCGGATGGTGTCGACCTGGCGTTCGCCGAGCAGCACGCCGGCCTCGGGAAGATTGGGCGTGAGCACGGTGGTCTGTGGCAACAGGGCCTCGCGCAGCGCGCCGACGGCTTTGCGCTCGAGCAGCATGTCGCCGCTCTTGGCGATCATCACCGGATCGAGCACGATGTGGGCCGGGTTGTGCTTGGCGAGCTTTTCGGCCACCACCAAAGTCACGCGCTCCTGGCCCAGCATGCCGATCTTGACGGCCGCAATGGCCACGTCGTCGAACAGGGTATCGATCTGCAAGCCGACAAAATCGGGGTCGACCGGCGCGATGCCGGTCACGCCTTTGGTGTTCTGTGCCGTCAGGGCTGCGATCACGCCGCAGCCATAGGTGCCCAGGGCACTCATCGTCTTCACGTCGGCAAGCACGCCCGCGCCGGCGGAGGGATCCACCCCGGCGATGCTGAGGGTGTTGTAGATGGGATCGGCCACGGTCAACCTTTGTGCGCGGTAATCAAACCTTCGGTGGGCGAGCTGGGCTGGGCGCTGTAGAGCTTTTTGGGCACGCGTCCCGCCAGGTAGGCCTCGCGGCCGGCCTCAACCGCCTTTTTCATGGCGCTGGCCATGAGAATGGGATCGCGGGCGCCGGCGATCGCGGTGTTCATCAATACGCCGTCGCAGCCGAGTTCCATGGCGATGGCAGCGTCCGAGGCCGTGCCCACCCCGGCATCCACGAGCACCGGCACGCGGGCCTGGTCGATGATGAGGCGCAGGTTCCACGGGTTGAGAATGCCCATGCCCGAGCCGATCAACGAGGCCAGCGGCATCACCGCCACCACGCCAATATCTTCGAGCATGCGGCACTGGATGGGATCGTCGGTGCAATACACCATCACTTGAAAGCCGTCCTTGACCAGGGTACGGGCGGCGGCCAGCGTTTCCGGCATATTGGGAAACAGGTTGGTCGGGTCGCCCAGCACTTCCAGCTTCACCAGCGAGTGACCGTCGAGCAGCTCGCGCGCCAGGCGCAGCGTGCGCACGGCATCGTCGGCGCTGTAGCAGCCGGCCGTGTTGGGCAACAACGTGAATTGCGAGGGCGGTACGCTGTCGAGCAGGCTGGGCTCATTGGCGTTCTGGCCGATATTGGTGCGGCGGATGGCGACGGTAACGATCTGCGTACCGCTGGCGTCGAGCGCCTCGCGGGTTTGCGCAAAGTCGCGGTACTTGCCGGTGCCGACGAGCAGTCGCGACGTGTAGGCCTTGCCGGCAATGGTAAGCGTGTCGGGAGCGGATGTGGTCATTGGGCGATGCGTGAGGTTCGCGGGCGAGCCGCGATGAAAGGCGTAGGAGGCCGCGCACGAGGCGGCGCTTAATCCGCCATGATAAAGCAGTGTGGCGGAAATGCCGTCCGATTCAGCTGCGGCCGATTGGGCTTGCCTCGTTCAGACGCGCCAGAATGCCGTCCAACGTCTCACCAACGTTGTGCGCGCTACGTTTTGCCGTTTGATACAGCTTGATCATGAAGTCGTAGCCATTTTCGCCGTCATCCACTGTCCAATTGTCCAGCCGCTCGCCATCGAGCGTATTCAGAGAAAACGCGACGAAGCCCAAGTCGGTGTTCTCGTCGAAGCCAGACCAGATCTGAAACTTCGTTCCGGGCGAGATCTGAACTTCAAACGTGCTCGCGTGGAAGGTTTTGCTCCATTTCACTTCGCCCTGGTCGGTGCGGGAAAGAAGCTTGTGGACAATTTCGCGATAGTCGTTGGGAATAGCCATGTCAGAACGCCGCCATTGCGGTTTTGGAAGCCAAGGTTATAAATTCGTCACGCGTGCCAGATACTCGCGCGAGTAGTTCGATTCGATTGTCCGCATCGAGCCGGTTTATCGATTGGGCGCGGCTGAGATCCGATTCGATCCTCCAGATGTTCTCTTTCATGGTTGGCCAGCGTTTGGATTCATTGACGTGTGGCCCCGTCGGGTGGCCTTCCAGTTCTGCAGCCATCTCGCGGAGTCGAACTGCCGCGCTTGCAGATGCCTCGATACGGGTCTGCACCAGTACATCGTGCAACACCTTCGTTTGCGCCGCAATTTTCTGCAAGTTGGTCATCGACTCGAATCGTCGAAACGAATTTACGGTAGCAACGGTCGCGGCCTTTGCCGCTTGCGCAGCGGTGTGCGTTTTGTTGATCTGCCTGACTGCAATGGCGAATCCAAGCACGGTAACCAAAAGCCCCACAATCCCGATCCTATCGGAGAACGTGAGCGTCTCAGGCCATGCTAAGAAATGCCAACGATCCAGCGAAAACGCGGGAAGGAATGTGATGTGATCGGAGAGACGCATTGCACAAGATGTGGCTGACGAAGCTTTGTAAGTTCGGGGCGCTGTGCATGACGTCGTGGGTCAAGTGAGGGGCCCCGTGCTGGCTTCCAGTGTAATCCTGGTGCCTTCGGCAAACACGAACCTTTACCTTCAGTCTTTCGCGTTCCGCACGCCATCCAGCGCTGCGCAAAGTTTGGCGGTGGCGTCCACCAGGCGGGGGCCGGGGCGGTACAGCAGGTCGGCGTCGATGGCGATCAATCGGCCGTGGCGCGCGGCGGGCAGGCCCAGGCGTTGCCAGAATTGCAGCTTGGTCGACGCGTCGGCGTCGCCTGCCAC
>Ga0256883_1000715_pt1 | contig 10187 bp, 8 predicted proteins | sample MC6MC0491MT_FD_186337 | JGI IMG/M metagenome (GOLD analysis project Ga0256883, IMG submission 186337) | Metatranscriptome of enriched soil aggregate microbial communities from Iowa State University, Ames, United States - MC6-MC0491-MT... | ecosystem: Environmental > Terrestrial > Soil >...
ATCCAACGCCTTCACCGCGATATCACGCGCGTTCATGTCGGTGTTTTCCAACAGCGCGCGGGCTGCAGCCTGGGCATAAGGGCCGCCAGAGCCGATGGCAATCAGGTCATTTTCCGGCTGAATCACGTCACCGTTACCGGTGATGATTAGCGAGGCGGTTTCATCGGCCACGGCCAGCAGCGCTTCGAGCTTGCGCAGCATGCGGTCGGTACGCCAGTCTTTCGCCAGCTCAACGGCAGCTTTCACCAGGTGACCCTGGTGCATTTCCAGTTTGCGTTCAAACAGTTCAAACAGCGTGAAGGCATCCGCCGTGCCGCCTGCAAAACCGGCGATCACTTTGTCGTTGTAGAGACGACGCACTTTCTTCACGTTGCCTTTCATGACGGTATTACCCAGCGTGGCCTGGCCATCACCGGCGATTACCACATGGCCGTTACGGCGTACACTTACTATTGTTGTCACGAGCAGACCCCCTGGTTACAGATTCGGGAAACAGAAGCCCTGAGCCAGTGCTCAGGGCTGAATTAAATGATAGATGGGGGGGATTTTGGGGGTTTCAACCCCCGGAGGCGAGTCGAATGCAGTTTGTGTGACCGGCTACTTTCAAACGAGAGATAGTGCCGTCGGCATTTTCTTTACCTTTGACCGGGCCAATCACCACGCGGTTCCAGCCATTGTTGGTGGTAATGCGTGAGTCAAATCCTTCGAACGCGAGCTGAGCACGCACGGTTTCGGCCTGCTCGGCGCCTTTAAACGAGCCGCACTGCACCATCCAGCGGCGTTCGTCTTTTTTCTCAGCCGTTTGCTTCGGTGCTTCGGTCTCTTTGGTCACCGGCGCGGCCTGCTGCGTTTTCGGCTGCTGCGCCGTGGTATGCGCTGGCGTCTGGAGCAGATCCTGATACGGCTGCGCCGCCTGCTTTTGCGGCTGCGCTTTTGGCTGTTGCTGAACAGGCTGCGATTGTACCGTACGCGTCTGCTGCTGTGGCTGCAGGTATGGCTGGGCCTTCGGCTGTTGTACCGGCTGGGTTTGCGTCCACTGCTGCTGTTGTTGCTGCTGAATTTGTGCCTGGCGCTGACGCTGCATCTGCAACGTTTGCTGACGCTGCGCAGGCGTTTGTTCATTCCACGGCACTTCATTCAGCTGCGTAGGCTGCTGGCGCATATCGGCCTGCATCTGTGCCAGCAGCTGGCGCTGTTCGTTCGTCAGCTGATCGGCATTTTTCACTTCGCCACCGGCAGACGGTTCGGTAGGCGCACGCACGCCAGGCTGACGGCTTTCCAGCTCTTTAATATAGCGCCAGCGCTCCTCAGGCTTCGGCGGAAGGCCATTACCGGCCACTTTGTTGCCCTGAAGCGCTTCAGATTCTTCTTTTTTATGGTGCGTAATGAAGTACAGGCCGCCAATAAAGGCCACCAGTACAGCCGCAGCAATAGCGACCATTGCTGGCGAGACGGCAGGCAGGTTCCGCTGCTTGCTTTTTGAACTACTCTTTTTGCGTCGCGAAGGTGCCGGCTGGCCGCGACGTACATAATCTCGTTGTGCCACTATCGTTTCGCTGTATTTATTCGTTCGTCAGCCCGCCATGTTACTTAAGCGGCGGGGCTTTGACCAGATAAGGGTGTCCGAAAGGCATTTACTTTAAGTCAATGCCTGGGTAGAGCCGCGAACAATCAGCTCGCAGTCGAGTAACCGCGAGCCGCTGCTAACCGTTTGACCCTGCAGCTGATCCAGCAAAAGCAGCATCGCTTCGCGGCCAATCTGATAGCGCGGTTGTGAAACGGTAGAGAGCGGCGGATCGCAAAACTCTGAAAGCGAAATATTATCGAAGCCGATAATCGACAGGTCTTTTGGCACGCGTAACCCACGACGTTTGGCGTGTGATAGCGCGCCCAGCGCCATCACGTCGCTGTGGCAGAACACCGCCGTTGGCGGCTGCGGCAGTGCCAGCAGTTTCTCCAGCGCTTGTCCGCCCGCTTCAAAGGTAAAATCACCGCGCGCAATATAGTGAGGGTCAACGATGGCTCCGGTACGGCGCAGCGCCTGAACATAGCCTTGCAGGCGGTAGTGGCAAAGCGGCATCTCTTCCGGCCCGGCAATACAGCCAATACGCTTATGCCCCAGCTCCTGAAGATAGTTCACCGCATCGAACGCGGCTGTCAGGTTATCAATATGCACCGTCGGCAGTTCCAGCTCTGGTGCGAACTCGTTGGCCATCACCATCGGCGGTAAATTGCGTTGTTCTTCAATGCTGGCATCAAACGGCAGGCGGGAGCCAAGCAGCAACATGCCGTCAATCTGCTTGGTGATAATGAGATCGATAAAGGTTTTTTCCTGCTGATTCTGGTGGGCGCAGTCGCCAATCAGCACCAGATAGCCTTGTTCAGCCGCCGTCACTTCGATACCGCGAATGATCTCGCTAAAGAAGGGGTCGCAGATGTCCGGCACAATCACCAGAATAGTCCGCGATTCATTGCGCTTTACGTTGCGCCCCATCGCCTGCGGGAAATAGCCCACTTCCAGCGCCGCCTGTTCAACCTTGTTACGGGTCGCCTGGGAGACTTTATCCGGGTTCATTAATGCGCGGGACACGGTTGCCGTAGAGACTTGTGCTTTCTCGGCAACGTCTTTCATGGTCGCCGTAGTGACCTCTTTCCTGGACTTCAACGTCTTCTCCTCGCCTGAACACCGAACTGCGGACATCACCATTTTTACAGATAGTTAATGGAATCGGTTACAGAATTTTCATAAAAAGTGTGAGGCGCGTTAAATTTTTCGATCCGTCTTCAGCCTTCGATGGGATCGACGTCCAGAACCCACTTCACTTTGCGCGCTTCCGGCAGGGTGTTGATCAGCGCCAGCGTGCCGCTGACAATATGCTGCAGGCGGATACGTGACGGGTGCTGAAGTAAGATTTGCCAGCGGAAACGTCCGCCGCGTTTCGGGGCCAGCGCTGGAACCGGACCCAAAATCCACAGCTGACTATCCACCAGCGGGCTGGCCTGCAGGAGGTTTCTCAGCTGTTGCAGGAAAAGCGGCGCCTGCTGGTTGTTATGGTCTTCCGCCCGGATGATGACGTGGCTGGTCCACGGTGGCAGCTGCATGGTCTGGCGTTCGGCCAGCGCCTGTTCGGCAAAGGCGTCATAGCCTTTATGCAGCAACGTTTGCAGCAGCGGGTGCTCAGGGTGGTGCGTTTGCAGCACCACTTCGCCTTGCTTTCCTGCGCGTCCGGCACGCCCCGCCACCTGGGTATAAAGCTGGGCGAAGCGCTCGGCGGAGCGGAAATCTGCCGAGAACAGCGCGCCGTCAACGTCCAGCAGGGCGACCAGCGTGACGTCCGGGAAGTGATGCCCTTTTGCCAGCATCTGGGTGCCAATCAATATGCGTGCACCACCGCGATGCACTTCCGCCAGCTGTTGTTCCAGCGCGCCTTTGCGGCTGGTGGTGTCCCGATCGATACGCGAAATCGGCACGTCCGGGAAGAAGGGGCCAAGGGCCTGTTCCAGCTGCTCCGTGCCCAGACCGACCGGCACGATATGCGTTGAGCCACACGACGGACACTGGCGCGGCACCGGGCGCTGGCTGTCGCAGTGGTGGCAGCGTAAATGACGCTGGGCCTGATGGAAGGTGTAGTAGTGGTCGCAGCGCGGGCACTCGGCAATCCAGCCGCAGTCGTGGCACAGCAGGGCGGGTGCAAAGCCGCGTCGGTTAAGGAACAGGATCACCTGGTTGCCCGCCTGCAAGTGCTGTCGCATTCGGGTAATCAATGCAGGCGCGAGCCCGGCCTGAACCTGCTGACCTTTCAGATCCAGCACGTGCTGAATCGCCGGACGGGCATTACCCGCGCGACGCGTCAGGCGCAGCATATGGTATTTACGCTGGCGCACGTTGTGCAGCGTTTCGAGCGCAGGCGTGGCGGAGCCGAGAATAATGGGAATTTGCTCGCTGTGTGCGCGGTATACCGCTAAGTCACGGGCGTGATAGCGCCAGCCTTCCTGCTGTTTATAGGAGCTGTCGTGCTCTTCATCTATTACGATAACGCCGAGATTTTTAAACGGTGTAAACAGCGATGAGCGGGTGCCGATCACAATCGCCGCTTCGCCGTTTTTCGCTTTCAGCCAGGCGCTGAGGCGCTCGCTGTCGTTAAGCCCTGAGTGCAGCACCTCAACCGGCGCGTTAAAGCGCTCGCGGAAGCGGGCGATGGTCTGCGGCGTCAGGCCGATTTCCGGCACCATCACCAGCGCCTGTTTGCCCTGTGCGAGCACGTTTTCCAGCACGCTCAGATAAACTTCGGTCTTGCCGGACCCCGTCACGCCCGCTAGCAGCCAGGCAGAGAAATGGTCCGAGGCGCTGTGAATCGCCCCCACGGCGGTGGCCTGCTCGGTGTTCAGACGCAGGCGATCGCCGGAGACGGAGAAGCCGTCGCGCCAGTCGTGAAGGGCGGGCGCTTCGCTTGCCAGTTCGCTCAGCCCTTTCTTTCTTAATGCCTGGAGCGCGGTTTCGCTGACCTCAAGCTCGTCGACCTGATGCCGCCAGATTTTTCCCTGACGCAGTGCCGCCAGCGCCTGCTGCTGTTTCTGCGAACGCTTCAGGCTGTTGATATCCACGGCCTGACCCTGCTCGGTAGCAAACCAGTACCACATCGGCGCATGGCTGGCGCTTTTGCCCTGGCGCAGCATGATTGGCAGCGCGTGGAACAGGACGTCGCCAATCGGATGGTGATAGTAATCCGCCGCCCACAGCAGCAGTCGCCAGGTGCTGGTGGAGTAAACCGGCTCGCTGTCCAGTACCTCAACAACCGATTTCAGTTCATTAAGCGGCAGCTCGCTTTTTTCACTCACGGAAACCACGATCCCCACGCGCTGCTGTTTGCCAAACGGCACGGTCACGCGACAGCCCGCTTTGGCGCTCATGCTGTCGGGCAGCAGGTAGTCAAAGGTGCGGGGAAGCGGAACGGGCAGGGCAACGTGAGCGACGGGCATCGAATCTTCCTGACTTGAAAAGTGGCGCGTTAGTATACACATTAGTGAAAGCGGCGTGCGGATCAGTTTGCATACGCTGGTCAAATTCTGTATGATTCGCCGCCTTTGGTGTATATTACGCCAAAGAAATTACATTCAACATCGCGTGGTGTCTGGCGTTAGGGCTGGAAGAGCGACGCGGCCTTAACTGAGGTTCTCCCATGAAAAAAGATATTCACCCGAAATACGAAATGATTACTGCAAACTGTTCTTGCGGTAACTCTATCCAGATCCGCTCCACCGTGGGTCACGATCTGAACCTGGACGTGTGCGGCAAATGCCACCCGTTCTACACTGGTAAGCAGCGTGATGTTGCAACCGGTGGTCGTGTTGACCGCTTCAACAAGCGTTTCAGCATCCCGGGCGCTAAATAAGTATCCCGAAAGAAAAGGCACCGCAAGGTGCCTTTTTTGTATCTGCTTCTCAGTATTCCCACGTATCCGGGTCAATGCCCAGTTCACGCATGATGATTTTCGCCTCTTCCGGGATTTCATCACTGCGCTCTTTGCGCAAATCGTCATCGTTCGGCAACGGTTGGCCGGTAAACGCATGCAGGAACGCTTCGCACAGCAGTTCGCTGTTGGTCGCGTGGCGCAGGTTGTTCACCTGACGACGCGTGCGTTCATCGGTGAGGATCTTCAACACCTTCAGAGGAATGGAAACCGTAATTTTCTTTACTTGCTCACTCTTCTTACCGTGCTCAGCGTATGGGCTGATATATTCGCCGCTCCATTCAGCCATGAGATACCTTTAATCCTCTCAGTCATTAATCTAAAGGCGCAGAACCGATAACCGCCGGTTTTGAACCGTAATCTTGTCTAGTTTACCGTAGAGACGATACCGTGGCACGGATATTGCCGCTGCAGCGTGCACTAAAGCATATAATTTTAACGGCTATTTGCGCATTGCTCAATCTATACGCAAAGAAGTTTAGATGTCCAGATGTATTGACGTCCATACTTTCAATGTTTACTCTGGTGCCTGACTTTTCACCTCATTCGCCAGGAAGCCCTCACCATGACGCGTAAACAGGCCACCATCGCAGTGCGTAGCGGATTGAATGATGACGAGCAGTACGGCTGCGTTGTCCCGCCGATTCATCTTTCCAGTACCTATAATTTCACCGGATTTAATGAACCCCGCGCGCATGACTATTCCCGTCGTGGCAACCCTACGCGTGACGTGACCCAGCGTGCCCTGGCAGAGCTGGAAGGGGGGGCGGGTGCGGTATTAACCAATACGGGGATGTCCGCAATCCACCTGGTGACGACGGTGTTCCTGAAGCCTGGCGACCTGCTGGTTGCGCCGCACGACTGCTACGGCGGCAGTTATCGCCTGTTTGATAGCCTGGCAAAACGCGGCTGCTATCGCGTGCTGTTTGTCGATCAAAACGACGAACAGGCGCTGAAGCAGGCGCTGGCAGAGCAGCCGAAGCTGGTTCTGGTGGAAAGTCCAAGCAACCCATTGTTGCGCGTTGTCGATATTGCGAAAATTTGTCAGCTCGCAAGGGATGCGGGAGCGATAAGTGTAGTGGATAATACGTTCCTCAGTCCGGCCCTTCAGAACCCGTTAGCACTGGGTGCCGATCTGGTGTTGCATTCTTGCACTAAATATCTGAACGGTCATTCTGATGTGGTGGCAGGCGTGGTGATTGCAAAAGATCCCGACGTTGTCACCGAACTGGCATGGTGGGCCAATAACATTGGCGTCACCGCGAGCGCCTTCGACAGCTATCTCCTGTTACGCGGCATTCGCACCCTGTCGCCACGCATGGAAGTGGCGCAGCGCAATGCCCAGGCGATCGTCGATTTCCTGAAAACTCAGCCGCTGGTGAAGAAACTCTATCACCCGTCGCTGCCGGAAAATCAGGGGCACGAGATTGCCGCGCGCCAGCAGAAAGGTTTTGGCGCGATGTTGAGTTTTGAACTGGACGGTGACGAGCAAACGCTGCGTCGCTTCCTGAGCGGGCTGTCATTGTTTACGCTGGCGGAATCATTAGGTGGGGTTGAAAGCTTAATCTCCCACGCCGCGACCATGACGCACGCAGGTATGGCACCGGAAGCACGTGCCGCCGCCGGGATCTCTGAGACGCTGCTGCGTATCTCAACCGGCATTGAAGATTCTGAAGATTTAATTGCCGATCTGGAAAATGGCTTCCAGGTCGCAGCCAAGGGGTAATCATGAGTGTGATAGCGCAGGCAGGGGCGAAGGGTCGTCAACTGCACAAGTTTGGTGGTAGTAGTCTTGCTGATGTGAAGTGTTACCTGCGTGTTGCAGGGATCATGACCGAGTATTCACAGCCGGGTGACATGATGGTTGTCTCGGCGGCGGGCAGCACCACCAACCAGTTGATTAGCTGGCTGAAACTGAGCCAGACCGATCGCCTTTCTGCGCATCAGGTACAACAGTCTTTACGCCGTTACCAGAGCGAGCTGATTGCCGGCCTGCTGCCTGCGGACGTGGCGGATGGACTGATCAGCGCCTTTACCCATGACCTTGAGCGTCTGGCTGCCCTGCTGGACAGCGGTATTACCGACGCGGTCTAAGCCGAAGTGGTGGGCCACGGTGAAGTGTGGTCCGCACGTCTGATGGCCGCCGTTCTGCAACACCTGGGCGTGGAGGCGGCCTGGCTCGACGCGCGTGATTTCCTGCGTGCCGAACGCGCCGCGCAGCCTCAGGTGGATGAAGGTTTGTCCTACCCGCTGCTGCAACAGCTGCTGGTGCAGCATCCGGGCAAACGTATCGTCGTGACCGGCTTTATCAGCCGCAGCAACGCGGGCGAAACCGTGCTGCTGGGCCGTAACGGCTCGGACTACTCGGCAACGCAAATTGGTGCGCTGGCGGGCGTGTCCCGCGTCACCATCTGGAGCGACGTGGCCGGTGTCTACAGCGCGGACCCGCGTAAGGTGAAAGATGCCTGCCTGCTGCCGCTGCTGCGTCTCGACGAAGCCAGCGAGCTGGCGCGTCTGGCCGCGCCGGTACTGCACGCCCGTACGCTGCAGCCGGTTTCCGGTAGCGATATCGACCTGCAGCTGCGCTGCAGCTATACCCCGGATCAAGGCTCTACCCGTATCGAACGCGTACTGGCCTCCGGTACGGGCGCGCGTATTGTCACCAGCCACGACGACATCTGCCTGATTGAGTTCCAGGTGCCTGCGGGCCAGGACTTCAAGCTGGCACATAAAGATATCGACCTGATCCTCAAACGTGCTCAGGTGCGCCCGCTGGCCGTCGGCGTTCACAACGACCGCCAGCTGCTGCAGTTCTGCTATACCGCAGAAGTGGCGGACAGCGCGCTGAAAATCCTCGATGAAGCGGGCCTGCCGGGCGAGCTTCGCCTGCGTCAGGGTCTGGCGCTGGTGGCGATGGTGGGCGCGGGCGTCACCCGTAACCCGCTGCACTGCCACCGCTTCTGGCAGCAGCTGAAAGGCCAGCCGGTGGAGTTCACCTGGCAGTCAGAAGAGGGAATCAGCCTGGTGGCCGTGCTGCGTAAAGGGCCAACCGAAAGCCTGATTCAGGGTCTGCATACCTCCCTGTTCCGCGCGGAAAAACGCATCGGCCTGGTGCTGTTCGGGAAAGGGAACATCGGTTCCCGCTGGCTGGAACTGTTCGCCCGTGAGCAGGAAACGCTCTCCGCGCGTACCGGATTTGAATTTATTCTCGCGGGCGTGGTGGACAGCCGCCGTAGCCTGTTGAATTACGAAGGGCTGGACGCCAGCCGCGCGCTTGCCTTCTTTAATGATGAAGCCGTTGAGCAGGATGAAGAGTCCCTGTTCTTGTGGATGCGCGCGCACCCTTACGATGACCTGGTCGTGCTGGATGTGACCGCCAGCGAGCAGCTTGCGGATCAGTATCTGGATTTCGCCAGCCACGGCTTCCACGTCATCAGCGCCAACAAGCTGGCGGGGGCGAGCAGCACCGATAAATACCGTCAGATCCACGACGCGTTTGAAAAAACCGGTCGTCACTGGCTCTACAACGCTACCGTTGGCGCGGGGCTGCCGGTTAACCATACCGTGCGCGACCTGATTGAAAGCGGCGACAGTATTCTGGCGCTGAGCGGTATCTTCTCCGGTACGCTCTCCTGGCTGTTCCTGCAGTTCGACGGCACCGTACCCTTCACCGACCTGGTGGATCAGGCATGGCAGCAGGGTTTAACCGAGCCCGATCCGCGCGTGGACCTTGCCGGGAAAGACGTGATGCGTAAGCTGGTGATCCTGGCGCGTGAAGCGGGCTACGACATCGAACCGGGTCAGGTGCGTGTTGAATCGCTGGTGCCTGCGGGATGTGAGGAAGGGTCTGTAGATCACTTCTTCGAAAACGGTGACGAGCTGAACGAGCAGATGGTACAGCGTCTGGAAGCCGCCAACGAGATGGGCCTGGTTCTGCGCTACGTGGCGCGTTTCGAGGCGAACGGTAAAGCGCGCGTAGGCGTGGAGGCGGTGCGTCCTGAACATCCGCTGGCGGCGCTGCTGCCGTGTGATAACGTCTTCGCTATCGAAAGCCGCTGGTACCGCGATAACCCGCTGGTGATCCGCGGTCCGGGCGCGGGGCGCGATGTCACCGCCGGGGCGATCCAGTCCGACATTAACCGTCTGGCTAAGCTACTGTAACCTCTGTATTTCCCTCTCCCTGTGGGAGAGGGTTAGGGTGAGGGCATCAGACCGCACTCACCCCCCATCATGAATTCCCTTCATCTTCCCTGAACAAACCTCACCGTTATTGTTGATTATTTATGTTGACGTCACTCCGCTTTTCCGTCATTTTTACATCTGGACGTCTAAACGTATAGAAGTTCACAACACCACAGACAACGACACGCGATAGATAGAGGTAAGGTATGAGCTTTTTTCACGCCAACCAGCGGGAAGCCCTGAATCAGAGCCTGGCCGAAGTAAACGGCCAGATTAACGTCTCTTTTGAATTTTTCCCGCCGCGCACCAGTGAAATGGAGCAAACCCTGTGGAGCTCTATCGATCGCCTGAGCAGCCTGAAACCGAAGTTTGTTTCCGTGACTTATGGTGCTAACTCCGGCGAGCGTGACCGTACGCACAGCATCATTAAAGGCATCAAAGATCGTACCGGTCTGGAAGCGGCACCGCACCTTACCTGTATCGACGCCACCCGCGACGAGCTGCGGGCTATTGCCCAGGATTACTGGAATAACG